>Ga0209285_10000198_pt1 | contig 21736 bp, 15 predicted proteins | sample PPLLak3March2015_2_FD_187249 | JGI IMG/M metagenome (GOLD analysis project Ga0209285, IMG submission 187249) | Freshwater sediment microbial communities from Prairie Pothole Lake near Jamestown, North Dakota, USA - PPLs Lake P8 Core (3) Depth... | ecosystem: Environmental > Aquatic > Freshwater... | reverse complement strand
GCTTTCCGCGAGAATCCCCTGGCACAGGATTTCTTCCGGCGTACCGGTGAATTATTGATCTTCAGCGCGGTGGGTGTAACGATTATTGCCTTATTGATGGGACTACTCTTGTCCCGCACCATCACCCGCCCGATCCGCGAACTGACGAAAGCCACCCAGGCCGTTTCTCAAGGTGATTTAAGCCAACAGGTACCTGTGCGCTCGCGGGATGAACTCGGTGAACTTGCCCATTCCTTCAATAAGATGAGCACCGACCTGACACGCTCGGTCAACACCCGCCGCCAGATGACCGCCGACATTGCCCACGAACTACGCACCCCGCTCAGCGTCATCCTGGGCCATGCGGATGCAATCTGCGATGGCGTCCTGCCTCCCTCTGTGGACACGGTCGCCATCATCCGCGACGAGGCCAGCCGGCTGGAGCACCTGGTCAATGACCTGCGCATCCTGAGCCTGGCGGATGCCGGTGAACTCTCCCTGGACCTGCAGGCTGTAAACCCCAAAGAACTACTCGAAGAAGTGCGCCAGCGATATGTGGTTCAAGCCAATCTCAAACATATCGAACTCCCGGTGGATGCCTCACCTGAACTGCCTGCCGTTGAAATCGATCCCGGACGCATGACCCAGGTGCTGACCAACATCCTGGAAAATGCTTTGCGCCACACACCTGAAAGCGGGAAAGTAACCCTGTCCGCTGGGGAAGCGGAGGGGATGCTCAAGATCTCGCTCCAGGATTCCGGCCCTGGTGTCGCGGAGGAAGAGCTTGAACGCATCTTCGGGCGCTTCTACCGTACCGATCCATCCCGCCAGCGCGTGGAGGATGGCGGCTCCGGGCTAGGGCTGGCGATTGCCAAGTCAATTGTGGAAAGGCATGGCGGGACGATCCGGGCCGAATCGAAACCCGGGCAGGGTTTGAAGATCATCATCACACTCCCGATCAAATAGCTTTATTCCAAGAAACAGAAACCCGTTCCCTGGCCGGAACGGGTTTTATCATCCCATTTTGTCATCCCAATTGAGAGCGCAACTCCCGGATATCATGCTCGAAGAGATATTGGGCGAACTCCAGATAATCGAAGCCCTCCACAGGCCGGATCAACCCGCCCAACTGCATCCCATGCTGGGCAAGCCCCCACATGCCGGTGAAGAGCATCAGCATGTATTTCATCCCCAGCAACCTCCGGCGTTTTTGTCCGCTCACTACGCCGAAGTAACGCGCCAGCATCACTTCTTCCAGTTCGGGCGGGATGGAGCCTAGATTGTCGTGGGTATAAACGACCGTCGCCAGATCATAGTAAATATCCCCCCACCCGGCAAACTCCCAATCCAACACCTTGATGGAACGCTCAGGCTCGATGAACAGGTAATTCACCGCCACCAGGTCATTGTGACAGAAGCGCTGCCAGTCAGATCGATCCTGTTGTTGTTCCTGCTCGACTCGCTGCATGACAGCCAGCGCATCATCGAAACCATCCGGCAACAGGACCCCGAAACTGCGTGCCGTTTCAATGTACGCATCCACCCGCCGGAAGGGGGAGAATATCGCCCCGCTCGGCGGCAGGGCATGGATGCGCTTGACTGTCTCCGTGAGTAAACGAACATTCTCCGGGGTGCGATATTCAGCAGCATCCCAATGGCGACCTTCGATCCAGCGCGTGACCAGGTGGCCTTCCGGTTGGATGGAATGGATGACCTCCGGCCCAATGCCAGCTTTTGCAGCATTTTCCAAAGCGAACAACTCATGCGAGCGATTGATGCCCAGCCGGGCAGTATTCTCGCCGCTCATGCGCAACACATAGCGCTCACCATCCACGGTGATGCGAAAATTCTGGTTGGTCAGCCCCTCGATCCGTTCGATTTTTAGATCCCTGGCTTGTGACCAGCCAGGGATCCTGGCAATGATTTGCGCGATTTCATCCATACTCAAATCCTTACTGAAACCCGATCGAACCGAAAATAATGAAACACGGCATCACTGCTGGCACTGCGGACACAGGTAACATGCCCCGCCCAAATAGGAAATCTTCTGGATCTCAGTTCCACAGTTCCGGCAAGGTGTACCTGCGGTTTTGCTGTCCATCAGGCGAATGTAGCGCCCCGGCTGGCCATACAAATCCACTTCATCGTAACGACCCCCAAGTTCGATGGCCTTTGCCACCGTATCCTGGATGGCGTCATACAGCGTCCGCCGTTCATCCGGAGTGATATCCGCTATCTTCCGTTTGGGGCTGATCTGGGCATGGAAGAGGATATCCTGCACGATGGCATTCCCCAGCCCGTTGATGCTGTTCGGGATTGCATAGCCAGTCGCGACCAAGAAGCCCTTGATGCCCTTGGATGTCTTTTCCGGGTATTCCTCCAGCATCGCATTGAAGCGCTTGATGGTGAACTCGGGACTCAATGACGGTATCCCCTTCTCATCGTTGGGAATTTCGCCGAACTGGGTAGGATCGAGCAATTTGACTGCCCCCCACATCTCCAGGGCGAAGGTCAGGTGGGAGCCATCTGCAAAATCCCACCCCAGGTGGTACTTCTTCGGCAAGTCTGCACCGGGGGCATGGTACAGCAACTTCCCGCCCGCATCTCCCCACCAGAGCATGTGATCGCCCAGGTGGAGATAGATCGAACGGCCATAGCTGCTGGCCCCGCTCACCTGCTTCCCCGGCAGGATGGCCGCATACTCATCATCCGGGCGGTTGAACCACAGGAACTTGTGGGTCATACTGCCGCGCCTAAAGCGGGAAACGGTCTTCCCAACCAGTTCGGTATTCATTTGTCCAGCAATCGTTCTTGCTTCAGGCATCTCGATCATGGGTTCCTCCTGATCCTATTGGGACTGTGTTTCCAGTATTTCCTTCAAGAACCGACCCGTATAGCTCGCTGCAACAGAGGCTACTTGTTCCGGCGCCCCTTCCGCAACAATATACCCACCCTTCTCGCCGCCTTCAGGACCCAGGTCGAGGATCCAGTCAGCGGTCTTGATCACATCCAGGTTGTGCTCGATGACGATGACCGTGTTGCCGGCATCCGTCAGGCGGTGGAGCACATCCAGCAGGCGCTGGATATCGGCGAAGTGCAGGCCGGTGGTGGGCTCATCCAGGATATAGACCGTAATCCCGGTGGCAACGCGGCTGAGTTCCTTGGCCAGCTTGACACGCTGGGCCTCGCCGCCCGAAAGGGTCAGCGCCGACTGCCCCAGCTTGATATAATCCAGGCCGACATCGTGCAGGGTTTGCAGGATGCGCCGGATCTCCGGGTGGTTCTCGAAGAACGCCAGCGCTTCCTGCACATCCATATCCAGCACGTCGGCGATGTTCTTTCCCTTGTAAGTCACCCCCAGAGTCTGCCGGTTGAAACGCTGGCCATCACAGGCCTTGCACTTGACCCACACATCGGGCAGGAAGTGCATCTCCACTTTCTTGAAGCCGTAACCTCTGCACTCTTCACAGCGCCCGCCCTTGACGTTGAAACTGAAGCGCCCGGGTGAAAACCCCAGTGTACGCGCCTCGGGGGTCATGGCAAAGACATCCCGGATGTTATCAAGTAAACCAACATAGGTGCCGGGGTTGGAACGCGGGTTGCGCCCGATGGGTTCCTGGGTGATGTTGATCACCTTGTCGATCAAGTTCAGCCCTTCGATCTCATCATGCGGACCGGGAACAGCCTGCGCTTTGTGTAGGTGGCGGCAGAGGGCCGGGAACAGCGTCTGGGCGATCAGGCTGGACTTGCCCGAGCCGGAAACCCCCGTGATGCAGATCAGGTTGCCAAGCGGGAAGCGGGTATCGATATTCTTCAGGTTGTGCAGCCGGGCGCCACGCACCGTCAGCCAGCCGCGCGGCTCGCGGCGGTGCTTCCCATTGGGAGCCGTCACGGCCAGCTCACCGGAGAGGTACTTCCCGGTCAGCGAGTTCGGGTCATGCATCAGGTCCTCGGGCGTACCGGCGGCGACCAACTCCCCGCCCAAGACGCCAGGGCCGGGCCCCAGGTCGATGATCCAGTCGGCCTCCTTCATCGTGGCGGCGTCATGTTCCACCACCAACACGGTATTGCCGATGTCCCGCAGGCGGATGAGCGTATCCAGCAGGGCGCGCTGGTCGCGGCTGTGCAGGCCAATCGATGGTTCATCCAGGATATAAAGCACACCGACAAGGCCGCTGCCGATCTGGCTGGCCAGGCGGATGCGCTGGCCTTCGCCACCGGAGAGTGTGGGTGCAGAACGGTCGAGGTTGAGGTAGTGCAAGCCGACATTGCGCAGGAAACCCAGGCGCTGGCGGATCTCATTGACCAGTTCCTGCCCGATCTGGCGTTCTTCTTCAGTCAGGTTATCAGCCAGGTCACTGACCCATTTATGGATGGCCTCGATGCTCCAGGAGGTCAGCTCTGGCAAACGCTTGCCGCCAACGGTGACGAAACGCGCTTCGGGGTTGAGCCGTTCTCCATTGCACTTGGGGCACGGGAGTTGGCGCATGAACGACATATAGAACCGCCGGGTGTACTCGGACTTGGTCTGGCGAAAGAGCCGGTTGATGTGGAATATCACCCCTTTGACCTCGCGCACGCTTTCCCCCTGCCAGGTGCCCGATTCGTTCTCAGCCCGGAACTGGAAGTGCACCCGCTCCCCCTCCGAGCCGTACAGAATCACCTGGCGGAACTTCTCAGGCAGTTCATTCCAGGGCGTCTCCAGATCCACACCATAGTGCCGGGCGATGGCACTCAAGTTGGTTACATGCCAGCCGGAACTCTTGCCTTTCTTGCGCAAGTTACCGTGCCAGGCCGAGGCGCCATCCATCAATGAGACAGTCGGATTGACAATGATCAGGTTCGGGTCTACCTGGAGCTTTACGCCCAGCCCGGTGCATTCATCACACATCCCGAGCGGGGAGTTGAAGGAGAACAGGTGCGGCTCCAGTTTCGGGAAGGAGATCCCGCACTCCGGGCAGGCATTGTGTTCGCTCAGGATGATCTCCTCGTTATCACCCCTCACCCCTGCCCCTCTCCCCTCTCCTTGTGGGAGAGGGGAGAGGGAGACAACCAGCGTACCGCCTCCTGCCTTGAGGGATGTTTCTACCGAATCCATCAGGCGGGTGGGGAAGTCAGATCTCACCCCTGACCCGTGCGCAGCCCCCCTGGAGCTTGGCGCAGGGGGCTCTCCTTCGAGGAGAGGGGAATCGGGAACCACCAGCCGATCCACAACCAACTCGATATTGTGCTTCTTGTCCTTATCCAAGGCAGGGATCCCACCGGCAAGATCGACCACCTCCCCATCCACCCGGGCACGCGGGTAGCCATCTGTCAGCGCTTTCTTGAGTTCCTTGGCAAAGGTACCCTTACGGCTGCGGGCCAGCGGAGCCATTAACTGGAAGCGCATGCCAGGCGGCAGCTTGGCCAACTGGTTGGCGATCTGCTGGGCAGACTGGGGCTGGACAGCCCGTCCGCACTGGGGACAATGCGGGATTCCCAACCGGGCATACAGGACACGCAGGTAATCCAGGATCTCGGTCACTGTGCCGACGGTCGAGCGCGGGTTGCGGGTGATGGCCTTCTGTTCGATGGCGATCGCCGGACTGAGGCCGGTGATCTGGTCGACCTGGGGCTTCTCCATCTGGTCCATGAACTGGCGGGCATAGGAGGACAGGCTTTCCACATAGCGGCGCTGCCCTTCGGCATAGATGGTATCGAATGCCAGGGAGGATTTGCCCGAGCCGGATACGCCGGTCACCACCACCAGCTTGTTACGCGGGATGTGGACCGTGATGTTCTTGAGGTTATGCTGCCGCGCCCCGCGCACAACGATATCCCCCATACCGGGCAAGGCAGCCTGCTGCAGGTTGGCGGGGTGATCGTCCGGGAGATCAGCGTCATCGGGTATCAAGTTCCGCACCGGTTGGGATGTTGGAACGTTCGAACGTTCAAACGTTCCAACTTCTGTGTATGAGGCCAGTACATCCATCCCTGAAGGCTTGAGATCATCCGTACTGGCGAGTTCATCCTCCCCAATGATGCCGAGTTGGCGAAGTTTGGCATACAAGCGCTGGGTGCGCGGCAGGCTATCGAAGTAGGAGCGCATCTCATCGAAGTTTGCATCCGGGTCAACGGTCAGTTCGGCCACGCGGTCGAGGATTGCCTTATCCTCAACTGTCATGGAAGTCTCCGGTTTGTAGTGAAGCTCATCCCAGTAATCGAAGAGGGCCAATTCCAGCCGGTTGAGGGCCTGGAAATCATGCAGCAGATTGCCGCGGATGCAGGGGAAACCCTTCCAGTGACCGCTGTAGCGGAACAGGTCAGAGCGGACTTTGCCGGCACGCGCCAGCCGCCAGGCAGAACCGGCAACGTAAAAATCTTTATCCCGCCGCAGGTTCAGCAGGTTACAACCTTGTTTGAGCGGAAGGGTGTTTGAATCGAGTCCGCCGATATCCGGGTCAGTCAGTATCCAACACCCCTTCGATTCATCCCAATACTCTGTGATCCAATGGTCAGCTTTGAACTCATTATTGGCAAAGAGGTAATCGGCAAACCCCACCCGCATGCGGGCCGGGATGCCCTTGTGGCGCAGGATGGAGGCCATGAAAACCGCAAAATCTCGGCACATGCCCACCGTGCGTTCCTTCGGCTCGCGGGCGAGTGTCAGCGGTTCCGGGGAGAGTTCGGCGATGCGCGCCAGGCGCTGCTGCATGGTGCGCAGGTGCGTCTCAGCGCGGCTGCCGCGGGTCAGTGTGACGCCATAGGTGCTGGCGGAGTTGCGGTGCATCATCTGTCCCTGGATGATGCAGATCAAGCCGGGGATGTCATCCGGCAGGTTATCGTAAAGGCAGGTGTAGTCACCAGGGTCGGTGATCGGGCTGTGTGCTGCATAATATGAAAGGATGGTGTCCATAAATCGTCAACTTCCCTTGTAACTGGAACAGACATTGAGTGGTCTGAGAGAAATCTCGTAAATCGCACACTTGTTCTAATTTCATTGTATCACAAAGTGTACCTGACTGAACAGGAAACCCCGTGCAGAGATGCAAATTCTCTCCACATCAGCCTGTGGTCAGCCACTTGCTGGCATCATCATACTGGATATTAATGTCAGTTTATGGCATATTTACCCTCCTCTCTGGAAATAAAATTGCCCCGGACTTTGATTTCGTTTTTCAAATCCGGGGCAATTGCCTTTTCAATGATCCTTTGGGAATGAAAAATGCATCTGCACGATCAACCATTTGCTGCCCCGTTTTTCGAGCGTGCCGGTCCAGCGGCAATCATCCCAACCGATGGGTTGGCCGTTCCACTCGGCGTGATCATCGAGCAGGCACGAGAACCAGGCTGCATTTCCCAGTTCGGCAAATTTCAGGCGCAACTCTTTGACCGCGAAATCCGTAGCTTTGAATTCCTGCTTCATCCATACGCGCTCGCCCAGGCTTTTGAATGCCTCGAAACCGATGATGGTGGACTTCGAATCAGGATGGAAAATGAAGAAGTCATCATCCTGCGCCATGATGGAGAACAGCCGGTCAATATCCTTGGTTAACGCCCAGCCAATGGCATCGTGAATGACTTTTTCGACTTCGAGTCTTTCAATTTCGGTTAACATGGTAATCTCCTTGATCCTTTTCTCTGCCCAAGACGAAATTGGTTTCTGATCTATCCATGCTCAAACCAGCTCCAGGGCAGGGTATCACGAATACGGTCGTTCAGTCAGGATTTCGTAAAGGCCAGCATGGCCGGGAAAACGGCGTCGATCTGGTCGAAAACCTGCTCATGATCCAATCCTTCGATGATCTGAACTTGAACAAGAGATCCTTTGAGAGCGGCCGCATACTCTTGCACGCTTTCGACTGCAAGTTGATCTTCCGAACCAACCAGCCACAAGGTCGGGCACAGAAAATCAGCCGGTTCGACAGGGGACCAGTCGAGCATGGCCGGCACCCAGCCCAGCATGGCCGGGATATTCAAATTTTGCAGCATCTCCTGGTCATGCCCGGGGAGTGAACTGATATCCAACCTGCCTTCACGCCGGGCCTGGATGATCGGCCGCCAATGGGCGCAAAACTCGATCGCATCCTGGCGCGGCTTGCCTGATACACCCGGGCCCAAAGGGGTTCCCATCAGGATGGCTTTTTCCACCCGCTTGGACCGGGCGGCCAGGTAGCGGCCAACCTTGCCCCCAAATGACATGCCCCAGAGGGCGAAACGCGCTGCTCCGCAGGCATCGGCAACCGCCAGAATATCTTGCAGCATTTTGTCAATGGCATAGCCAGCCGGGTCGGTGGGCAGGCCGCTTTCGCCGTGACCGCGCAAGTCAAGCGCGATGACGGTGAAATCATCTTGCAGGCGTTGGATATAGCCCGCCGCCTGCCATTCCTGGCGGCTGCCGCCTCCGCCGTGCAACAGGATCACAGCCGGGCCAGCGCCAAAACAATCGTAGGCAATCTTTGTTCCATCGAGAGAGGCTGCAAACATGGTAATCTCCATGACACTTTTATCTGCCCGAGATGAAATCATCCTTCATTGCAGATTTATAGAAAAGGATTTGGAAGCAGTCAATCCTTGTTGTCAATCTGACTATTCGACCGGCGGATGAAACCCAGCGCCGGTACCAATAACCCGCTGACGGCGAGCAGCGCCAGCGGCACCGTGAAAAGGTTTGCCAGGAAGCCGACGAGCAGACCCCCGACCGCCTGGCCGATGGATTCGGCCTGCCCGACCATCGAAAGGATGGTGGCGCGCACATCCGGATCGAGGCGCTGGTTCATCCAGGCCAGCAGCAGCGGGTCGCTGACTTCGCCCAGGCTGTAGATGACCAGGAACAGGATGACCGCCATCCACAGGAAGGGCACCCAGCCGAAGGCGGCGATGGCCGCAGCGGTGACGGCTGTGACGGCGAACATCAGGCGGCTAACCTGGCGCGGCCCGAGGGTCTCGAAGCGCTTCTCGACCTGGCGGGTCAGCAGGATCGAGAGCAGGATGCCGCCCAGGTCGAGCAGGCCAAAGAAGCCCAGGGCGTTGTTGCCGAAGGGGATCGGCAGGTCGAAATTGTTCACCAGGTGCCAGGTCCACAGGCGGTCGAGGCCGAAGGTCAGGCTGAAGAACAGGGTCACGCCCAGGACGGTCAGCAGGGTCGAGCGCCGGCGCACGCTGCGCAGGCCCTTGCGGAAGATGTCGCCCATCTGCTGGAAGGTGGTGCGCTCCTCGGGACGGGCTGACTTGAAGCCGTTCTCGGGCATCAGGAAAGCCAGCAGGATGGTCAGCACGATCCAGCCCGCGCCGCTGGCCAGGATCAGCGTCGCCGCCGAGGTGAAGCTGCCCAGGAACATGCCCGCCAGGATGCCGGCCAGGTTGCCGTACAGATCGTAGCGTTTGGCGGTCAGGAAGGCCCGGTTGGCGCGCTCCTCGCCGATCTCGTCGCTCAGCCAGGCCTCGTTCGCCCCACTGGTGAAGGTGTACCCCAACCCCCAGACCACCTGCGCCAGCAGGATGGGAACGAAGGAGGGGAACAGGCCTTCGACAATCATAGCCAGCCCGATCAGGGCCAGGCCGATGAGCACCGACAGGCGCCGCGAGTAAAGGTCGGCAACCACGCCGGTCGGGATCTCGAAGACCAGCCGGGAGAGGGAGAGCGCCGCCCCAATGGCCATGAGCTGCAGAGGGTTCAGCCCGGCCGCGGTAGTCTCGTAATAGGTTAGGCCGAATCCCAGGGCGATCAGGAAGCCAACCGAGAAGACCAGGAACAGGTAAACCTTGTAGGCATCAGCACGTTTCATCGTCGCGTACCTGTGTTGCATGTGTGTGCCGGTTCGCCCGGCGGATGAAGGCCAGGGCCGGGGCGAGCAGCCCGCCGCACAGGGAGATGGCCAGCGGCAGGGAGACCACCCGGCCGAGGGCACCAATCGCCGGTCCGCCGGTGATCTGCCCGACGGCATCCACCTGTCCGATCATCGAGAGCACGGTGGCGCGCACGTCCGGGTCGAGGCGCTGGTTCATCCAGGCCGCCATCAGCGGGGAGGCCAGGTCGCGCAGGCTGTTGGTGACCAGGTAGAGAGCCAGCGCCAGCCCAAGAAACGGCGACCAGGCGAAGGCGGCGATCGAGACAGCGATCCCGGCCGTGATGCCCAGCATCAGGCGCCCGATCGTGCGCGGCTGGCCCGTATCGAAGCGCTTTTCAGCCCAGCGCGTCAGCAGGATCGAGAGCAGGACGGCAATCCCTTCCAGGACCCCGAAGAAAGCCAGCTCATTATTGCCGAAGAGGCGCGGCAGATCGAAACGGTCCAGCAGGTGCTTGATCCACAGCCGGTCGTAGCCGTCGCTGTACAGACCGTAGAATAAGCCGACGCCCAGGATCGCCAGCAGGGCCGGGCGCCGGCGGATGGTGCGCAGCCCCTTGCGGAAGGTGTCGCCCATGTGCTGGAAGGTGCTGCGTTCCTCCGGTTTGGCTGGCTTGAAATTCCGCTCGACCATCAGGAAGATGAGCATGACCGCCAGCAGGAGGCGCGCCGCCCCGCTGAAGAAGATCGGCACGGCGATCGTCGTGAAGCTACCCAGGGCGGTGGCGGCCAGCACCCCAACCAGCGCGCCGGTCAGGCCGTAGCGGCTGGCGGTCAGCATGGCCCGGTTGGCGCGTTCCTCGCCGATCTCGTCGCTCAGCCAGGCCTGGGTGGCGCCGCTGGTGAAGGTATAGCCGATGCCCCAGACAACCTGTGCCAGCAGGATGGGCAGGAAGGACGGGAACAGGCTTTCGATGATCAATCCCATCCCGATCAGGAAATGGCCGATGATGATCGATAGGCGCCGCGAGAAGACATCGGCGATCACCCCGGTCGGCACCTCGAAGAGCAGGACCGACAGTTCCAGGCTCGTTCCGACAAGGACCAGTTGCAGCGGGTCCAGGGCAGCCGTAGTCGCCTCGTAGAGCGTCATCGGGAAACCGATCGCGAACAGGGCGGTCGAGGTGAAGGAAAGGAAGAGGTAGACCCTGTAGGCGTCAGTACGTTTCTTGATATCAGTCATCACCGGTATATCTTTGCACCTGTCTCCGCCTGAAGGATGAAAACGATATCTGCCACTGCCTCCTCGAGCGGAATGGACAGGCTTCCGATTCGACCCTGCGCGTCGGCAATGAAGGTGAGCTTAAGACGGTCGTCCCAGTCCGGCTCGTGCGCATCGAAGATGTCATCGTGGGCGAGGGTCAGGGCGAAGATTTTCTTGTCATTCATGAGCCACCAACCCGCAAGACAAAACGCTCCCCATCTACCGTCACCTGATAATTGCAGTTGGTCAGGCCGGCGATTCTTGCCACATCGATCTGCGCAGCGCCTTGCCAGACAGGAACGCGTTCCATGATCCTTTGCACAGTTTCCATACGATTTAGTCAGCCATCTTTTTACGATACCAGGTATCTACGCTGAAGGTTTTGTAACCCAGGCGCTCGTACAGGCGAAATGCGGCGCTCTCATTCTCTGCATCCACACCCAATTCCACCTCGGTCGCGCCCTGTGCTTTCAGCACCTGTAAACTGCGGGCGATCAAGGCGCTGGCCAGGCCGTGGCCGCGCCACTGTGGTCGAACATAGATGTGTTCGGTATAACCATGTTTGCCGTGCGTGTTTTCATTTTCGTCCAGGCGCGCCATCGCCATCCCGGCCAACCGGTCACCTTCCCAGGCCACCTGCCAGAAGTGCGGTTTGTTCTCCGGTTTGGCAAGCCAGGCAGGGTATTTTTCATCCAGCCAATCTTCGACAACATTTTCAAACAACCCGGCATTCATTTCCTTTTGCGCTTCCCAGACTTTGCGCATGTGCTCCGGCAGCACGGGGCGTATCTCCACCCCGGCAGGCAAGGGCTTGGTGGGCGCATCCCCAAGCTGGTAAAGCATGTTGTTGAAACGCCGCACAACCTGGTATCCCGCGCTGGACAAAACAGCCATCCAATCTGTTTGATGGTCCGAAGCCCAAGCTTGGAAATATCGCTCGGGAACAGGGGTGAGCCCGGCAGCGATCTCGCGCAGCCGGCGCTCATTTTCTGCCACCACCACCGGCCAAAAGCCAGAGGCGCGGTGCTCCTCTCCCAAAAAGCTGATCTGGTAATACAGTCGATTTCCCGGGTGGCTGGAGTACCACCCCAGGCGGCTGTAGCCGATGGGCGTGGCGTTCGCGAAAGCGATGATCACCCCTTGCTCCAGGGTCAATCTATCCATATTGGCGAGTGCATTGGCAAAGTCTTCCAGCGTAGCTGGTTCAGGGTCGCCATCAGCCTTGCAGCTGCTGAGATTGAGCTCCAACAACAGGGGAATATCCTGCTCACCTGAGAAATTGCGGAAAGTCAATTGGTTATTTTGTGGCTGCATATTTGGCTCCTATTTCCAGTCTTATGGTATCAGTTCCCAAAGCACCCGGGTGTCGAACCCGGGCAAATCTTCGTGGGAGTGGTGGCGCTCGCCGGGATAGGTAAACTTTCCTTTCCCGGCTGGCTGGCGAAGATGTTCTTCAACTCGCCATTACCGGAGTCTGGTGTACCGCCGGGATGGTCAATCGTTTTCGTTTCATATTCTCCTTCAATCCCTGCACTCACCCTTGTGTCAACCGGTCATCAATGTTACGCAGGAATGAATAACAAACGGGCTGGAAGTATCTCAGCCAGAATCGCGATCCAAGCGGGTTCATCGGCTCGAAGGGGACAGCACAGCGTTGATAGCCGCAGGCGCGGGAAAACTCGAGCGCATGGGCGAGCAGTGCCGTGGCGATGCCATCCCGACGCGCCGGCGCGCGGGTGAAAGCGCCGTATATGCTGGTGGTCTTCTCGGCAATGATGATGGTGCAAACATCCTCGTCAGCGGGTCCCATCCGCATGAATGCCAGCGGTTCGTCCTGCGAACAAGCCAGCCAGACCACTTTTGCCGGATCCTGCAGCCATTCTTCACAATATTTGCGATCATACCGCTCGTTCAGGAGAAAGATCGGCGGGCTTTTGATGTATGCCCATAATTCATCCTGGAGCGCCATCACCTGCTCGATATCCTGCGGATCGGCGCGCCGGATGTGAACACCCGTATCGCCAACCGGGATCGGGTCCAGGGCGCGCAGGGCATCCACGGCGAACATGCCAAAACCAAGCCAATTCCACTGTTGCAGCGCCTGGAGGTCGTTGGGGAAGAGGCTCAGGTAATGGGCGGAGTATCCTTCCGCCAACCAATCGCCGGAGATGCGGCTATACAGCGCTTCGTAAATGCGGGCGCTATCGTCCAGAACGGCAGCGTTTGCCCATTCCGGGCTGTAGATGCTCCGCTTGCCGCGGAAATCAGGCATTTGCCAGGCGGTGAGGAAACCGACCATGCGATTCCCCTGAACGGCTGCCACACCGGGGATGCCAGGCTTCAGGATACCCTGCAATAGCGGCACCAGGCTGCTGACATCGGAATAACGCTGGGGAAGGTCAGGCATCTGTTCGCGCAAGCGTTGGTAGCGCTCGCTGACCAGCCGGGCGGCATCTTCGAGATGTTCTTCTCGCAATTGGATGATGCTTGGCATGTTTTACACCTTGACAAAGAGTTGATCGTTATATTCCCAATCGTAATTTCCGTGGACGCGAAACCGCATCCCATTCCTGTCTGTTTCGAAATGCAATTCCACGGGAAACGATATGAGTTCGAAGATATCCTCGGCCATGCATCTCATGGGCATATAGGGCCAAAACAAGGATGTATAGAGGCATTGATGGGTATCGTCAACCGCGATGATCCAGTCATCCGCCTCTGTTCCATTCTGCCAGCGATATGTCCCGGCGTATGGCTTCAATTCACACGGATAAGGCTCGACCTTTTTGTACTTCGAACCAGCCAGGGAGATGATTTCCTGAACATACTGCTCCCAATGTTCTTCGCTTGTGTCGATTTTGATCTTCGTGCACTCCAATCGACCGAAGATCTCCAGCATCTTCCTTTGCTCGAATGCAATGGCGTCGAACATGCTGTCCTCGTTCACATAAACGTGATCCTTGAAATACACATGCAGATCATCTCGTTTCAGGATGAGATCCCTCCACCATTTCCCGCGCGCCCGGAAGGCTTTTTCCAGGCTCTTCCGCAGATTGGGGCGATAGAGAAAGACAATGATGGGGTTTAGTTCGCTAATGCTCTCCACCACCTGAGCATAATAAGAAGCGATATCATCGTCATTCCAGATGCTGTGGATGAAATAGCGGTCATAGGCATGCAAAAGACATCCTTCCGTAACGCAAACTTTCCCGGAGGCTTTAATCGACTCTCGAAATGCCTCCCATTTCTTCAACATCCCGATCCTGTTGCGTTCCATGCCTTCCGCCGTACCCAGCTCCCCAAAGTTGAATTCTCCATGGCGGATGGGGTGGTTCTCGCACTCTTCATGCAGCCAATAGGCATCCTGATCCAGACTGAGCTGTTGATACACGCTTTTCGATATACTGGATTTCCCGACGGATGAGGGCCCGCCAACGATGATCAGTTTTGTTCTCATTTGGATTCTCCGTAGATTTTGTCAATTCTTTGCGTGCGATTTGAGATTTTCATGACAACACCTCATCAGTGATCAATGGTTCTTTTGCGCCAGGTGCATCTCCATCCATGCCAGGATGCGCTCCATGACATCCAGCAGCAATTTCGGCTCCGAGGGGACATGCCCGGTGCGGGGGTAGATCACCATCTGGGTGGGGATGCCGCGGCGCTTGAGCGCATTATGGAATTCATATCCCTGCCAGATGGGCACGCGCTGGTCGTGTTCTCCGTGCAGGATCAGGGTGGGGGTGGTCACCCGGTCGGCGTGGGCGATGGGGGAGCGCTCGAGCAGCAGGTCCGCCACCTCCCAGACCTCACCGCCGAAGTGGCTGGGCAGGAAATCGGGAGAGTCGTGGCCGAGGGCATAGCTGACCAGGTTCGTCATCCCGGAGCCAATTGCGGCCGCTTTGAAGCGTCCCGTCTGAGTGATGGTAGTTGCGGTCAGGTAGCCGCCGAAACTCCAACCGGTGATGCCCAGGCGCTCCGGGTCGGCCACGCCAAGTTCGATGACATGATCGACGCCCCCGAGCAAATCCTGAACATCCTTCCCGCCCCAGTCGCGGAAATTGGCTCGGCGGAAAGCTTTGCCGTAGCCGGTGCTGCCGCGATAGTTGCAGCGCAGGGTGGCATATCCTTTGGCGGAAAAGGCGGCGATGGGGCCATAGAAGGACTGCATGCCGATGAAGAACTGCTGCCAGGCAATGGCTGGCCCGCCATGCACGCTGACCAGGAGCGGATAGCGCCTCCCCGTTTCGTAATCGACCGGGTAAGTCAGCAGCCCTTCGATCTCCAGGCCATCCACCGATCTCCAGTGGATGACTTCCGTACGACCAATGGGAACCTGGCGGAATTCAGCGTTGAGGTGACTCATCTGTATCGGCTCACCCTTATCCAGCGAGGTGAGGAAGGCTTCCACCGGTTCCGTGGTCTTCTGGAGTGTGAAGCCGAGGAAGCGACCGGTGCAGTTCAACCGGGCATTTTCGATGCAGCCATCCGGTTCGAGCAGCACCACGGGCGGGCTGCCATCCACGGGCAAGGCACACAGGCGTTGGCGCGTGCCGCAAGCCTCGAGGAAGTAAATCCACTTTCCATCTGCCGACCAGCCCAGCAGATCCGGGCGGCGGTCATGGGTATCCGCCAGGGGATATCCCGGGCCTCCTTCGATGGGAAACAGGTACGCCACCGATGACCATTCCCAGACGGGATTATCGTAAACCTTACAGGCCACCCAGCGCCCGTCAGGTGAAATGGAAGGATCGAAAGCCATTGCCCCCTCAGGACCCAGGGAATGGATCGAGCCATCCTCCAGGTTCAGGCATGCCGTGCGGATGCTCGGCATTTCGTTCGGCGATGGGGAACGGGAATGGGAGAAGACGATCCGCTTACCATCCGGCGACCAGGCATAGGCCCCCGGGCCTTCCGGCGCGCCCACGTTCAGGTCGCTCCCAGTCAACGGACGCCCGCGCGAGGTTCCGCGCGAAAGTTCAGTTAGCGAAACCAGGTACAGGCGTTGGTTCTTCATACCCTGGCCGGCGATGCGGGGGCCATCTTTCTCCCCGGTGGATCCAGAATCGTCCGCGGCCGTGAAGGCGATCATGCTCCCATCCGGCGACCACTTAAAACTACTGACGCCCGCGGGAACATCCGTCGCCTGCTGTACATTTCCTGTTCCCAACGAGTACAACCAGACGTTTTTTTGCGAGAGGAAGGCAACGAATTGACCGTCGGGAGACCACTGGGGACCAAACGAGGAGCATTCGCCCGCGGTCAACCGGAGGGGTTGGCTGCCCTCCGGATCGGTAAGATAAACCTGGGACTGAAACTCGCTTTGGTAGGAGGTCATCACCGCCTGCATGACCGTGAAAGCGAGGCGCCTGCCATCGGGCGAGACATCCAGGCTCGTGATCCGTTGGATGGCGAGAGTGTTAATGGGGGACCATTGCTTGTCAGTCAAAATCATGGGTTTTTCCTCTCCGTTTCATCTGAATCATCCATAAGCAGATCCAACTCTTCTCCCATCAAGTGATGCATAAACCAGCGGTAGTTTTGCAGCATGAGAGCATAGCATTCTTTGGGTTTGAAAATTCCGTGACCTTGACCGGAAAAGATTACCAGAACTGTTTGAATCCCGCTCGCTTTCAAAGCCCGGTACATTTCCATGGCGCTGATGAGGGGGACGCGCGGGTCGTTTTCACCATGTTGGAACAAGATGGGCGTTTGGGCTCGTTGGACGGCGCTGATCGGGGCCGATTTGTCGAACAATGCCTTGTTTCTGAAGGGATCGCCAGAAAGGAGAATGGCTTGAGGTTCATCGGACCCCCCGCGATAAATTCGCCAATCGGAAAGTGCCGCACCTGCACTGGCTGCCTTGAGACGGTTGGAATGCATGGCCGCGAACGCGCTGATATAGCCACCCTGGCTCCAACCCATGCATCCGATCCGGGTCTCATCCACGAACCCTTGTGCAACAAGCTGGTCAATCGCTGATTCGATATCCCACAGGTCACCAACGCCCAAATGATCGAAATTCAATGCCAGAAATTCTTGTCCCCTGCCAAGAGAGCCGCGATAATTGGGTTCCAGGATCAAGATATCTTTATTGAGAAACTGGACCGTAGGATAGAAATAGCGGTTATTGTTTTCGATCAAAATCAAAGGTGAAACAGCCGCCGGCCCGCCATGAACGTTGAAGATCAAAGGATATTTCTTGCCCGGATCGAAATTCGAAGGCTTTCGCAAGACCCCCTCGATTTCAGTCCCATCTTTGCTAGTCCAATGGATCGTCTCCGCGGTTCCAAAATCCCAGCCGGAATATTGTTCGTTAAAACTTGTGATTCGCTTCAGATCCCAGCCCTTCGATGCTGGAGAGCCATAATAGATTTCAGCGAGCCTGGTTGCTGAGGCCGCGCGCAGGGAAATCTGGGCAGCCTCATTCAGGAAGAAAGCCTCCGGTGACAAACCTTGCGTATCCCACACCTCGATTTCGCCGTCTATCGAAAGCCTGGCGATTTCGCAATTGTTTTTATTCCAATAACTAATAAAAATACCCTGTTTGGTCCAGGAAACATTCAAGGGTTCCTGATCGAGGGACTTAGTGAGACATACAAGATGTGATTCCAGATCCTCTGTCTCCAACGCCTCCCTGGGGATGGTCAAGTCGAGCAGCCAGAGATCAGATTGAATGTGTTCGCCAGGGCCGCCTTCTTTGTACAGAACGAGCATCCCGGCGCCATCCGGCGAGATCGCCTTGACCTGGGCGCCTTTGGGAAGTCCCAGTCTGTCTGCTCTTACACCGAGGGCAGGGCTTCCTTCGTTACTAAAGATCGAATCGGGATCGAATTCGATCCTGAAGCAATCCGTGACATCCCGGCAGAATTCATCCTCGTTGCTCCGGCAGTTGATAAAAACGGAGTCCCCGTTGGGGGAAGGGGTGACGGATTCGATCTGGAAGGGCTTTTCCAGCGACCCGGTTAGATTGATAACGGGTTTTGTGTGCTGATCACCTTCCGCATGAGGTCTCCCTGAATTTCGCCGGTAATCCAGCATTTTTTTCCTGTCAGCATAATAGAGCTCGGTAATGCTTTCTTGTTCTCCTGCGATTTTGAAGTGCCCAAATTTGCCTTCCCGGATGGCCAGGTTGTCGGGAATTCTTCTGGCAGTATAAAGAAACCCGTTTGCAAAAGGCTCGAAGGTTTCGATGCCCCCGGCGTGATCTGTGATCTGTTGACCTGTGCCCGTCAACCCCTCGAAGATGTATATCTGAAAACCAGCCTCCCCCGCAAGTTTTAGCAGCGCCAGGGTCTGATGATCAACCCAGCGCACCTGCGAGATGACATCTTCGGTGACGAACGGGTAAGTTTTATTTGTCTGGGTATCGAAGAGATGAATGGAGGCCTTCACCTGGTTATCCCTGAAGTTGTCGAGATACATCAAACTATAGACCACTTTATCGCCAGCGGGATTGATCCTCCCTCCGCCTACGATGGGGATTTGAAACATATCCTTGATCCCTGGTTTATACCTTTCGGTCACAACAGCCATGTTTACTCCATTATTCTGTAGCGAAGTTAGCGTAAGATCCCGGGTTAACTGACTTATCCTGGTTGGCTGACGAGGAGGGTCTTCAGCCCTCCAGCGCCGGAGTCTGGTACACCGCCGGGTGTTCGGATGGCAGTTTCTTCCACATCCGGTCGACCAGGCGTAGGATCCCGGGACTTCCGGCGCGCCCACGTTCAGTTCGCTCCCGGTCAACGGTCGCCCGTGTGAAGGTCCTCGCGAGATTTCCGCCAATGAAACCAGGTACAGGCGTTGGTTCTTCACCCCCTGACCGACGATGCGCGGACCGTCTTTCTCCCCGGTGGGTTCAGCATCGTCCGCGGCCGTGAAGGCGATCATGCTCCCATCCGGCGACCATTTGAAGCTGCTGACGCCTGTCGGAACTTCTGTAAGCTGACGCGTGTTTCCCGAAGGCAGGGATATCAGCCAGATGTTATTCCGTGACAGGAAGGCGATGGAGCGTCCATCCGGGGACCACTGCGGGGCAAAGGACGATATTTCCCCTGTGGTCAATTTCCTGGGCGGCTCGCCGTCTGACTCGGCCAGATAGATCTGGGAAAGGTAGCCATTCTTCTTGGCGATCATCTCAGCCTGCATGACCGTGAAGGCGAGGCGTTTCCCATCCGGCGAGACAGCCGTGCTTATGATCCGCCGGATGTTGAGGGTATCTTGAGGTGACCAGTGCTTGTCAGCGATTGCCATGGGTTTGTATCCAGGAATGAGTTTTTTAGCCGTGATTTTCTTTGATCGGCAGCCAGCGGGAAGTGTAGAATTTTGTCCACAGAATCATCAATGTTGTTGGGACAATGCCGAACGAAAAGATAATGCCGTACACGACCTGTATCTCAACAGAGGCCCACATTTGCAAGTAACCGAGCAGCGAACTGATGAACGCGTTCCCCAGGTAGTGGACGATCATCGATGGCAGAAGGCTGCGCGTCCTGACAAATACATATCCATAGAACAGGCCGATGATGAAAGCCCAGGCAACCTCTCCCAGCACCCAGACAAGGTCCGCCCCATTCGTCAGGTTGAGCAGGTGCATCAGCCCGAAAACAATGGAAGAGAAAGTGATGGACTTCCATTCCGAATACTTGTTCAGGAAAAGGGTCAGGATGATGCCCCTGGATCCCACCTCCTCCAGAGCGCCTGCAATGGAGAAGAGGAGGCTCGCCGAATTTGGGGCGAGGTTCCTGGAGAGTTCGAAGACCATCCTGATAAATCCCCAGGTGACGGGCTTCCCTTCGAAGAGCCGGTAGACAAACGACGCCGCGACCTGCGACAGCGCCAGGATCAGGTAACAGGAAAGCGCCAGCAGCATCAGCCGGAAGAATGGCCGGATCCGGGTAAGCCCGATATCATCCAGGAACTGCCGGTATGTCCTTTTCCCTTTCGGGAGAAGCAAAACAAAAGGCGCGATGATGAGGCTGGAGATGATCTTGAACGAGCATTCCTGGGCGAGCGAACCCGCCAGAGAACTCCCGGACAAGCCGATCCATTTAAAGATCACCATACCGGTGAACCCGATGGTGAGCACCGTTGTCACCACGAACGCCACAAGTGCCAGCCAGGGATGTTCGTGAAGCTGGAAGTTCTTCTTGCTTTGGACATTTTTGTTATTGGATTCCATCGTTTTTTCCTCCACGACTTAGTCACCACCCGGCGGCCAGGGTTCGCTATCGAACGCGTCCCCTTTGGCCAGTGGATGAGGGTATTCGTACGGCACATAGCCGGGTTTGGGTTCGGTGAAGTAATCCCGGCCGGCCTGGATGAAGCCGACCCCGGTCTCGTCAACCCTGGGCTCTATCAGTTCGCCAGCTGTGCTTTGATTGCTCCAGAGGTACAGATCCTGCACCTGGTCAAAAGCCGGATATTCCGCCTTTAGGCTTTCGGGGGTGCCCCATTCCAGGATGAGCAGGATGGGATTTTCATACCCCTCGATCGTGTTCTCGAAGATAACCCCTGCCCCGCCGCGGATCCCGACCCCGCACCAATCATATCCCGGTTCTTCGATCACGTTTTGATAGATTTCCACGTACCGCGTGCCGCGGGCGTTGCCATACCCCATCCCGTGCGCATCAACCGCACAGGCGACCGCGCTTTGCAGCACCTGGTTATAGCGGAAGACATAATGTGCCCCGGCGCTGGCTGCGATGGCGTGCCGGTTGGCGACGAAGAGACTATCCTCCACGAAGACCGCTTGCGCCCCGCCTGGCGTAAGTTCGGCGGTCCAGTTGTCCTCTCCATAGACCGCCACGCCGTATCCCAGGTTATCGATGCCGCTTTTGAAGTTTTCCACGAAGATGGCATGGTCGATCACCCCGCTGGAGTCCCCTTCCACGCGCACACCTGCCCAGCCGAAGCCCTCGAAGTAGCAATGATCGATCCGGAAATCCTGCACATCGGAGATGAGGATTCCATAATCCTGGCCGATGTCAGTCGGGTCGCGCACGCCAGCCAGCGCCAGGCCGGAGATCTGCGTTCCAACGGGAGCATCCTTTCCGCCGCGCACTTGCAGGATGGGCTCCCAGTACGTGCGTTCTGGGTCGCGATACAGAATGGTCTTATCCGCCCCCGCGCCCACGAGACGGATGCCTGGCGGTAGGTTGACGGTCGAGGTTATGCGGTAGCAGCCATCCGGAAGGGATGCCAAGCCACCCGGGCCGGCGGCGTTCACAATCTGTTGGATATCGCCCGAATCCCCACCAGGACAAGATGTAGGATCTGCCAGCCGGGCAGCGATCGTCCGCTGCAAGGAGGAGGCAGGATGGTCGCCGCGCCCAGTATTGCAGGTGGACAGACTCAAAGCCATTGCGGTTAATCCAACCAAGAACATCATTTGGGTTGTGCGTTTGATATTCACTATCGCTCCGTTCTCTCGAAGGCTTGAACTCGACTTTCCTGGCTTGATTAGGCATCTCGAATGAAGATCACAAAGGGTACATCGCTGTGGGTGGCGATAAAGCGCTGGACAAGCACATATCCAGCCTTCTCGCAGGCGCGCTGAGCTCGAAGGTTGAATGAAGCCACCGTAGCCCGAAATGCTCGGGGGGAGAACTCTGCTCTTGCAAAATCCATTGCTGCACGAATGATCTGAGGCCCCAAGCCATGACCGGTGAGATCTGGTCGCAAACCTCCACCCATGTCGAGTGCGTCAGTACTATAGTCACCACCA
>Ga0209285_10000195_pt1 | contig 21869 bp, 19 predicted proteins | sample PPLLak3March2015_2_FD_187249 | JGI IMG/M metagenome (GOLD analysis project Ga0209285, IMG submission 187249) | Freshwater sediment microbial communities from Prairie Pothole Lake near Jamestown, North Dakota, USA - PPLs Lake P8 Core (3) Depth... | ecosystem: Environmental > Aquatic > Freshwater... | reverse complement strand
TACACCTGCACTATTACATGCGAAAAAGGTATTTATGGTGTATATAAGTATAAAAACGAAAGAATGAGAGGGTAAAAGAGGAGACAAAAACTGTATGTATTTCTTCTTAGCAGCATATCCGCTCCTGGGAGCGGGGCTGAAATATATCGATGATGCGTTTGATGAAAAGATATTCAGTAAAAAGCTTGCTATGGTGTTAGCCCCATTTCTAGGTATTCTATGGGCGTATACAATGCTTATTGACCCGTTTTCTGCTACGATACTTCTGGCTATTCTATTAGGTGTTTTCCTTAGAGGAAAAATTGATAATTATGCGCATATGACTGGTTTAGTAGTAATACTGATTATACTTATTTTTGCTGGTATTAATCTATTGTTTTTGCCTCTTATTTTTCTTGCTACAGCAGCTTTTTTAGACGAGATGGGAAATGATGTTATTGACAAAAATAGGGGTTACTTTGATGATAACAAGTTTTTACATAAGGTTACACTTTATTTCTTTGATCAACGATGGCTTACCAAAATGGCGGTTTTGTTTGTTGTGTTAGTTGGTATCTTCCCGTTGTACTTCTTCCTTGCTATATTACTGTTTGATGGGGCGTATCTAACTGTTCGTTTGTATACGAGGTCAAGACAACAGACGAAAAAAGCTACGTGCGCATAGAAGTTTTAAGTTTTGGATACGTTTTTAAACAATTTTGAGATGTGATTAATAAGATATGAAACTAGAATGTGATGTTTTAGTTGTTGGTGCTGGTCCAGCAGGAAGTAGTGCTGCTCGGTCGGCTAGTCTCAATGGTGCTAAAACTATTTTTATTGATAAAAAAGAAGAAGTAGGGGTTCCAGTTCAATGCGCTGAGGGTATAGGGAAATATCTTTTTCCGTATCTTCCATTTAAAATACCAAAAGAACAGTTGATTTGGAAAATTGATGGAATGTTTTTCTGGGTTAGTGATATCACTATTGAAAAAAAAGGAGGGTTTTGGGGAGGATACAGCATTGACAGAAAAAAGTTTGACAGTTGGTTGGCAGAACAAGCAATACACTGTGGTGCAGAGCTTTTTCCCCAAACTGAATTAATTGATTTGAAATTTGATGAAGAATATTATGCGAAAAGGGCAATCATCAGGAGAAATGGAAAAAATGTTGAGATTGCCCCAAAAGTGATTGTCGCGGCAGATGGCTGCGAATCAACGGTATTAAAACTTTTGAATTTGTATCATCCAAAAAAAGGTGCTCTTGCCGAAGTATATTCATGGGAAATGAAAAATATAAATCTGTATAAACCACATCTTGAACAGTTATTTTTTGGAGACTTTTCTCCAAATGCGTATTCCTATATTTTCCCCAAATCAAAAGCCGTAGCCAATGTCGGTGTTGGTTCCATATTCCCAGAGAGAAAAATGGAGAAATATTTTAATGAATTTCTAGAGATCAATCATGTAAAAAAACAAATAAAAAATGCAGAATTTGTTGTCGAAAAGTCTAAAAAAGCTGTATGGAATGACCTAACGGATAAATGGATCTATGGAAATATTGTATTGGCTGGAGACGCCGCAAACCAAAATTTAAAACCATTTATTGAAGGAATTTTGCCTTCAATTATTTGTGGGGATATTTCTGGAAAAATAGCATTCGATATATCTTCTAAAAAGAATCTATTTCATAAAGACTATCAAACTCAAGTCGAAAAATTGCTCAATGTTAATCTTGAAAACTCAAAGAAAATGCATGAATTTCTTAATTATTTTATAAATAAAAAAGGTGAAGAAAAATATCTTCAAATTTTTGGTGTAATAACAGAATTGTTCAATACAAATGACATCAAAAAAATAGAAAGCATGGACTTTAATGAAGTGAAATCATTGCTGGGAGCCAAAATAAAATGAAGTGCAATGTGTTAGTAGTTGGCGCAGGTCCTGCTGGAACAAGTGCCGCCTATTTTATTAAACATTATGACAAGGAGAATCATATAAATGTTGACTTAGTCGATAGATTAGATTCTGAAAAATATGAATTGTATCATGATATGTGTGGAGAGGCAATAAGCAAGTTCCTTATCGACGAAATAGCACCATTAAAACCTACAGGCATACTTGAGAAAATAGAATTAATAAAGGAACATTGGCCGGGTGAAATCCAGATAAATTCTGAGATGGAAGGTTTTTTGATAGATAGAACAAAATTTTTACAGTCCATAATCCGTGAGTTTGAAAAAATAGGAGGACAATTTGAACTTAAAACAGTAAGGAACATCAATCAAATTAATAATAAAGCAAGGGTTAAATTCATCGATATATCAAAGGATTACGATTATGTAATCGCATCAGATGGCGCAAATTCATTAATTAGAAAAAGCCTGGGGATTCCTGGACGAACTAGAACTTTTATTCAATATATAGTTGATAAGACCCCAAACAAAGGGGTTTTAGAATTTTTTTATGACCAGCAATATGAAGGAGATTACAAATGGATATTCCCTCATGAAGACAAAATAAAAATTGGTTACCCTCTAATCCATGGAAAAAATTTCAAACCAGAAGGGAAAATAATCAAAAAACAATCACGAGCAATTGGATATGGTGGGGTTGAAAAATATGCCATTGGAAGAATTTTACTCGTTGGCGATGCTGCATGCCAAACAAATCCTATAACCAAGGGAGGTATACGGGCAGGAATTATTGCCGGTAAATTAGCAGCCGATGCGATTATAAGTAATAATCCAACAAAGTATGAAAACGCATGGTTAAAAACGCAATTTGCCTCTAAACTTTTTCTTAAATCATTTGAAAAATTGAATAAGATGAATGATCTAATGTTAGAAAATCATATAAAACCGTTCAAAAATGTAAATATGAAAAATCCTTATCAAAGATGGAAACTATATTTAAAATTGTTTTTATTCTATAGAGAATATCTCGACTTGTACAGATCATATGACCTTTCCAACTTGGTTGGTTGGTAAATCTTTTGATAGCGTTAAAACGTTAAAACTTTCATTGATATGTCTTTTTCCTTTTTTTGTACTATATGTGTCTTCTCCACCAACGTAAACAAGAAGAAATGGTACTTCATCAAAGAAATTTATAAGTTTTTCTCGCACGGTAAAAATATTTGCTCCTAATGCTTCCAACTGAGCAGCACAAGCAATGATTATCCCCAATTGATTTTCATTATCCTTAAATTCCTCTAAATTTTCATCGACAGCATTTATTAGACTCTTTCCAGAAGCTGAGAGTAAATGAAGTTCGTTTTCTTCAATTTTATATCCAACATTGATATCTTTTCCTAAAATCAAACCAATAACATTAGGAAACAATAGATCTTTTTTCCAAAAACCAAATGGAGTAAAGAATGTTTTTCTATAAAGTCTTTCATCAATAAAATCATAAGGCCAAGACATCTTCTTTAGAAACCCTTCTAAAGCAGGACGTCCATCTATTTCATGAATCACTCGGCCATGCCCGCTTTTTTTTGTAATTTTTATTTTTATGCCTGTTTCTTTTAATCCATAAGTTGTATTAATATCAACATTTTGATTTGTTTTCAATCCTAAGGCTACGATAGAATTTGTATAAACATCTTCTCCAAAGAATTGAAAATTTTCTTTCATATTGTTGTTATCTATTGATGAACCGCCAATTATCGTATAATCTGGAAGTTCGTTAGCTAACGAGTCTAATATTTCTTCTTCACGTCCCACCCCATATTGCAATATTTTCAACGAAAAGCCCGATAGTCTAGTCGCCATTTTGCTGACTAAACCTGATTTAATTACTCTCCGCCGGCCCATCCCCGGAAATTGCGGGATTTTTCCTCCAGAGATAATTTCAAATAATAAATTATTTTTATACTGACTATTTTTCAATTCTTTTTTAATCATTTTACAGCAATCTTTTGCTGCTTTTTGTGGATTTTTTTTTGTTTTAAACCCAATTCCAATTGCCACATCCATATCAAAATAAGAAACAGCTAGCGCAGTTGCTCCTCTAGTAAAGGAACCTTGTGGAGTTATGAAACCTGCAACAGTCCCCCCAACTAGCGGCGTCCCTTCCGGTAAAACATCCCATACGCCGTTTAAAAATTCTTGAAAACCACCATATTTTTCAAAATGAATCGTAGAAAACAATAAAAAGAAATCTGGAGGCCTACTCAAATTCTTAATAGCCGTCTCGGCTACCTCTCTTCCAGCGTCTCGTGCATCCCACTTACGGCTCATGCCAACCGAGGCTTCAAATTTTGGCTCAATCATATCTCATTAGTCCCATCTATTTTTAAATGTATCAAGCGTGAACAACAATACCTTTTGCTTTATCCTGTTCGTCCAAGATTTTTAGTATATCACGTCTTGCATTCTCCATCTCAACTTCCAGTAAACCCTTATTTGCAAGCGCAGAAACAATTGCAACAAGTGCGCTTTCTGTATCAGGGAACACATAAAACAAAACCTCATAATCCTGCAAACGGAACTCCATCTCACCGAGACCAGCACCAGAATACTGACCAACCACAGTAAACACATCATCCATAGCTCTATGAATGATATCCCACATGTTTTTGACCTCGGGTTTAAAACCATCACCACTAGGCATAACACTAATCATATTACGTCTAGCAACCATACAAGCAAGTATATCATCAAGTTTCAATAAATCATCTAAAACCAAGGCTATAGGGTCATCTTTCATCCTAATCACAACTCCTCAAATCTAAGATTACAGTTATGCATCCACATCCTTTACAAGTTATACTTTATCGATTAGTGATTTATAAGATTTTCTTAAACGAACTTAATCCCACCCTCAGTGATCATTATATCCTGTGGTCTAAGTGTATGCTTTGTAGCACGCATCTTCCTAATCGTCAACTTCCTGCGGTCCATGGTCATATCCAAATCCATTAGTATAATCCCATCAACCAGAAACTCACTAATTGTATCACGAGACAGACCACGACTGCCCTCAGGAACCTCAGACGTTACAAGAGAAGTAACATTCTTGTTATTCAAAATACTCATAATGCGTCTAATATGAATACGAGTAGCAGGAACAGAACCCATAGGATAACCCTTTGTAGCAGCCCTACTCTCATCAGATGGAATAATTTCATGCACGCCACTAACCCAGACAGGCACCTCAGCAACAGGCGTCAGAGAATCCAAAACAATACGGGAGTAACTACCGTTTTTAACCTCCTCTTCAACCTCCCTGTGGATAGTATTCTTATCAAGATCCATGTAAATAAACTTCAACTGTCCGTTGTTAACAGAGGACTGGAAATCAAAACCAATCTCACGAGCCTGCTTTAGAATATTCTCAACACGCTCATCAGAAGTAAGATAAAGGCATTTCTCTCCTTTCTTCAGACCCTCAGCTATATAATGGTAACACAAAATCGTTTTACCACTACCAGGCGTACCAGAAATCAAAGTAACACTATTGCGCGGCAGACCCCCGGACAAAAGATCATCAAGTCTGTTTATACCAGTACCAACCCTACTTGAAAGCGCCTTCTCAAAATTCAAACCAATCTTACCAAACTCTTCCATACCATCACATCCTATTTTAGAGATTCAACCTTAGTGTTATATCAGATAATATTTTAAATAGGTTTGCAAAAAAAGTATAATAAAAAAAGAAAAAAATTTAGTTGTCCCGCCTGTTATAACTTATATAAAAAAGCTCGCGGTCAACTAATTCTAGTTCACCAAAATTATGGTTAACTAGCTGTCTGTTTCTTACATTCAGCATAAGTTTTTTGCTCTCCCCAAACAGCTAACAACAAAAACTATTATTTAAAGCCTTTCATTTTTAAAGCTAATCAGATGGTATCGTAAAATGAATGGTTGCACCCTTATCCTTACCTGGGCTTTCAGCCCAGATACTACCACCATGCTTCTCAACAATACGCTTACAGATGCTGAGGCCAAGGCCTGTGGAATCCAGTTTATGTCTGGACTCATCAGCCTTATAGAACTCATCAAAAATATGACCAACCTGATCACTAGATAAACCCATGCCTGAGTCGCTAATAGAAACACGTATAAAAGAGCCTGTTTTCCTATCCATCTTACTAGAAGCGAGACTCAGAGTACCGCCGGTTAGCATACTGTTAACAGCATTTGAGGTTATATGATCAAAAACCTTTAGCAGCTTGTCCTTCTCTGTTTTTACGAAAATATCCTTGCCGATACAGTTTTCGACCTTTATGCTACAGCTTTTAAAAACAACATCATATTTATTGATTAAGTTATCAACAATGTCTGAGAGGTTCTCTCTTTTAAGATAAAAATCAGTTGTGTTAAGCTCTGCTATTTCCTGCGTGTTTTTAACGACGCGTTTAATGTATTCCGCACTACGTATACATGTATCTACAAGCTCCTTGGTTTTAGCATCTGTAACACCCTCTTTTATGAATGGCAAAAGTGTAACAAGCGGGGTTATAGGAGTACCAAGGTCGTGGCTTAGATGATCTATGAACTTGTTTATGTGAAGCAGGAGTCTTTTAGCCTCAAGTGTTCTGTCTATAACTTTTTGTTCAAGGTTTCTGTTAAGCTCATTCAGTTGATTCTCTGTTTCTGACAACCGTTTTTTAAGTTCCTCTAGCTCTATTTTTGTTGCGTTAAGTTCTTCTTCTAGTTTTTTTTGGCATTCAGTTGCGCTTAACATAAACCCATCGTCTAAATATTTTGTATTAACTAAGTTGTATTGCTTGTTTGTTTTTAAAAACTTTGATAATTTTGTAGTTTTTTTAAAAAACAATAACTTTTAATATATAGTAAATAATATAATAATGTCTATTATGGCATCTAGAGAAAACTTCAAATCATTCATACCCGCAGAAAAAAACATACCAGAGCTAACAGTAAAAGCGGTTTTAGTAGGAATATTCCTTGCAGTGGTACTAGGAGCGGCAAATGCCTACTTAGGACTGTACGCAGGAATGACAGTATCAGCCATTATACCAGGCTCTGTGATGGCATTGGCACTACTGAGACCATTCAAAGGAACAATACTAGAAGTAAACCTCGCAACAATGGGTGCCTCAGCAGGTGAATGCGTAGCAGCGGGTGTTATATTCACAATACCAGCACTAATACTACTAGGTGTTTGGACTAACATACATTACCTTGAAACAATGCTTATATCACTTCTTGGTGGGATACTGGGTGTACTGTGGATGGTGCCGCTAAGACGCGCGCTGGTAACCAAAACAGACTTACCTTTTCCAGAGGGCGTAGCAGTAGCAGCTGTTCTAACAACCACGGTTGGCGGCGAAACAGCGGGTGAAAGAAAAAAAGACGGTGGCATAAGCGGCATATGGCTAGTGATAGGCGCTCTTTCAGCAGCCCTTTACAAGTTCGGTGAACTAGGCTTGAATATTTTCCGTGGTACAATAGAATACATAGGAAGCATAGGTAAATATTCCATTCTTGGCAAAACACGCGAGAGCTATCTTTACGGTGGGTTAACAACATCACCAGCACTATTGGGTGTAGGATGGATAATAGGACCACAAGTATCGTCATACATACTAGTTGGCGCCCTACTCGGCTGGGTTATAATATTACCACTTGTAATACTTGTGAGCGGCATGCCAGTTGGTGTAGCACCAATGGATGGTTTTTTCCAGATATGGAGCGACCAGATAAGATACGTTGGCGTAGGAGCAATGCTTGTAGGCGGACTTTACGCAATCTACAGCATAAGAACAAACCTGGTTGACAGCGTAAGAGAAGCAGTCATAGGTATACGTGGTGGCCAGGTTAAAACAAAGAAGAGAACAGACCAAGATGCTAGCTACAAACTAATATTCATATTAATCGTACTAATGATAATACCAATATTCCTCTTGTACATGTGGCTTTCTCAGATGCCAGGTATATCGATAACCATGGCAGTAATAACTGTTCTTTTTGCTTTCATAGCAAGCGCACTAGCAGGATACCTAACAGGACTAGTAGGATCATCCAATTGTCCTATCTCAGGTGTAACAGTAGCGGTTTTGCTAGTTGTAAGCCTAATTATGTTGGGACTTGGTGTAACAGGCCCAGCAGGAATGGCAATAGTAATTCTAATCTCAGCAGTGATATGTGTAGGAGGATCAATATCAGGTGACTTGTTGCAATCAATGGCATGCGGCCAGATGCTAGGAGCAACACCAAAAAGACTTCAGATAAGCATGACCTTTGGTGTAATCACAGTATCAATGGTGGTAGGACTTGTTATAGGGATACTACATCAGGCTTTCACAATAGGCAGTAAACTACTACCAGCACCACAAGCATTCCTAATGAAGGGGATTGTACAAGGTGTTCTTGGTGGAGAAATGCTATGGCCTTACGTTTTCGTAGGGATGGTACTAGCAATTGTGCTAATACTAATAGATTTACCAGTTCTACCAGTTGCAATAGGCATATACTTACCTTTTACACTATCAGTACCAATATTCGTAGGTGGAGTAATAAGACACCTAACCGATAGGATAATGAAGAAAAAATATGGTAGCTCAGAACAAGAAGAAATAAGCGACTGGGAGCTAGCAATCAAACAAACAGGTGTTAAACCAAAAGAAAAAGCTATACGAACAGGACTATTGTTCACAGCAGGGCTAGTAGCAGGAGAGGCACTAACAGGCGTAGTAATAGCTATAATTTTCGTAATGGGAATAAACTTAGCAATATTCAAAGAAGCACCATGGTGGCCAGGCATACTAATATGGATATACATAGCAGTACTACTAGCATACATACCACTCAGAGAAATAATCAAAAACAATAAAACAGAACAATAAAACAATTTTTTTTTCCACAAATCTTTATATGTTAATAAACGTTTAAAAATAATAGTAATTGGTGTGGAGAATAGTGGGATAAAATAACATGGCAACCATAGATCTAGGAGAGGGAAACAAATTCATTATAACAAAAACACATGAAGAAATAACAACATTGTTAGAGCAGATTAGGGAACTTGAAGAGAAATACCCGGCTTTTGAGATAAAAGAAATAAAACTACCTGAGAGTGAAGAAAAAGATCCGCTGTTAGACATAGAGAAAACAACACCAGAAACTGAGAAAACCAAAAAGAGAATAAGGATAAGAAGAAAGCAAAAAAACCTGCCAGAAAAAACTTTTTCAGATGTTGCAGATGATGGGCCCGAGTTCGTAGAACTAGACACAATACAAGATAATGATATAATAGAGATAAACAAAGAGTCACGACAGACAGTTTATGAAAATCTCACAGAATGGGAAGAAATAAGACCAGAAAAAACGATACAAACAGGGGAAACAATCGAAATATCTGATTTAGAGCCTAAACCAACTTTGCCCATAGATGAGATAGAACCTGAGTTATCAGATACAAAAAAACATAAAGTTAGAATTATCCCAGGTACTAACATAAAACTGATAATAGATGAAGAGGGAAACGTGGTTTTGGCAGATAAACCAAAAACCATTGTTAAGAAAAAAATAAAAACAGAGACTAAAACAGAAGAAAAAACAAAAAAATCTAGGATAAAAAACATAATACCACATAGAAAAAAGAAAGAAAAAGGAAAAGAATAGATGACTTTTTAGAAGGTATATCAACCAAAAACCTGGTTTTGTTGTAGGATGTTTGTTCTATAAAACTAATATATAACCAGATATAAATAATTATATAGTAGCAACAACATATATATAATATAGATAGATATAAAAAGTTTATTAGTACGAAAACAATAAGTTTGTTTAGTATCAATAAACTCAGGGGGTAGAAGAAAATATGAAGAGGTTATGTATTGTATTATTTATAAGCTGTTTTTTACTACTTTCAAACGCAACGATAGCAATAGGATTCTCACCATCAAAAGTTAGCATAAAAACCCCATCAACTACAGTAACCCCGGAAAACATTGATAAACCATTGGTAGACGAAACAGGGACTGCGCAACCCATTCAAGAAAGCAAGCCTACTCTTGAAACAAGCAATGGAGAACAGATTACTTCTCAAAATGAAAAAGTTATTTTAAAAACTAGGGAACAAGTTATCCCAGGACATGAAGAGGCATTTTTATACCCAGCAAACGCCCATGGACCATACTCTGGTTACGTTGGACAACAAATTCAGTTTTCCGGATCAAGTCAATATCTCTTATTCACTGGAGCTACTTACAGCTGGGATTTTAACGGGGATGGAATCTATGACTGGAGTTCAACATATAACGGCATAACAACACACACTTATTCAAAGCCAGGGAAATACCTTGCTACATTCAAAGTTACGAAAAATGATGGAAAAACCTACATAGACATGGCACCTGTCGATGTTGGTATTGTCGGTGAAAATATCGATAATAGCCACTTACAGCCCAGGGGCGGATATTGCTACTATGGAGTAGTTGGTGAACCCATTCTTTTTGACGCATCGCAATCAACAAGCACAGATCCAAATCATCCAATCACACGTTACATATGGCATTTTGGGGATGGTACAGTTGGTTATGGCAAAAAAGTGTACCACACCTACAATGAAGCAATTCCATACATGGTACAATTAGAGACGAGAGATGGCGCTGGAAACAAAAGATTTGATGTTCTCCATGCGGACATAGATTGTAAACTATCAAAATATGATGATTTTCTGGCCACTTCCAACCAACTTGTTCAAGATATTTTATCATTTATTACAGATAGTAGAATTTTCTTTTATTTATTAGATGTAAAAGTTGTAACTAATTACAATGGAAATATAATTGAAACACAAATCCCAGATGGCGATCCGACACATTTTCCAAAAACAATAGAGGTGGGTCCCAATGCTGAAATTCAAATTAATCATATTTCACTTTTTAAATATGAAAACCCAACTATTTCTGATTTTACTGGCATGACTAGTCATACATGGAAATCAACTTTCTCAGCAAGTCTGTCCAATATCAATCAAGATGACAATTTCACGGTATTACTGCAATTTTCCTTTGGGTCTTGGATAGCGTCTCAGTTAGGTATTGAAGAGCCTAAGATACAAATAGGATACAAATCAAAATCGGGAGAACTAAAACCCACAGGTGAATTTACAATATCACACATATTCAGGCCATATCTTTTGGAGCGTCTGGGATTAAATGGAAACTCACAAAACAATGAGAATGAAGAACCTTATGAGTACAACCTGGAACAAGCAACAACATATTCAGGCTATACGCAGGCATATTCTTCGGAGCAAATGCAAACCAGCGATTATGAAACTAGTCCAGCGCCAATAGGAAATGCAGGAATGCAGCAAAGTAAATCTGAACAAACCCCACAAATAGAAGCAACACAACAAACATTATATGCAGAGCCACTTGACTCAACCGATTTCTATCCTGAACAGGAGGTAAAGTTCGAGAATATGGATGCAGATCATTTTTCGTTGGTAATTGCATTTTCAAATAACTATGTTGGATCTAAAACAGAATTCAATCTATCATTTAATCAATTTGTAGATTCAACAATTAAATCTAAAAGATTCCAAGATGTTGGTTTTGACGGATATGAACAAAGCGGCGACACCAGTTTGACATTGACAATTTCAAGAGAAGCAAATGGGCGGAGAGCAAAACTTGGATTGATAATTGATCCAATTCAGAACTTTATGTCCCATGTGGAGTATACCAAATCAGATACAGGTGTTTGTACTTTATCATTAAATATTGACAACCCGCCAGAGAACCTAGTGTTATTCACAGAAAGTGAAGACTCATGGGGTGAATACAAATCAAATTATTTCTATTTGGAAAATATACCATCAAGTCTGACATTTGATATACTACCAAGATTAGAGGATGGTTATATCTCAATTACAAAAGAGACAGGCGGTGAATTCAAAGTCGGTATAAAAAATGATCTTAAGACTCCTAGTATAAATCTATATCTGACTCATCCTTCCTTACAACAGACAAGAATCGATTGGCAGCTGCTATCGTCACCACACTCAATAAATCTGAACAGCGCCACAGCGGGTCTAAGCCTCAATGCAGAGATAAAAGATCTTACACAAAAAGATCAACTAATTGAATTCCATGGTACTCTACAAGACGACATAAATTTAGAAGTTGAATGGAGTTTTAAGGATGGCTACATCTCAGTAAAGAAAAGTGTGACAACAGTAGATTTCGTTTTCTCTTACACTCAAAATGATATCAATCTGATGGTCGATGGTAATTATATAGGTGGTACTGGAGAAGGTTTTACTGTCGATTTTGATGGATTTGGTGATAAAGGATTAATAGAGATAGATACTGGCAAAGAGATATTCTTACACGTATTTGGTAAAAAGTCAACTGCGTTTCTTATCACAGACATAGATTTTAGTAGCGATGGTCATATGAAATTAGAATGGGACCAACATAGGGTTCTTAATGTAGATGCTACCCGCTCACTAGCTTTCAAAAATTTAGAATTCAACTCTCCAGATTTTACTATAAATGCAGATAATATTTCTTTTGGGCTTTCTTCTAGTTTTAATCTTGATCTAACTGACACCCAGTTAGAGATCGCAGGAGAAAACCAGGTAGAACTATCCGGTATAGAAGTAGAGACAAAATATTGGTCAGGTACCATTGGTAACGCAAAATCCAGAAACGGCTTTTGTATGAACCTAGACCCATACACGAAATATTATAGTTTAGCAATGAACCAGTTAGTAGAATTAGAAAACTTCAACATTGTTTTTGATGGTTCAAACGATCAGTTTGATACTGATTTCAGCATAGGTAATTTATATCTTATTAACAATGGTATAATCTGGTTTGATTTTTCTGCGTCACCTGAATTTGAGTTGTCGACGCAGTACCAGACAAGTACTTTAAGCCTCGAAGATCTACATCTTGCAATTGGTCCACAGAATAGCAGACTAATTGATTTCACCATATCATCTTTTAACTTAAATGGCGGGGGTCTAATTCACTCAGAATTTAACAGTCAGCACTTTTACGTCGCAGCTAGCATCTCTTTTGGCTGGAATATCGATCTAACCACCTTGAACTATGGCAACTGGAACATAGATGGTACATACTCGGGTTCAGGAACAATAGATATCACAGAATGGCAACCAGGATTAAAAGGCCAAGTTGTCATTGGTGTTAATAGCCCTATCAACCATAGTCTGAAAATTACTCATGGTCAGCTAGAATTAGAATTAGGGGATATTACTTTAAATCCTGTTTTAACTCCTAGTTTATCCACTATAAATTGGAAACGTGAACAATTAAACTCAAACGGTTACTTCAACATTACAAGCAGCGGCATAATGGGATCTGCAACATTATGTAAACTAACCTACAACAACACGCAAGATCCATTTGAATTTGAACTAGGTAACATTTCAGTAAAAACAGGTGATATAAGTTTGAATTGGCAAAGACAGACTGACCAAAAAATGCTTTATATAAACAATGGCCTTACCATTGACCTTGCTCTAGTTAAATTGAGATGGAGCAATAAAATCTTAACCGTTGGAGACTTAGGTTTAACGCCAGGGCAATTCAAAATCACAATTGATACATCAACCAAAACAATAACATTAAAAAACGGTATGACTGGACTTGGGCCGCTATGTAGTTATGAAGATGCTGACAGAAAATTATCGGTTGATCTACTAAACCTTGTAAATGATTACTCAAAAACTATGACACTTAAATGGTATCAGGATAGCAACAACAAAATTACTGGTCTATATCTTGATACAGATGATACAAATCTTGTTGATTGGATTGTATTTGAATCCATCAGATATGCCACGAGCCCAAGTGATATAACTGGTAGACGCATTGCATTAGGTGGTTTCCAAGCCGATGATTTTAAGATAATGAAAAATGCTACTTCAGGCAAACTAGACATCGAAGGAAGACTTTATCTTGCAAACCATTTCACGTATTCAAAACTCTATGATTATCAAACCAATCAATGGAAAGATCTGGATGTACAATGGGATCTAAATCTAGATGGTGTTGGAAACATCGAGTTGAACACTGATCCAGGGTTTGACGAAGACATGAAATTATCAACGACACTAGCAGGTGGAGCGCAAATAGAGGCGGCGTTTGATTTACCTGAGCACATAAAGTTCGGCTGGGATGTAGATTTTGATGGCCAGGGCAATGTAACTATAGATACCGATTACCAAGAGATAATTGGAATAAGTTTTGAAATACAAAAAGATACTACTCAATACCAGCCTAAATGGGGTTTCTACATAGGGGCCGCTGGCCTAAGAGCAGATGACTATGAAATGTACTGGGACTTCAGCGGAAGTCCAGGTGATTGGGTTATAGGCTCCACAGGAGAAATCGAATCAGGCTCCATCATAAACGATTTATGCATAGCATGGAAAGGACAGTGGTACAATCTATTGCTAAACGGTGAGCCAACACAACGTTAAACCCAATTTTTTCCTTTTTTTATTTTTGTTCAGATATCTACTAAAATGAAATATAATAAAAAATGCTTACACCTCTTCAGATTATGACTAAAGAAAAATCAAAAATATACATTCTTGACACATCAGCTATTCTCTCAGGAAAACCAATTAACTTAGATGCAAACATAGTTACAACACGGGGTGTTGCAAAAGAATTTTCGCCAGGTGGTAAAGATTACCTAAACTTCCAATTCTTATTGGAAAAAGGATTAAAGATACAGGATCCAACAAAAGAATCAATGAAACAAATAAACGATATCTCAATCAAAACAGGTGACAAACAAAGATTATCCGAGGCAGACAAAGAGATACTAGCACTAGCAGTGGAGTTAAACAAAAACGATGAAGCAATTATTCTAACAGATGATTACTCAATACAAAACGTGGCACAAGAACTAAAAATAAAATTCGAAACTATATCAAAACAGGGCATAACAAAAAAGTTTAAATGGACTTATCAATGTCGAGGCTGCGGTAAAAAATTCAAAGAAAATATAAACACTTGTCCTATATGTGGGTCCTCGATAAAATATACAGTTTCTAGCAGAGAAAACATAAAAAGAATGTGATAATAGATGGATATCAAGAAACTTAAAGAATTATTTTTACGTTTTTGGCATAGTAAAAACGGTAAGGTATCTCTAATACGAGACGTGCTTGTTGCTCTATTTGCAGTCTTTATAATAATCATGATCCTTTGGTCTTATACAGGTCAGTGGCTGGGCACACCAATGGTCGCCATTGAATCTGGTAGTATGATGCATGCAAACGAGCCTTACGGCAGACTAGGCACTATAGATGCTGGAGATATGGTTTTATTAGTTAAAGTAACCAAAAGAAATGATATAGTAACCTATTGTCGTGCAGAAAGCCAAGGACGAGACGACCTCAAAACTTATGGAAAATATGGAGACGTAATAGTTTATAGAAAATACGGCGACACAACAGAAGACCAGATAATTCATAGGGCGATGTGCTGGGTTGACGTGGAATTAAACGGCACAGAAAAAACCTATACAATAGCAGAATACGGGATATACAGCAATAAAACGCTTTACATACCGGAGATAGGCCTACAAGAAAACAATAGACCTGTCTCACCAGACTGGTCTCATTCAGGTTTCATAACAAAAGGGGACAATCCATATACAAACAAAGAATGCGACCAACTTGGCGGCATATGTGACGAACCAATAAAGATGGAGTGGATAACAGGCAAAGCAAGATCAGAGCTTCCCTGGATAGGAGCCATAAACCTTTTCTTCAACGACTTAGCAGGCGGCGCATTCTGGAATAAAAATGTAGAAGTCACGGTATCAAACGTTCAATCAGACAGCGTCGTATGTTTGATAATATTACTAGCTGTGCTGATATCTATACCTATAGCATTGGATCTCTACGATTACTATAGAACAAAAAAGAAACAAAAAATCTAATACCATTCTGGAAGAAAACTATAACCGAGAGGATCTTTAATACCGGTTTCTTTAAAACCCTTTAACCTAAGCAGACATGAGTCACATCGGCCACAGGCTTTATCGCCACCAAGATAACAAGACCAGGTTTTGTCAAAAGGGACACCCAGGTCTAAACCTTTTTTGATTATCTCTTTTTTGGTCATATACAGCAGCGGTGCCTCTATTTTGATTGGTTTTCCTTCAACACCAATCTTAGTCCCAAGTTTGGAGACCTTACGGAACGCCTCTATGTATTCTGGTCTGCAATCAGGGTAACCAGAATAATCCATAGCAGTGGCGCCTATAAACAGAGCGTCAGCGCCAATGGCCTCAGCATATGATAAACCAACCGATAAGAAAACAGTGTTCCTACCAGGTACATAAGTGGAGGGAATATCTTTTCCGATGTCTTTTAATTCTTGGTTTTTTGGAACATTCAATGATTTATCCATCAGCGAAGAACCACCAAACTTTTTAAGATCAACATCAAAAACGACATGGTTTTTTGCTTTAACAGCAGAAGCAACCATCTTAGCATGTTTAATTTCTTTTTTATGACGCTGCCCATAGTTAAAAGATAAACAATATACGTCGTAACCATTTTTCTTAGCTAAAAACGCAGTTACGCAAGAATCAATACCACCAGATATCAAACAAACCGCTTTTTGAACCATACAAAACGACCTTTATAGAAATGATTTAACTATTCGAGCTCCCTGCCCGTATCCCTCATCTACACCAACTTCGATACTCTCAATATTTTTTGGGATAGCAATCTTTTTTTGCATTTTTTCCAAAACATAAATTGCAAGATTCTCAGCTGTTGTAGAACTGATAGGTAAAAAAATGCAATCAACCAAGGGAAAAACATAGGTTTTTTTAAGAAGCGAGATTTTAACAGAACTGCTATCTTTTTCAATTTTTACGTTAGCATTTTTTTCGGGAATCAAAATCTTATGGTCCAACTCTTCTGTAATTTGTTTAAGCGTATCTTTTAGTATGGAGAAATCCATTATTATGCCGTTTTTGTCGTGTTTACCTGTTATTTTTGCATGAACTGCATATGTGTGGCCATGTAGCCGCCCACATTTTTCGTACTCAGGTATAATATGTGCAGATGAAAAACGCAGGCTTGTTTTCCACCCATCAATATAGATATATGTACTCATAATCATCACTTCTTTTGTTTATGTCTATAATCCTTTATTGCCTCACGCAAGGCATCAGCAGCCAGGTTTGAACAATGCATCTTCACAGCTGGTAGTCCACCTAGCTCATTTGCAACATCATCACGGGTTAGTTTCAATGCCTCATCGATTGTTTTACCTTTTACCAACTCTGTGAGAACACTACTTGTGGCGATTGCTGCCGTACAACCAAAAGTCTTGAACTTTATATCAATTATTTTGTTATCTTTAACCTTTATGTAAACAGCCATTACGTCCCCACATGTTGGGTTACCCACTTTACCGAAACCATCAGGGTTCTTTATCTCACCCATGTTGCGAGGGTTGCGAAAATGATCCAATACCTTCTCGGTATACATGTCAGTCATTTACAATACAACCTTATCTATTCCAAAGTGGAGACATATTTCTAAGTTTTTTAACAATCTCTGGTAAAACCTCAGAAACATATTCGACTTCTTCTTTCTTACTGAGTCTACCAACTGATAGTCTAATGGAACCATGTGCATCCTCAGGTTTAAGACCTATACCCAATAGTACATGTGATGCTTGTAGCTTCTTTGAGGAGCAAGCAGAACCAGTGGCAGCAGCTATCCCTTTGTCGTCAAGCATTAGGCTCAATGATTCGCCCTCGATAGCAAAGAATCGGAAATGAGCATTGTTAACCAAACGCTTTTCAGGATGACCATTTAAAAAACTCTCTTCAATTTTCAAAACATTTTTTATCAAGATATCTCTAAGGTTTTTCATATGGGCTGTATCTTTATCAAAACGTTTTTTGCCAAGCTCGCATGCTTTTCCAAGACCAACAATACCGGGCGTATTCATTGTGCTGCTTCTAAGACCCTTCTCATGTCCGCCACCATGTGCCAGCGGCTCTAGTTTAACACCTTTTCTTATGTACAATGCACCTACTCCCTTAGGCCCATAAATTTTATGACCTGAGAGAGACAAAAGATCAATATTTAATTTATTCACATCAATCTGAACTTTACCTACTGCTTGAACAGCATCTGTATGCAACAAAACACCATGTTTTTTTGTTATTTTACCGATATCTTCCATGGGCTCTATAGTTCCTATCTCGTTGTTTGCAAACATTATTGTAACAAGAAAAGTATCTTTGGAAATGGATTCTTCTAACTCAGTTAGATTTATAAAACCGTATTTGTCAACTGGCATAAACTTTACATTAAAACCCTGTTTCTCCAGATGTTTACAGGTTTCAAGAACAGCAGGATGCTCTATACCGCAAGTAATTATGTTATAACCTTTTCCACCTCGTTTACTCTTGTTAACATAAGCAACTCCTTTTATCGCAAGATTATCAGACTCAGTACCACCAGAAGTAAAAACGATCTCCTCAGGAGTACAACCTAGCAAGTTTGAAACCTGTGTTCTGGCATTTTCAATAGCATTACTTGCTTCTCTACCAAAAAAATGGATGCTAGATGCATTTCCATAGTTTTTTTGAAAAAAGGGGATCATATCTTTTAAAACCTCATCATCAACAGGTGTACTTGCCGCGTAATCCATGTAGATTTTTTCCATTTTTTATTCCCCCCGTCCAGCATCCATCATACGCTGAAGGGGCAATCTAGCCTTCTCCATAAGCTCTGATGTTAGCTGAACCTCTGGTTCTAAAGTTATTAGACTATTTAATATTTTTTCCAAATTAATCTTTTTCATATTTGGGCAAACAGCTGATTCAATCGAATAAAACTCTTTACCAGGGTTCTCTTTTTTTAACCTATGACAAATACCCTTTTCAGTGCCAATAATAAACTCGTTTACTTTTGATTCTTTTACATGATTAACCATACCATTTGTAGAAAGCGCCTTGTCAGCTATGTCAATAACAGCTAGTCCGCATTCAGGGTGAACAAGCACCTCTGCATTAGGATGTTTCTTTTTCAAAGCCAGAATATCTTCCTTGGTTATGTTATGGTGGGTTCTGCATATACCTGGCCAGAGTATCATCTGTTTCTCTGGAACGAAACGCTGGATATAAGAGCCAAGGTTTGTATCGGGCACAAAAATAACTTTTTTAGATGAAACACTCTTCACAATTTTGACACCATTAGCAGAGGTACAACATATATCTGCTAGTGTTTTCACCTCAGCTGTAGTGTTAATGTAAGCGACAACCTCTGCATCAGGGTTATCCTTAATCAAGCAACTTAGACCTTCAGGATCTACCATGGCAGCCATAGGACAGGATGCATCTTTATCAGGGATTATCACCTTTTTTTCTGGGTTTAGAATCTTTGCTGACTCTGCCATGAAATCAACGCCACAGAAAATAATGTTTTTTGCATCTGTTTTTGTAGCCTTTAAAGACAAATCTAGTGAATCGCCTGTAAAATCAGCTATGTCCTGAACTTCAGGCATCTGGTAGTTATGTGCAAGAATAACAGCCTTTTTCTTTTTTTTAAAATCGTTTATCTTGCCGATAACTACGTTTTTATCCATAAGATGTTGAACCTGTTGTATTTTTCCTGCCCACATATATAGATACTTAAGATAAATCTTGTTATAACATTTTTTATATTTACCAAACATATATATCCATGGTAGTAAATATACCGTGTAGGATGGAATGAATTATGGATGTAATTTCGTTGATCATAGGGTTTGTAATAGGCGTAGTTTTTCTGGGTATTGCAATTGAGATTGGAACAAAGAAAACAACACGGTCACAACCAGCATCTAAACCAACAAAAAGCTGGCATATATCAGAAATATCCAACCCAAAAATAATGGCAGAATATCTAGGAGATATAGATATACCAAAGGGCTCGAAAGTGATTGTAAATAAATACAGGGATAAACAGATGCTCACTGGTTTAAATGTAAAATCAAACCCTGATCTAAAAGGTAACTTTATAATAGGGGATGACAGGGCACTTATTCTTGCAGGTCCAGTGAAAAAAGATGAGATAGGTATTTGGACTGTTGAAAAAGAGATAGTTGAAAAATTAAACGAAGAATTCGATCAACTTTGGCTAGATGGAACAGAATTAGAAGACTGAGGATTACATGAGTATTCTCATAAAAAACACTTCTATAATCACCCAGAACGAGAAAAGAGAAAAAATCAACGGTGACATATACATAGAAGGAAAAGAGATCACACAGATTTCTGAAAAACCAATCACCACAGAGGCCGATTACAAAATAGATGGCAGAAACAAACTTGTTTTACCAGGTCTTATAAACACACATACACACATACCCATGACACTCCTACGCGGCTATGGAGACGACATGGTACTTGACAAATGGCTGAAAGAGAGGATATGGCCTGTTGAAGCTAGATTTAATGGTAAATCCATAGAAATAGGCACACAACTTGGCCTCCTTGAGATGATAAGCTCAGGTACAACAACCTATCTTGACATGTATTTTTTTGAAGATGTGATAGGGAAAACAACAGAGAAAGCTGGTATGCGAGGCTTCCTTGGTTTTCCAATGATTGATTTTGATACACCTGAGTTTTCCCCGGAAAAGTTTATTCCTGAGTGTGAAAATTTTATTAAAAAATGGAAGAACAACGATTTGATAAAACCAGTTATCGCACCGCATGCAACATATACATGCAGCCCAGAACATCTGGAGAAAACACGTGAGATATCAGATAAATACGATGTTCTACTTCATATCCACTGCGCTGAGACAAGAGAAGAAGTTTACGATATACAAAAAAAATATGGTGTTAGACCAGTTGAACAACTAAAAAAACATGGTTTGTTATGCGAAAAGATGATACTAGCACATTGCGGCTGGATAACAAAAAATGAGATAACTGATATAAAAAATAGTGGCGCAAAGGTTTCTCACTGTCCTGTTAGTAACATGAAGATAGCAACCGGTGGTTTTGCCCCTATACCTGAGCTCATTCAATCTGATGTTGCAGTAGGTCTTGGTACAGACGGTGCCGCTAGCAACAACATCCTGGACATGTTTGATACTATGAAGTTCTGTGCGCTCATCCATAAACAACATAGATGGGATCCTAGTGTTTTGCCGGCGCAGACTGTTTTTGACTTTGCTACAGTTGGTGGTGCCAGATGCCTGAAAATGGAAAAGGACATGGGTTCAGTTGAAGTCGGCAAAAAAGCTGACGTTATCATTATTGACTTAGATAAGCCACATCTCACACCGCACTACAACCTGATGTCTCACCTTGTTTATGCTGTGCGAGGAAGCGACGTTTCTACAACAATAGTAAACGGCAAACCACTGATGTTAAATAAAGATTTTTTAACTATTGACTATGAAAAAACAATAGAAAATGCAGAGAGATGCGCCAAAGAGTTAACTAGTTAAACAGAACAAGGTTTTTGGGATGCAAATGCTACTAAGTGAACTAGCCATTATATTGGGTGTAATCATCGCTTTTATAGTGATAATTTTTCTTATTAGAAAGCAGTTTAATTTCGGCGCATCGCTAATACTAGGGTCTTTGCTAATAGGTGTTTTTTCTCTGCAAACAATAAAACCAATAGATATACCAAAAGCAATGGTTGAAGCAACAATATACTCATTTGAAAAACAACAAATTGTAACAGAGACAATTGAGCTTGCACTGCTGATGACGTTCATATATGTTTTAGCAAAGGCAATGCAGGAGACAGGTGCAATAAAAAAACTTATTGAAAGCCTTAGAACAATTTTTTCAAAAGGTGGCATACTTGGTGTAATACCAGCGGTTTATGGTCTTATGCCTGTTCCAGGTGGTGCGTTGTTTTCTGCACCCATGATAGATGAAGAAG
>Ga0209285_10000192_pt1 | contig 22185 bp, 19 predicted proteins | sample PPLLak3March2015_2_FD_187249 | JGI IMG/M metagenome (GOLD analysis project Ga0209285, IMG submission 187249) | Freshwater sediment microbial communities from Prairie Pothole Lake near Jamestown, North Dakota, USA - PPLs Lake P8 Core (3) Depth... | ecosystem: Environmental > Aquatic > Freshwater... | reverse complement strand
AGAGGACGAATCGTCTGGGCGTTCGCCCAACCCGTCTCCATCGCCAGGCCTAATGCAGTAAATGATGCTGTTCGTAACTGGCCCATGAACCGATCCATGTCAATATCAAGGACGTCAGGTCGGTAAATATCGCCGTTTTCATAGACGGCGTTTAATTTCAATCCAAGTTCAATAGGGAAAATATCAAGACGAGAAAGCATTTGAGCAAGCTCTCGTGAAATCTTCTGTCCTGCTTCGACAAGGACTTTATCACTTTTAATGACGACTTTCCCTTCCGAGATAGCAGCTGGGATTCCTGCCTTTTGAAGCTCCCCGACGATCGGTCCTGGTTTGAAAGGTGTATCACCTGCAAGGACTTCGATATCATGAGAAGCAGTCTCGCCACCTTTTGCAGGGGCGTTCTTCCGGGTCGCTTTAATCTCTTGAAACAGTGCAAACGGGTTCATATCAGTCGCTATGACTGCAGCTTGGCCATGCACCTCGTTTTTCAAGGCACTGATTCCCTTTATCTGACTTTCAGCGTCATCTAACGCCTTTAAAATCAACGTGTTCTTCGATGCACGGATCTGAGCTTTCGCCCTGATACCGCCTCGCATTTGCTGAAGCTGTGGAGCTGGAATACCTCCAATATCAATGATACCGATGATTTTATGGTGAGTCATCAGAGAAGTGATCTCTGAGACCTCCCCGTGTTTCCATGATGCGACATGCGCCATAACGTAACACCTTTATACTATTCGCATTGGCGGCCCCATGCTTGTTTTTACGTACACTGAGCCGATATTCAATTTCCCGCGTTCAAGTTTTCCTTCAAGTCGTTTTAAAATAGCGTCAATGTTCTCTGCGATATGTTCCGTGTTCATCTCTTCTCGACCAACCGTTGCATGGATAGTCTTTGTAGTCTTTGACCGGACTTTCACGGTTTTCCGTAGACTTTTTGCAACACCGGCGATATCAATGGTTGGCGGTACTGGTTTTGGCATTTTTCCCCGAGGACCCAGGATGATACCGAGTGTTTTACCAATCGTGGGCATTAATGGTGCCTCGGCGATGAAGAAATCATACTCGTCTGCGATCTTTTTGAATTTTTTCTTATCTTTTGCGAGTTCCTCGATTTCCTCAGGTTTAATTAACAAATCAACGTGATTTTTTGATTTAAGGGCAAGATCCCCACTAGCAAAGAGAGCAAGTTTCGCCTCGGTCCCTCGACCATGAGGCAGCATTACTTCATCTTCAATACGGTTTTTCGCATCGTTCATGTCAATGTTCTTGAGGTTTATGACGACGTCTACCGATTGTTTGAACTTTCGCTCAAGTTTCTTTGATTCTTCAATTGCTTTTTGAACTGCTTCTACAGTTTTACTGTCTGCCATGATACATCATCGACGCTCTTGGGTATATTTGTTACTCCAGAGGGTAACGTAGTTCTCGGGAATAAGAATCTTATTTATAAAAGTTTGTGTCATAGAGAATACCGTCAATCAGAGGTGATTCTTTCGAGAATTAACGTAAAGACATCCTCAGGGTCACGGATTTTCCGTAGTTCCTTTTTCCCGATAATAGGGGTTCCTTCCAGGTTCTTCTTATTGACATCTTTATCAGTAAAGACGACAGCATGTTTCTTTGTGATCTTTGAAATACTGCTGATGAAATGAGCTTTTTCAGCAAGTTTCCTGTTGTATTCCTGGACACAGGTCAGAAGGATTTTTTCCTTTTCTTTGCTGAGAGCCTCAAACGGACAACGATCCATGGGGATAACATGGTAGCCGATTTTTTGAAGCAACGTAAATATCTCCGATTGTAGTTCTTTTGTATCTCCTTTCTCTTTTTTGTAGAACGGTAACTGCTTGGTTTCCATTAAAAGAGGTTTGAGTAGATCAATAGGCATGGTTACTGTTTCTTCAAACATTTCCTCGATCCGGTCAGCGATATCGATTCGTGCACTCATCCCATCTTCATACATCCGGACCGTGCGACGTGAGACTCGAACATGATGTGCAAAACTGCCTAGTGAAATATTTTTTTCCTGACGTAATCGTCGTATTTTTTCCTGGTCAAGATTTACGTATAACCCACCAGGGGCGGCATAGGCTCGTACTGGGATTTCCTCAAGTAAATGGTTTTGTAATGTTGCTGCTGTCACGGTTTGGATGCCGAACCTGAAATAGACCACGTCATCCTCAAGGTCATTCATCCCATTCTTTTCCCCAATCAGCAGGGGAGTCGCTTTGAGCAGATACGCAAGCGCATGCAGCTCATGGGCAACATCCTCGGAGAGTCCATCGATATTTGACAGGACTTTGAGGATAAGCAGGGTTTCTTCTCGTCGTGCCACTAAATCAAAACCAGGGAGACGTAACGCACAGGGGTCAGAGACTGAAAAACCCGCGTTCCCTAAAAACTCTCTGATATTGGTAAGCAGTTCGATTCTATCCATAGGTAATGAAGCTTAAAGTACGACCTCTCTAATAACGTTTTTGGTGAATAATCATCTGGATAGGTATCGACGACACCGACTCAGTTACCGGCGGGTGTACCACGTATGTGGCGCGGACCGTCATTCAAAAAATCATTCAGAACTATGAGATTATCGGCTATCCACGGCTCGTCCGCTTAAACCCAAATGTCCCCTGGAAGACCCGGGGAAATGGAGCCTTATGTATCCGTGTTGGGAAGACGAGTGGTGGTATCAAACGCAAAATCGGAGTAATCAATGGAAAAGATGTGTTCTGCTCATCTACATCAAATGCTGGCCTTGATAAAAGCCAGCAGAGACACCTAGCAACGATTGTGAAAGAAACTGTTGAAACACAAGCCAGAATTGATGATACAAATACAAATCCAGGGTATGTTTTACTCGCTGAAAGACCAGATGAGGAATTATACTGGAGGGCTGTAACAACGATTGTTCCCCTTGATGAAGTCCAGAGCCTCTTGCAGAAACACGATGCGATCTTTGAAGGATACAAAAACTGTCGTGGCTTGATTGGAGCGACCGCAGCGATTTGCTGGGAACCAGGTGAACGGACCTTTGAGTTGATCACCTATCGACCTCAACAACGATGGGGTTTGAAACGAGTAGTTGATGCAGTCTCTGTTCAGCATCTGGATGCGGATTGTCCCAGCACCTTTGATAACTATGATGTGAGAAATCACCATAATCGCATCGTACCGAACTCACCTTGCCCGATTCTGTATGGGATCCGGGGTGATGACCCAGAGTCTCTGATGACTGCATCGATGCTGGTGAAATCTGAACCTATCGATAGCTGGATGATGTTTGAGACGAACCAGGGGACGGATAATCATCTGCAGAACAATTCAATCAACCAAATCAAGCCTTTTGAATCAGTAATCATCCAAGGAACTGTCGTTGAAAATCCCTTCACGATTCAAGGTGGTCATGTTCTTTTCAGGATACAGGATAACACTGGGACAATTCACTGCGCGGCATATGAGCCAACAAAAGAATTCCGCAGTATCGTACGAGGACTTTCAGGTGGAGATCTTGTGGATGTCTATGGAGGGGTGCGCGAACATCCTCTCACCATCAACCTTGAAAAAATATGCATCAAAAAACTTTCAACTGTCACTGAAAAGATAGAAAACCCGGTGTGTCCAAAGTGCGGGAAACATATGAAATCAAAAGGTTCCAACCAAGGTTATAAATGTATAAAATGTGGGACGACCAGTTCACAGCCACGTCTGCAGCAAAAAACAAGATCGATCAAACCAGGTTTTTATGAAGTCCCGATCTGTGCCCGACGACATCTCAGCAAGCCACTCAAACGAATGACGCAACATTCCACGATTGCCGCTACCGGAACCTCAGATACTCTATGATGGAGACCCCTTCCACAGTCTCCATATGGCCATCGACGACAATCGTCCCTGTGCATCGGACATGGTACCGCCAGTAATTGATAAATCCTAACATCTCGGTATGGTCCACGCTGAAGACTTCCATATCGATGACAAGGAAAACATGTTCGGTGATGGTCTCAATGTTGAAAAACCATGGGACGCGCTTGAAATGATCAAGGGAGATATTGTCTATTGAGAACCAGATGGTCTCTGATGGTATTTCGAGATATCCATCGTCTTTTGTGTTCACCACCATTATCGGAAGTTGTGTCAACCGTGTGGTACGTATCTCTGCCCATGTGACTGTGTAATTCGATGAGCTGCAGGTTCCCCAGAACCACCCGAAATGCAATGCGATCCGCGGGCCGATCCCCCAGTTATGGTCATGATACCCAGTCCCGGTCACATTCATTGTGGTATTACTAATGGTGATGGTTCCTGTTACGTTTGCGCGGGGGAGAATCACGGCCCACCAGTCACCTGTTTGTTGCTGCCGTTTCCAACCTTTTGTACATCCTATATATTGTAATGATATAGCACCATCAGGGTTTTTGATATTCACATTATAAATGAAGCACTCTTTCAAGGCATCGTATGTTCCGAGAATGACTTGGTTGCCTTCGATGAACACAGATGGGATGTCAGAGGATGCAGAAAAATCTCTGAGGAAATATTTCTCATAACTTTTCATTATAATTAATCCTTGCTGATAAAGGGTGAGTCGTGTCGTGACTATCCCTCGTGCGAAGATATTAAGGACTTGTACACCAAGGGCGAGTGAGTACCCGTTGTCGAGTTTCGCATCGAAATACCACCATTCGATGAAGGGAAGCGTTCCTCGACCATGGAACGCATCATCTCGTAATGTGATGTCCTCAATTGATGTCGTATGGTCGTGAAGAGCGATAAGGGTACCACCAGCGGGTATGCTTGATAAAAATATGCTGAAGAGAACAATTGAAAGGACGGTGATCTTTCGTCTCATAGGTGTCATTGCTGCATTCACCTGCAGTATTTATATACTTTCTCCAATATTTATAGATGATGTTGGAAAAATGGATCGTTGATGGTGAATAATCCAGCGTAATACTTTTTAAGGGATGATTGCTTCTCTGTCTCGACTAACAGGATACGCGGGTGTAGTGTAGTCTGGTATCACTTAAGCTTGCCAAGCTTAAAACTCGGGTTCAAATCCCGGCGCCCGCACTCACCTATTTGATTCTCATTACAGTTAATAGATAATATATGATATCATTGCGAAGGAAAAGGTTTTTTTTAATTTATCTAAAATCCCTAAAAGAAACAGCAACTCAAATTGTTATTTTTGTTGTATCATTCCATTATATTCGTTCGCGGGAGGTTTTTATGGCCCAAGTCATTGGTCAGAACGACAAGTATCCCTCCCTATGAATACCTACATATGAAGGTCGCTTTCTTTTTGTAATATACGTTACTTGCATAAATACCAGGACATAGAGATGCACATGCAAGCAGTAGTGCAAGTGCATACGCAGCGAGGTATCCGGTAGCGAATACTTTATTAAAAGAGGTACTATTCGTTTTTTTAACGGGTACGATGGGATGCTGGAACAAACAACGATAGACCGCTCTATCGAGATTAAACGATCGGTTGCGATACGGGCACTTCGACGGAGCAACATACGACGAAAAGTAACAGAATATCTCTGTGAGATCAGTCCGAATTGCAGTTATACTTCTGAAATTGCGTATAGTATTGGTGCGACGTCATCAAACGTCATCGGTGCCTTACGGGGAATCGAGACACGGTATCGTGAAGAAGAATCTCTTATCGGTCTGAACATGGTCGAAGAAAGATCTGGTGGGAGGAACATACGACTCTATGGGGTGACTGATTTCGGTAAAGAAATCATTCAAACAATGAAAACACGACGATAAAAAAACCAGCAATATTTTTTTTTATTGTAATGTGAAGATTTGCAGGAAAAATTTTTAAAAAAAACTAACAATAGGAAGGAAGAATAGAGGGGGGAAAAGAGGGTATAAAAATCTAAGATCTTCCTTTCCTAATTGTCGTTAGAAAGGATATCGCATCTTCTTTTTATGAGCATTTTTCGCAGATGAACATGTACATGGATATGCACCTACATGGGAGTCTCGTTAGTTAAGATGACTCAGAATTTCTTTGCGGAGCTCTTCGATTCCTTCTCCAGTGGAACATGAGATCTTCCGATTCGCAGACCCCGTGTTTTTTATGTCAACTTTGTTTTCAACGATGATGAACGGGACATCATTGAATAATTTCTTGATGTTTTCGAGCATCAATGTTTGTTCATCCATCTGGTACCCGCTGGTTCCCGAGGGATCGAAGATAAACACAATAAGGTCAGCTAGATGACGCAACGCAGCAATCGCCTGTTTCTCAATATTGTTCCGTTCTGAAAGTGGACGATCTAATAACCCTGGTGTGTCAATGATCTGATACTGTTTTTTCTCATAACGAACTGTTTTTTCCATATGGCCAACATAAATCTGTTTTGTTGTAAACGGGTATTGTGCGACCTCAGGTTTTGCCGCTGAGAGTTGTCTGATCAGTGATGATTTCCCCACGTTAGGATAACCAGCAATCACAACCGTTGGAACATCCTCAATATCAGGGAACGTTCTTAAGATTTTTTGTGCACCTGCGAGGAAAATAAGATTTTTATCTACTTGTTTGATGATCGATGATACACGACCATAGATTTCCTTTTGCTTTTGTTTGAGGAACTCGACATTTCCTGTTTTCGTCAAGGAACTGCTTTGAGTGGAATACACCATCATGACTGTTTTGCGTGCCCAGTCCACAGCTCCTAATGATTTCTTCAATTTATCCGTATCAATCTTAATATCAATGATCTCCTGATAGAACATCGGTAGTTTATCAATTGATGGAAAGTTTTTCACATACGACTCCAGTCGTGCGGTAAGCTCAGTAATGAAGATGTCGGTCCGTGCGATGACGATTTTTTTTATTTCATAACGTTTATCTCGATCATGGATTTGTATTTTTTTTGTCCGACGGATCGATTGGTCAAGGAGTTGTTTCGCAGTAAGAATCGGAGGGATGTTTCTAAACATAAGTTTGAAAAGGTTTATGTGATACCTCTAAATTAAGCTGTTGGTACACCTATGGATGAAGGATTCATACTTGCAAATAAATTCAGACGAGTGATTTTTGATGAACTCGTCGCTGGAGAAACCGATATTAAACGTATTGCGAAAAAAAATCGTATGATACCACGAGTCGCTCAACGCATTATCGATGAATTCGTCACCGGAGGTATCATCGAAAAAAAAGGGAACAGGTACATTTTTACGGATGAAGGGAAAAAACTTGTTGAAACGATTGGAAAATAAACAAGTGGGGAACAGAAAAAACCCATTGAAATCATATCTGATACAGACCCTCAAGGAACTTGCGTTGTTGGGGGCGGTTCACAATAAGATTGAATTATCGTCTCATGAGCTTGCTGAACAATTACATACAAGCCAACAGACCGCATCACGGTACCTTCTTGAGTTGGACACCCAGGAGATGATCACAAGGGAACTGGGGGTAAAAAAGCAGCTGATCCAAATTACGAGTAAAGGAGCTGAGGGGCTGGAAAATGAATATATCTCATATAAACAGATTTTTGATTTGACGAACAAAGTCGTCTTTAAAGGAAAATTAATCTCAGGAATGGGCGAAGGGAAATATTACACAGGACATAAAGGATATGCGAATCAATTTGAGAAACGACTTGGATTTGTTGCCTACCCAGGAACGTTGAATGTCGAAATCGAATATATAGAAAGGAATAAAATACGATTGCTCCGAAGCTACGGTGGTATCGAAATCGAAGAGTTTCAAGCAGAAAATCGAACGTTTGGAGGCGTGGTCTGCTTCAACGCGACAGTCAATGGAAGGAAAGGAGCGATCGTGCTTCCGAAACGGAGCCATTATGCGACGGTTCTTGAATGTATCTCCCCAGATAATTTACGTGAAACGCTTGGGCTGCATGATGGCGATACCGTCGAAGTGGTCGTCTCCCTTCAATAAAACAGATGAGGTACTATGAAGAATCAGTTCGTTGCTGAGACTTTGTACATGATTGCGGATCTGTTGGACCTTAAAGGGGACCTTTTCTTTAAGACCCGGGCGTACCGCATGGCTGCGCAAACCATCGAAGCTCTGGAGGACGACATCGAAAAAATAGTACATCAGGGCACGTTAGAGTCAATTCCAGGTATTGGAGAGGCACTTGCAAAAAAAATAACAGAGTTAATCCAGACTGGAAAACTTGAGTACCTCGAGCGTTTGAAAAAAGAAGTCCCGACCGGTCTTATCGATCTGTTAGGCATCCCTGGTCTTGGGCCAAAGAAGGTTGCTGCTTTATACAAAAACCTGGGTATCACCAGTATCCAGGACCTGCGATTAGCAGCAAGCAATGGAGAACTCAGAGCACTTGAGGGATTTGGTGAGATTACCGAACGAAACATATTGCGTGGGATTCAACTGCTGGAAAAAACAAGCGGCAGGGTCCTGCTGAACGTCGCGTATGAGGATGGTAATCGATATCTTTCATATCTACAGAAATGCAAGAAGATAAGAAAAATAAACATTGCAGGAAGCCTGCGTCGGATGAAAGAAACCATCGGGGATCTGGATATTCTTGCTTTGTCGAACGACCCGGGGGTGGTCATGGACCATTTCGTGCAATATCCTGAGGTCGCAGAAATCCTCGCAAAAGGAACAACCAAATCAAGCGTGCTTTTAAAAGACAATCTCCAGGTTGACCTTCGCGTCGTCGAGGAAAAAAGCTATGGAGCTGCACTTCAATATTTCACTGGCTCAAAGGAACATAACGTCACATTACGTGGATTTGCAATAAAAAAAGGATTCAAGCTCAACGAATATGGGTTATTTGATAAAAACACAGAAGAATACATCGCAGGAAAAACCGAAGAGGAAATCTATAAAAAAATTGGAATGCAATACATTGATCCAGAGTTACGGGAGAACCGGGGGGAATTTGAAGCAGCGAAAAACAAAACGTTACCGACTCTTGTAAAGAATGATGAGATCAACGGCGATTTCCATGTTCATTCCTCCTGGAGCGATGGAAGCGACTCCATTGAAACCATCGCATCAGACGCAATCCAACGCCAATATGAATTCATTGGTATTACCGACCATTCACAATCCTTAAAAATCGCGAACGGACTCACCGAAGAAAGAGTACAGAAAAAGATACATGAGATAGAAAAAGTAAGAAAGAAATTCCCTGATCTGCGAATCTTTTGTGGAACGGAGTGCGATATTAAAACAGATGGGACGTTGGATTATAGCAATAAAATATTACAACAGTTTGATTTCGTGTATATTGCGATTCATACGGTATTCAAAATGGACAAAGAAACCATGACCAAACGAATCATTAAAGCAATGGACAATGAGCATGTGAATTTCCTAGCTCATCCGACCGGTAGGCTCATCGGCAAACGAGACCCCTATGAAGTCGATATCGAACAACTCATCGATGCAGCCAAAAAAACCGATATCCGCCTTGAGATTAACTCGTTCCCTGACCGACTGGACCTCGATGACGTCCACATAAAACAAGCCAAAGACCACAATGTACGCTTCGTCCTTGGCACCGATTCACATAGCATCAATCATCTGGATTTCATGAGATTTGGGGTCGCAACCGCCAAAAGAGGCTGGCTTGAGAAAAAGGATATCCTGAATACCTCATCAGTAAAAGAGATTGAAAAAATAATTGGTACGTGAACCGATGAACAAAAACGACGCGAAAAAACAGATACAAAAACTTCGTGATGAAATCAACTATCATAACTATCAATACTATGTTGAAAACAACCCGGTGATTTCTGATTACCAGTACGACATGCTGTTAAAAGAACTCGAAGCTCTGGAAACACAGTATCCTGATCTTATCACCTCTGATTCCCCGACACAACGGGTTGGAGGAGAACCACTGAAAGGATTCAAAACCGTTGAGCATAAAATACCGATGCTTTCGCTGGATAACGCGTATTCATATGATGAACTCAGAGAATTCGACGAACGGGTTAAAAAAAACACTACAGATGTTGAATATATCTGTGAACCAAAGATTGACGGAGTCAGCATCGCTCTCATCTACGAAAATGGGATCTTCATACGAGGAACGACCCGCGGCGATGGGATAAAAGGTGATGACATCACCTCGAATCTTCGGACAATCAGAAGTATCCCTCTCCGGTTACACGGATCAGACCTTCAAAATGCTGAAGTACGCGGCGAAGTGTACTTTCCGATTTCATCGTTTAAAAAATTCAACAAAGAACAGGAAAAAAAAGGAGAACAGGTATTCGCTAACCCACGGAACGCTGCAGCCGGATCGCTCCGGCAACTAGACCCACGAATCGTCGCATCAAGACCATTGGATACCTATCTTTACTATATCTCCTATTCTGATACAGATTTTAAAAGCCAAGAAAAATCCCTCGGGACATTACGGACGGCGGGGTTTCGTGTCAATCCCTTAATTGAAAAGGCTTCCACCATCGAAGATGCAATCTCTTACTGCAGGATTCTTGAGACAAAACGTGAGACGCTTGATTATGAGATCGACGGGGTTGTTTTAAAGGTAAATTCCTTCACACAACAGAGGGAGTTAGGTTCGACTACGAAACACCCACGATGGGCGATCGCGTTTAAATTTACCGCAAAACAAGCAACCACGCGACTCAAAGACATCGTGATACAGGTAGGACGTACTGGTACATTAACCCCGGTCGCAATCCTTGAACCAGTCCAAGTCGGCGGAGTGACCGTCTCTCGAGCGACACTTCATAACTTTGATGAATTGAAACGTAAAGATATCAGAATAGACGACATGGTGTTAGTGGAACGTAGTGGTGATGTGATCCCCCAAGTGGTAAAAAGTATTATTGAAAAAAGAACAGGCGAGGAAAAAGCACGCGTGATCCCAAGAAAATGCCCGGTGTGCGGCTCAGATGTTATCAGAACCCTCGACGAGGTAGCGGTCCGCTGTCCAAACAAGCAATGCCCGGCACGGTTGAAATGGCGTATCGAATATTTCGCATCGCGGGATGCGATGGACATCGACCACCTTGGTGGGCAGACTATCGATAAACTCATTGAAAAAGGCCTTGTTGACACGATTGCAGATTTATATGCCCTTACAGAAAAAGATCTTCTGAGCCTTGAGGGGTTTAAGGAAAAATCAGTAAAAAACCTGCTTGATTCCATTGAAAAAAGCAAGCAACAAGGTTTAGCACGATTGATTTATGGATTAGGTCTCCGTCATGTGGGAAAATACGCCTCCCAGCTGCTTGCCACACAATACCATTCTATTGATGAGCTAGCAAAAAAGACAGCGGAGGAATTAACCCAGATCCATGGATTAGGCCAAAAGACAGCAGAGGCGATAGCGACCTTCTTTGCAACTGAGGAAAATATCGAATTGATTAACAAACTGAAGGATATCGGGATACGAACAAAGGAAACAAAAAAAGAAGGACGTTTAACAGGGAAAAAGTTTGTGTTCACCGGTGGGTTATCCTCACTTTCTCGACCTGACGCATCAGATCTTGTCATGAAAAACGGAGGGATCGTTGCCTCCGCGATAGGAAAAGATATTGATTATGTGGTCGTCGGCACAGACCCTGGCTCAAAATACGAAAAAGCAAAAAAACTTGGATTAACCATCATCGATGAAAACGAGTTTAAAAAAGTAGTTGGAGAATCGTAACTATGGTCGAATGTAAGATACAAAAAAACAAGATTGCGTGTAATTGTAGTTATCCGTGTAGCAGGAAAGGAATCTGTTGTGAATGCCTCAGTTACCATAGGAGCCGAGACGAGCTTCCCGCATGTTTTTTCCCTGATTCTGTTGAACGGACCTACGATCGAAGTCTGGAAAATTTCATTCAGACCAGCCAGCGGAACAAGAAGTAAGACCAGATGGATTCCTTGAAAAACTATCCTAAAGATATGCTCTTTTAATGTAATTTCATAATTTGGAGAGGAAAAACGTAAAATGCTTTTTTTTCAGGTAGACGTGAATTAGTATATAACGTAAAACTTATATCCAATGACATTATAACGGTGAGCGAGGAAGGTAAAATCTATGGCAATTGGGTTTGTCCTGATAAGTGCCGCTCCCGCACATGAACATGAGGTCTACAACAAACTTTCAAAGGTACCACAGATTATTGAGCTCCATCCGTTATTTGGAGAATATGATCTCATCGCAAAAATAGAGGCAGATGACTTCGAAAGTCTCGGAGATATTGTGGTAAACAAAATAAGAACTATCGAAGGTGTAATCGATACGAAAACACTGACGGGAACGAAATTTTAAGGAGTGAAAAAATATGGAAGGATTAGTACAATATTTTCTAAGCATGATGACGCTGGTGTTTGCAATAGCAAGTGTAATCGCAGGAATTTTTACCGCTTATTTCGGCTCTGGGAAAAGTAGGGCTGTTGGAGCGATTTTAATCGTTATCGGACTTATCGTTGGAGTTATCTTCCTCTGGGGCGCTAACTTGTTAGGTTTCATGGGAACCCCAATGGACCTGTTGAACTTTTCAGGGACGGTAGTAAATGGGATTATCGCAGTCATCGGTGCCGTTGTTGGAGCACTGATTGCTCTGGGGATCTTCCTGCTTGCTATCATGAAGGCATAGCTAGAGCATCTCTAAAAAATATCGATGTATCCTGAGATCATCGGTTAGCTCAGGATGGAACGATAGCGCCAGGTAGTTGTTCTGCCTGGCCATGACTATTTTTTTTCCAGTTGTTGCAAGTATTTCGCAATTTCCCCATATTTTTGTGATAACAGGTGCTCGGATAAACACGGCATGATACGGGCTGGTAAATCCTTTGATCTGTAGCGATTTTTCGAATGATTCTTTTTGCCGGCCATACGCGTTGCGTTCGACTTGCATGTCTATTGCTTCTAAAAGTTTGACATCTGATCTACTATCTGTTAATTCTTTGGCAAGCAAGACACATCCAGCACATGTACCCATGAGCCTGATGTCATGGTTGTTCATACGTTCACGGATTACCTGATGCATGCCTGAATTGATTAAAATACGAGAGATTGTTGTACTTTCGCCGCCAGGGATAATCAATGCATCGCATGTGTCAATATCACGTGGTTGTCGTACTAATACAGCCTGGCCTTTCTTTTTTCCTTCTTGAAAAACACGGTTCATGGAGGTAAGATGTTCGCAGACAGCTCCTTGAAGGGATAAAACCCCGATTGTGACTATTGCTACCAGCCTCGTTCCTGTAGAAGTTGCTCTTTGGGAATTGAGCTAATTTCTATCCCAAGCATAGCATCGCCAAGGTTTTTGCTGACATCAGCAATCGTTTCTGGTTCATCAAAATGAGCGACAGCCTCTACGATTGCCTTTGCTCGTTTTTCAGGGTTCTTTGATTTGAAGATGCCTGATCCGACGAAGACACCATCGCTTCCGAGCTGCATCATGATCGCTGCGTCTGCAGGGGTTGCAACTCCGCCGGCTGCGAAATTAACGACCGGCAGTCGTTGTAGTTGTTTGATTTCTTTTAAGATTTCATAGAGTTCTTTTTTCAGGAGGTTATATGTGGATGAGCCAAACACAATTGTTTTGTCATCAACGTTTTGATTGGTCAATGTTTTAAATGAAGTAACATAACTTTGACAATACTCCTCTGCTACCTTTTGTATTTTTACGGTAGGCATCGTTTTAAGAGTGCTAATCATGCTTGTTACCATGCGTTGATGCCGTACTGCTTCGATGATGTTTCCGGTGCCTGCTTCTCCTTTGGTTCGTATCATTGCCGCACCTTCCCAGATGCGTCGAGTTGCTTCGCCTAAGTTACGACAGCCGCATACAAACGGGATGGTAAAGGATCGTTTATCGATATGGTAAAAAGGATCTGCTGGGGTGAGCACTTCTGATTCATCGATCATATCAACACCTAGAGCTTCGAGTGCTTGTGCTTCAACGAAATGACCGATTCTTGCTTTTGCCATCACGGGAATACTAACTGTGTTGATGATCTCTTTAATTATAGTAGGGTCTGCCATACGTGCGACACCCCCGTGAGCCCGGATATCGGCAGGAACTCTCTCGAGAGCCATCACAGCTACGGCGCCACTTTTTTCCGCTATTTTTGCTTGCTCTGCAGTAGTGACGTCCATGATAACCCCGCCTTTCTGCATTTTTGCAAAACCTTTTTTTACGAGATCGGTCCCGTGTCGTAGTTTGGTTATATCTAATTCTTTCATAGTTCCTAACCTAAGAAATCCTCAAGTTGAAAGGGGATATCAAATTCCCTTTATTAAGAACTACGGTAGTACATTAACCTAATGGTGTAACATAGTTTAAGGTAGAAAAAGGAAAAAAAGAGAGACGACTAGGTTGTCTTCAGCAGGGGTTTTTTATATTCACCGTTCACAATTTTATGGTGAAGGAACGCATCGTAAGCAGCTAGATCGAAATATCCATGACCACTGTTGCTAAACACGATGATTTTCTTTTCGTTTTTTTTCTTGCACATCTGTGCAAAATCTATTGCTGCTCGTACCGCGTGTGCTGATTCAGGTGCTACAACGAATCCTTCAGTTTTTGCAAACAACATCGCTGCTTCAAATACCTCTTGTTGGTTGTACGCGAGTGCGTCCATGTATCCTTCTTTGGTGAGTTTGGAATGCAACGGTGAGTCACCATGATATCGTAATCCACCTGCGTGTATAGCAGAGGGGACAAAATCATGACCGAGTGTGTACATTTTTAAAAGGGGTGTGAGACCAGCAGAATCACCATAGTCGTATCTATATTCACCTGCGGTGAGAGAAGGACAGGCGAGTGGCTCAACCGAGATGATCTTCAAATCCGGTTTTTTCCCTATGATTTTGTCACGTACAAAAGGGAAGCTTGCTCCAGAAAAATTGCTTCCACCACCGACACATCCACAGAGAATATCAGGGTATTTGTCCATAAGTTCGAACTGTTTCTTGATCTCTAAGCCAATCACAGTTTGATGTAACACCACATGGTTAAGTACAGAACCAAGTGCATAGTTTGTGTTATCATGGGTTGCTGCATCCTCGACTGCTTCACTGATGGAAATCCCCAGACTCCCGGAGGTTTGAGGGTCTTTTTTAAGTGTTTCTCGGCCAACATTAGTCAGTGTGGTTGGACTAGGGAATACTTCAGCGCCCCATGTCTGCATGAGAATTCGTCGGTATGGTTTTTGTTCGTAACTGCATTTTACCATATAGACCCGGCATTGGAGCCCAAAAAGTTGGGTGCTGAACGCAAGGGCTGATCCCCATTGTCCGGCTCCGGTTTCAGTGACGATTCGTTCGATGCCTGCTTTTTTGTTGTAGAATGCTTGTGCGACTGCAGAGTTTGTTTTATGACTCCCTGCGGGACTGACACCTTCCCATTTGTAATAGATTTCTGCTGGTGTTTTGAGTGCTTTTTCGAGTCGTTGTGCACGATAGAGTGGAGATGGTCTCCAGATACGGTAGATTTCTCTGACCGCTGATGGAATGGAAATGTATCGATCTCTGCTGACTTCCTGTTTGATAAGTTCCATAGGGAAGATTGCTTTGAGGTCATCTGGTGTGATTGGTTGCTTGGTTTGTGGGTGGAGTGGTGGGTCAAGGGGTGTTTTGAGGTCTGCTTGGATATTGTACCATTGTTTTGGTATGTCATTTTCGTCAAGGGTGATTTTTTCTCGTTTCATGATTTTCATTATTGGGGAGACGTCTATATAAATATTTCTAAAATTGTACTTCAATGTATAATTTTGTACATCATAGGATGAAAAAAAGAAAAAACAAAGGGTATTTATACTCAAGCAACGTACAAAATTGTACTATGTGGAAACAAATTGAACATTACTTCAACGACTATCCCCAACGAAAAAAAATCGCACAAAAAATGATGGAATACGGAATAAAAATCTACAACAACACATTCTGCTGCGGCCAAATCGAACTCGCAGACTCAAAAATCGCCAGAGCATTCCAAGTCGACAGACGAGCAGTCACCGCGACCAGAGACATTATCACAAAAGAACCAGAACTCCTCAAAATATTTTCAAACCTTACCCCAACCTGCCATCTGAAAGACGTCGCACCCCACATGAAATGGGGTGTCATCGAAATCATCCCAGTCGACCCCAGCATGCCTGGGATCCTTGCCGAAGTCGCCACCATCATTGCATCCAACAACATCAGCATCAGACAAGCCATCGTCGACGATTTTGAATTCACAGAAGAACCAAAAGTCTTCATCATCACAGAAAAACAAATACCAGGAACACTTCTAACGACAATCAAAAACGCTAAAGGAGTAAAAGCAGTGCTCATCTACTAAAAAAAAAGGAAAAAAATATATTCTTTCCTTTATGCGATCGTCACATCCTTACAAAGATAGACATCCTGAATCGCATGTAGAAGTCTTACACCATCCTCAAACGGCTTCTGGAACGCTTTTCTCCCAGAAATCAGACCAGTGCCACCCGCTCGCTTGTTGATGACCGCCGTCCGTACGGCTTGACCAAAATCATCTTTCCCCGAGGCACCACCAGAGTTAATCAACCCAGCCCGCCCCATGTAACAATGCGCGACCTGATACCTTGTCAAATCAATAGGATGATCGGAAGAAAGCTCCGTATAAGCCTTCTCATCAATTTTCCCATATTTCACCCCACCACGATTTAACGCCAGATATCCACCAGTCAACTCAGGCAGTTTCTGCTTGATAATATCAGCTTCGATAGTCACACCAAGATGATTCGCTTGACCGGTAAGATCCGCAGCAGTATGATAATCCTTCCCATCCACCTTAAACGCAGGATTCCGCAGATAACACCACAGGATCGTCGCCATCCCTAGCTCATGGGCATACCTAAAAGCCTGACTGACCTCCTGGATTTGACGCGTCGATTCATCAGACCCAAAATAAATCGTACAACCAACTGCAGCAGCACCCATCTCCCAAGCCTGATCAACACCGGCGAACATGATCTGATCAAATTTATTCGGATAGGTGAGCAACTCATTATGATTTATCTTGACAATGAAGGGAATCTTATGAGCATACCTCCGTGAAACAGCACCTAGGACACCAAGGGTCGACGCCACCGCATTACAGCCTCCCTCCATCGCAAGTTTCACGATATTCTCTGGGTCAAAATACAAGGGGTTTGGTGCAAAGGATGCAGCAGCAGAATGCTCAATGCCTTGGTCGACTGGTAGGATAGAAAGATATCCTGTTCCACCTAATCTGCCATGAGAAAACAAGGACTGTAAATTACGGAGCACAGGGGTTGATCGGTCGGTGTCAATAAACGTATGATCGATATAATCTGGTCCAGGAAGATGCAATGATTCTTTTTTAATCTTCATACATGTATGTTTCAACAGATAGTCGGCATCAGGGCCTAAATATCCTCGAATCGAATCAATATTTCCTCTCATATTTACTCCAACTTCCTCATATTGTGACAAGAGTGACTCACCTCACAATAAACATGAGAATATCGTGAAGCACATAAAACTTTCTGCGGAGAAAAAAAAAGGATGAAGGATTACGAGATAAGCAGGTTTCCTTCTTCGAATCGTTTGCCCAGTTTTTTTAACATATCTTTCGTCATATCAGACAGCTTATACTTCGGTTTCCAGCCCCATTCCTTCCGCGCTGCACTATCATCAATCGACCGAGGCCAAGAATCAGCGATCGCTTGTCTGAAATCTGGTTTATACTCACAGGTAAATTCAGGGATATGTTGTTTAATCTCAAAAGCAAGCTCCTCAGCAGAAAAGCTCATCGAGGCAAAATTGAAATCACAATGATGTTTCAACTTGGTCACATCAGCATCCATAAGATCAAGAGTACCCTTAAGACAATCAGGCATATACATCATGGGAAGCATGGTATCCCCGCGTAAGAAACAGGTGTATTTCTTCTGCTTGATCGCTTCATAGAAGATTTCAACGGCATAATCGGTTGTCCCACCACCAGGGAGTGTCTCACTACTGATGATACCAGGATATCGGATCCCTCGGACATCGAGATTGAACCGTTTGACATAATAATCACCAAGCAGCTCACCAGCGACCTTTGTTACCCCATACATAGTTTTTGGTTTCAGGATGGTTTCCTGAGGTGTGTTATCTCGAGGTGTTTCAGGACCAAACACAGCAATAGAACTAGGTACAAAGACTCGAACCATGCTATGTTCTCGTGCAACCTCTAAACAATTATACAACCCATTAATATTGACATCCCAAGCGAGAAGCGGCTTTTCTTCCCCAACCGCAGAGAGAATCGCAGCCATGTTATAGATAGTGTCGATATCATAATCGTTTACGACTTTCTCAATCGTTTCTCGTTTACAGATATCGATATATTCAAAGGGACCAGAATTGAGAAGTGTTCCACTTGGTTTGGTTTTTCTCCCAGTTGCTAGCACGTTGTCGTTTCCAAATTTTTTCCGCAGCATCGTCGTAAGCTCTGAACCGATCTGTCCGACGGCGCCAGTCACTAAAATTTTTTTCATACGTTCTTGTGCCATAATCGCGTGACCCCCAAATTATTTTCGTGAACTGGTATCATTATTTCCTATAAGTATTTTCCTGAGATAACATCATAAAAACGAGGCTCTAAAAAAAGTGACATCGACAATTCCTGACGGTTTCTTTTCAATTCATCCCAGAGATATCATAAGGTTCTTTTGCAGGATGCCAATCAACTTGAAAACTATCAACAAGATATTTATTATACGTAAGAGAAATTCGTCCAAGATAATCCCATAATGTAGTCAATCCAAGAATAGGGTATGGCATAGTCCTTTGTCCATCCCAATAATTACCATCCCAGACAGTCGGTTGGAGTGCATTATGATTTAAAATCCTCAAATATTTTATCCTTAAAAGGAACGGTTGGATGAAATATGCATTCCTTCCATTTCCAATAAAAGTATTCTGAATGAACCTATCAAAGGATGTACAAAAAATCTCAACACCGAGCCTTTTGTTATTTGAAATATTGTTCCGATAAAAGATATTATGAAAAGTAATACCAGTATAGATTCCATTCTCATTCTCTGAGATAATGTTATTTGAAATATTGCTATATTCTACATTATCCAAATATATACCATACCATCCAGATTGAGAAATAATATTCTCACTTACATTATTATTACGACCTAATACTATCAAGCCACCTGACTTATTATTATTTAGAATAAGATTATGAGAAATTATATTGCCTCCAAATTCACCAATTATCGCAATGCCTTGGGAATTATCTACTACAATATTGTCGGTAATTATATTATAATCTGACGAAATGTAGATTCCCGTAAATTTACTATTCCGGATAGTCAATCCAGTAACAGTAACGTTATTTGCTTCGATAGTGATACAAAAATCATAAAATCCATTTGCATTTATGCCATCAATAATAGTAGTGGTTTTTTCTTCTCCAATCAAATTTATCGACTTATCAACAACAACATACTCAAAGTAAGTCCCGTTGTATACATAAACAGTATCCCCATCTATTGAATCATTTATCGCATCCTGAATCCTTGTAGAGTTCCCAGGACCAGAACCACCGACATAATGCCAATCACCTTTTGATGTTGACTGGGATGAGTTCCCTACATCTTGTGCAGTCGTTGGTATAATGCAGGTTGCGATGAACAAGAGAACAATTAAAATAACCTGCCCTTTTTGAATCAATATCATTCCTCCATATGAAATAAAATATGCTTGGTTATTTAAATCTTTGTCAGAAGGGATAAGTATGTAGGGGAAGGGATCATGTTTACTAATTCATATAGATACTTTACTGTTCTCCCCTATACTCAGAGTCAGTGCGAATGCCGTCTAATTGCTTCGGGGGTCCTGGACGAATAATATATCCTTTTCGTTTTTTTCTCCAATTCGCCCATCGGGCCAGTACTAAGGGTAAAACCAAGATGGAGGTAATAAACGAGTACACAAGAGTGATAGCGGTGATGATACCGAACTGCTGCTCAGGAGGAATAGGAGCAAACGCAAGGACACCAAAACCAAACATGGAAGAAAGAGCAGCGATCAGGATTGCACTGCCCGTTCGCGAGATCGTCTCAGTGACTGCTTTTGTTATATCCCCTGTTTGATCTGCGACATATCGGAATCGTTCCGTGATATAACATGCATAGTCAATACCAACACCGATAGTAATACAGGTGACTGTGATCGTTAAAATGTTTAACGTGTACCCGATAAAATACATACTTCCCAAGACCCAAATAATAGAAACACTCACCGGAATCATCGCAATCAACCCTAGCACAGGGTTACGATAAATAAGAGAAAGCATAATCGCTGCAAGAATAAAGCAGATCCCCGTAGACAGAATCTGGCTTTCAGTCATGTTCTTTAAGATCGATAGAGTAATCAACAGAGTCCCTGTGACTATCGCTGTATTATCACCATAGTCGGACAGATCATCATTTAATTCTTTTTTCAGCTGCTCAAACTGTTGGGTCATATCATCGCTTGCCGAACCAAGATCGACATAGATACGCAAAATAGTCGCGGTATACTCGTTTCCATCCTTATGGAGTAACCCAGATACTTGCATCTCATATTCAGCACTTGTAAATAAATAATCATACATCGCGTCTACATCATCATCGGTTCTTGGAATCCCTGTTGTCTCATCAACATTGAACAACATAACAAGAGAATGGTTATTTGCCACTGCCTGCTGCAAGAGTAGGAAGATGCTTTCGGTTTTTGTACTCCCATCAGACCTACGAGCAACATACAGGTCGTCATTCATCTTCTCATGGGTGGAACGAAGACCTTGTAATGTTTGGACGCTTGCGACATTCCCTTCGAGGAGAATATACTCTTGATCTTGACTTGAGAAGGGAAAATCCTCACCAATCTGAGTGAAGAGTTGGAGCGCCGGATTCTCCTGGGGGATAAATTGATTCATGCTAAATCCAGATTTTAATTGGCTCACCGCAGTCCCCATGACCAGACAAATGAGTATTGTGACGAGGAAGACTTTTTTCTCATGACGAAGCAAGATGCGTGCAACCCGGTTCATAACCAGGCTCATCGAAACGGTTTTTTCCTTGGACGCCACACGAACAGCCGGTTTTTTTCGATCGATAATATAACGAAGAGCGACAAGCAGGGTCATAGTGATGATAAAGGTATAGCTAATCCCTAAAGCGAGGAACAGACCGAAATCTCTCACAGGAGGAAGCGTTGCACTGAGGAAGGAAAGGAACGCGACAAATGTCGTAAACCATGCCAAAAAAATCGCAATACCAACTTCTTTTATGGAAAGGCGAATCGCTTCCGCAGGAGTCCTGCCGTTATTTATCTCGGTTCGATAGTTAAAAAGAAGGTTGACGGAGTATTCCACCCCTAAACCAATATTCAAAGGAAGAAGGGCGACTGCGATAATGTTAAAGGAGATACCTAGCAACGCCATCGTTCCAAACAGCCACACGCAAGAAAAAGCAAACACAATGATAGGAAGAAGGACATAGGAAGGTTTTCGAAACGCGATAAACAGGATACAAAGAATAATGACAAAAATTGCTGGGCCGATAATGGTCATCGCATCCAATGCAGCATCATTTATCTGAGTGGTGACAATGCCTTCCCCAGTTGCCTGTATCGAGATGCTAGTACATTCTCTATCTAGCGCATCGATTTTATCAATGATGTTGGCATTGACCCTTGCCAGTTCCTCTGCATCACCACTTTGCAAATTCAGCTGAACGATACAGAGGCTCGCATGAGAGGTATTTGTCTGAAGATATTCCGCGGAGATGAACGACAAAGCATTCACCCGCAGCTCCGAAAACAACTGTGGTATCAAAGGATAGATGGTCTTTGACACACCAGTATCTGGTACTCGATCAGCCTGAGCCCAGAGTGCTTGAATGGTTGACAACGAGAACGTAGAGGGAAGTAATCCAGTCCCAGACATATCCTCTGAAAGACCTGAGAAATCATCTAAATCGATATCGAACCGTTGAAGCATCCGTGAGACAACAGAACCAAGAACGGGCCTGGATTGAAGACGCTGGAGCCGATCAAATAAATAGCTCGTATTTATGACAATATGTCCACCGGGCCGATGCAGAATCGGGGTCTGATAATAACGCACCCCTGCAGAGAAATTCGTCAATTTCGTGGGAAGCTCAAATGAGCCAAACTGAAGAGCAATACCATACAACCCAAGTTCTTTTCT
>Ga0209285_10000184_pt1 | contig 23116 bp, 18 predicted proteins | sample PPLLak3March2015_2_FD_187249 | JGI IMG/M metagenome (GOLD analysis project Ga0209285, IMG submission 187249) | Freshwater sediment microbial communities from Prairie Pothole Lake near Jamestown, North Dakota, USA - PPLs Lake P8 Core (3) Depth... | ecosystem: Environmental > Aquatic > Freshwater... | reverse complement strand
GTCGCCTGGCCTTCGCGTTGTAATTCTATGAATTCTTGCAGTGAAAAGAAAAATGCCCGGTCCTGGTTCTCCAACCGGAAGGAAAGATCGGTGGCGCGTTCCACTTTCTGCGAGAGCAGGGCGAAATCCGATGGCCTAAGGAGTTGCCTGGTGTTGTTGATGAAATACCCCATAACACCTGTGTTGGCACTACCTATCTCTCGCAGGATGCGCTCGATATCGCTTTGCGTAATGCGGACGCTCAAGGCGCCGGTTGCAGCGGCTTCGAGATGGTGGGCTTCATCCACGATCAGGTACTGGTATTCCGGGAGGACTCGGCTTCCCATGGCTACATCTGTTAAAAGCAGGGCATGGTTGACAATCAGCAGGTGCGCATTTTGGGCAGCGATTTTAGCTTTATAGAATGGACAAACGCCTCCCATCCGCTCGATGCAGACTTCAGTGGAACAGGCGTCATCTTCGGCGGAAAGGTGCGACCAGATATCGCGTTCGGTTGGGCCAGTCAGGTTGATCTCGGTTCGATCCCCCCGGCCACCTTCTTCCAGCCAAACCAGGACTTTCCCCAAAACCCGCAGCTCCTCTGCGGTGTGAGGACCATGCCTGCGCATATAGTCCAGGCAGCGTGGGCACAAGTAATTCCCGCGCCCTTTCAGGACAGCCGCTCGCAATTCCAAACCCAGGGCATCCCGCAGGTCCGGGATATCCTTTTTGATGAGTTGGTCCTGCAGGTTGATCGTGTTGGTAGAGATGACCACCCGGGTATTGTTTTCGAGAGCAAACAAGGCGGCCGGGGTGAGGTAGGCAAATGATTTTCCAACGCCTGTTCCCGCCTCAACCATCAAGTGTTGGCTGTACGATAAGGCGTTGGCGACAGCCTTTAGCATGGCTACCTGTTCGGGGCGGTGCTCGTAGCTCTCGAAGTATTGTGAAAACGGGCCGCCGTGCTCCAAGATGGAAGCGGCCTCCTCCGGATCGATGGGCTTGACTGTTTCGACCGGTTTGAGAGGCGGGTATTTGGGTTCATCCAATGCCTCGAATAGCGGACCCTCGGCCTGCACCCGCACCCGGCGCGCACCGACTGTCTCCCGGGAACGCGCCCGCAAGATCTGCTGGAAGGCCCAGTTGCCATCCCACTCCAGCGGCTCACCTAAACGGACAATCTCGGCCAGCAGTTCGATCGGCATTTCCAATGCCCGGTCGAACATCCGCAGGTAAATTCCATGCGTCACGCGAGCGTCATCGAGGGCACGGTGGGTGGCAGGTAATGGGATTCCTAACGCCTGGCCCAGCGCGCCCAGATTGTATCTCCCTGCGGATGGCAGCAGGATGGAAGCCATTTCGTAAGTATCGATGCGTTCGTTGAGCTGGAAAAGTTTATACTTTTGGAAGAAGGATAGATCAAAACGGATATTGTGCCCCAGGATGGGGCAATCGCCAATGAAAGCCTCGAGATCATCCAGAACATCCTGGATAGGCGGCGCCTGCCGAACCATTCCATCGCTGATGCCGGTCAGGCTGGTGATGAATTCCGGGATATGACGATTGGGGTTGATCAGGCTTGTCCACTCATCTTCGACGCGGCTGGCGCTGAAGCGCCGCGCGCCGATCTCGATGATGGCATCCGATTTGGAGTCCAGGCCGGTGGTTTCAATATCGAGGGCAACAATGGAGGGCATGGGGTAAGTTTATCATGATTTAAATCATCCACTGATGAAAAAAAATGGTTCTCTGGGAATCGCCAGAAGAGGAAGGAAATTGGGGGTATGGGGCGGGCAAAGCCCGCCCCATACCCCCATATCTTTCCATCCATCACGGCAACTCCCAGAGAGCCGAAAAAATCAGCGAGTCAGACGTGGTCGACTCGCTGATTCTCGAATAGGATTTTACAACCTAATCGTTGTTCTCTTCCTTTTCGGCTTTGGGCAGGGCTTCACGCAGTGCGGAGAGTTGCGAGCTGCTCAACATATTTTCCTTGGATCCAGATTTCAGGAATTCTTTGAAATCCTTGGGGATCATGGCCAGGATGGGGGCATCCTCGGCATTCAGTTCAACAGTGGGGTGGACAAAAATCGCAGCTGGTTTAATTTCCGGGACTTCCAGTTCAGGCTGGACGCGGCTGAAATAGCGCTTCAAGGATTCGATATCAGAGGACGCCTCCAATTCCGGGCGACCGATGTTATCCTGGCCGAAGAGTTTGAGGTAATTCTGCACAAAACCTGCGCCGCGTTGGCGCCAGCGTTTTTTCTCGTAACTCACCTGGCCGCCCTGATACAACGGAAGCAGAACCCATAATCCACTTGGCCCAACCAGCAAATGCGAGGCGGGGGTTACATAATGATAAATGGTGTATTCCCGCCCCAGACCTTTAAGACCTTTATCGAGCACTTCGTCCGGGCGCGGGCTGCGGCTCCAGCGGTTGCCGAAGTACATCCCGATTTGGGAGAGGAAGAAGCCAAGCACCAGCGCGCCCAGCGAATAGGCATACATCTCCGGGCGGGTAAAGGTGATGTACATACCGATACCCAGAACTACCAGCGCACCAATGCTGGTGTAGCGGCCTATCTTGGAATTGCGGGAGATCAATTTGTGGTTGGTGATGATTCTCATTTGTTTTCCTATTCTTATTTGGGGAGAGATTTCAGGGATTGCTCGATCCCGGAGTGGATCGATTCCAACACATTGGATTCGGCTGCCTGCCTGGCAACCCGGATGGCGTTCTTGATGGCATTGCTGTCCGAACGCCCGTGTCCAATGAAAACCAGGCCGTTGACACCAAGCAGCGGCGCAGCGCCGTATTCACTGGGGTCGAGCAGTTTCTTGATGCCCCCCAATGCAGGTTTGACCAGCAACCCGCCCAGCAAGGTCAGGGGGCCTCCGCCCTTGATGGCATCCTTGATCCTGTCTACGATCAACTTGCTGACTGCTTCGGCTGTCTTCAGCATCACGTTGCCTGTGAACCCATCCGTAACGGCCACGTCCACCTTGCCGCCGATCACTTCCTTGCCTTCCACGTTCCCATAGAAGTTCAGCGAAGAGGCCTTCAGCAAAGGAGTTGCTTCCTTGACATTATGGTTGCCCTTGCCTTCCTCCTCACCATTGGATATCAACCCAATGCGAGGGCTTTTTATCCCGCGTGCTTTCTCAGCATAGATACTGCCCATGACGGCAAACTGAAGCAGGTTTTCGGGTTTTACATCCGGGTTTGCGCCCACATCCAGTACCACGCATGAACCGGTGGCGGTCGGGAAGACGGGCGCCAGGGCGGGCAGATCCACGCCGGGGATGGTGCCCAGGCGGAAGTAGGCGGTCGCCATGCCAGCCCCCGTATTCCCCGCCGTGACGAATGCCTCGGCCTCGCCGTTCTTGACCAGATCGATTCCAACCGCCATCGAATTCTTTGCGTTTGGGCGGCGGGCTTTCAGCGCCAGCGCCATGCCCTTATCCTGCATGGTCAGCATGTCCGGCGCATGCACGAGCCGGATGGGTAGGTTACCCGGATCTTGGGCTTCGAGAACGGGGCGGACTTTGGCTTCATCCCCAACGAGGATGATCTCCACGCCATATTCACGCGCCGCCTGTACGGCCCCGATCACATCCGGGGTGGGGAAATCATCGCTCCCCATGGCGTCAACTACAATTCTGGTCATCGACAACTCCTTGATATCCTTGCTTGACAATCACTTGAACGTGATTATAATACGGCTTGCTCGCGCTGGTGCTGGAATTGGCAGACAGGCATGGTTGAGGGCCATGTGCCGCAAGGCGTGAGGGTTCAAGTCCCTCCCAGCGCACTACAGCCTCCGATTATCTGGAGGCTGTTTTATTTGGCAGGCTCATGAAGGTATCCACCACCTTTGGGTCGAAGTGCGTACCCTTGTGCTCGAGAATGTAAGCCAGTGCTTTTTCATCCGACCAGGCTTTCCGGTAAGGGCGGTTTGAGCGCAGCGCATCCCAGACATCCACGATTGCAAATATCCGGGCAGACAAGGGTATTTGTTCACCTTTCAGCCCTTCTGGATACCCACTTCCATCCCATTTCTCGTGATGGTAGTGGGGAATATCCAGCGCGGGTCGTAAGTAGGTAATGGGGGATAGCATCTCATAAGCAAATATTGTGTGTTTGCGCATCAAGCCCCACTCTTCATCGCTAAGTGGGCCAGTCTTGTTCAGAATGTTATCGGGAACACCCATTTTTCCAATATCGTGCAATAGTGCTCCCCTTGTGATGTGAATCAGTGCTTTATCTTCCATCCCCATTGCCCTTGCCAGGTCGCGAGTCAATTCAACCACGCGTTTCGTATGACCCTCAGTTTCCCGGTCGCGCAGGTCGAGTGCCTTCGACCAACCCTCGATGGTGGCATTGTAAGCGGCCGAGAGTTCCATGTTCGAGCGCTGCAACCCTTCGAATAGTTCGGCATTTTCGATTGCGATCGCCGCCTGACCTGCAATGGCCTCGAGGAAACTCTCCCATTCGATGTCAGGGTCCAATGCGGTTTGGTGATATACACCCAGAACGCCTCTTACAATCCCTTTTGAGATGAGCGGAACATAGAATTGTGCTTTGAATGTATCTGCCAGGGCCTTTTCTTGCACAGAAGAATCTGTCAATCTGGGTTGGATACTCGACAGGGATAACGATCGGCGTTCCAGTGCTGCCATGCCGGCAAGGCCTTCTCCCAATTTTGAGTTCATTGGAGATATGTAGTGCCCATGGAAGCCCTGGCTGGCCTTGTGCTCCAGGATATTGGTGATGGGGTTCAATCGTAATATTGCGATTGTGTCGATGTTGAGGAGATTTTTGGCATGGTTGAGAAGGATGTTGAGTGTCAACGTCAGATCCGTGTTGGAGGATATCGCCTGGTCAATGGCGCGTAATGTAGCCAGTCTTTGCAAGCTGCGCTCTGTCATCTCAAACAGTCGGGTGCGATGGATGGCATTACCGGCGATTTCCGCCAGGGTAGTCAGTAAATGAAACTCACTGTTCTTGAATTCTCTGGGGAGTTCAACGGCAACCAGTAATACACCGATCACTTCTTGGGATGTTTTGACTGGAACGCAAATCCCTCCCCAGCCTACTGGAACCAGAGAGCATGAACTATGTTCTTTTTCGCTGGCGAAATCCTTGGAGATAAACGGTTCCCCGGATGAAAAAACCCTTTCTACTATTTCCCCATTGTCGATCATAGCATTTGCTTCCGGGCATTGAACTGCACCGCGCTCCAGAGCTTGTTCTAATTTCCCTGTTGAAGGGTTATAGAGCCAGAAGACAGCCAAAGATGTATCAAGTGCTTTGATGGTTTCATCCACCAGAAGGAGGATCATTTCAGAGAGCGATTCAGCAGAGCGCAGGGCAATCGATACGCGGTTTACAACCTCTAACTCTGTTACGCGGTGTTGGAGTTCCAACTCCGCCTGTTTTCGGCGAAGGATATTGTTATGTTCGCGCAGAGCCCGCTCGGCGGTGTGAGGCATATCCACCAGCGAGCTATCTGATTTGACAATGTAATCCAAAGCACCGGACTTGATTGAATCCACGGCCACACGTTCATTCCCATGTCCGGTCATGACGATCACCGGGATTTCATCCGGGTTGGCCGGGGCGATGATCAGTTCGGTCCCCTCCCCATCGGGTAACCGCCAGTCGGTAATGATCAGGGATGGGAATGATGTACTGAGCAAAGAACGTGCTTCATGGATGGTCCCTGCAACGCAAAGTTCAAAGTTCGTCGGATGCCTTTCAAAAGCCCTTCGGATCAATTCCACATGTGTCGGTTCATCATCAACCAGTAAAATCCGAACCATTTTCCCTCTCTAATAAAATTCCTAAAACCAAATCACTTGTAAGGGTAGGTATTCCAACTCATCCAATAAAATCCCAGGTCGTTCATCAGGGCGCGGAATTTCTCATAATCAACAGGTTTTACTACATAACTATTGGCATGATAATGATAGGCACGCGCCACATCCCGTTCGGCTTCCGATGTTGTAAGGATGACGACAGGTATCTTTCGGAGCTCTTCTGACTCTTTCATCAACCTAAGCACTTCCAATCCATCCACTTTAGGCAATCGCAGATCCAGAAATACAACATGGGGTTCTTCTTTCTTTTCCGGGTTGGAATATTTCCCTTTATGGAACATATAGTCCAATGCTTCCTGACCATCCGAGAGACGGAAAATACGATTTGCAATCCGGTGATCGGCGAGTTGTCGGGTGATGAGTTCGGCGTGATCGTCGTTATCTTCGATCAGCAAAACCTGTACGGGTTCACCAACCATATTGCGATGTCTCCTTTTGTGAGGTGTTTATTGCTTGGGCAGGTGTACCCTGCAGAGAGAATGATCGTTCATTCGATCTCTTGCAGAGGTATATTCAACAGTTTTTCCTTGGCTGTTCCATAACAGGATTGCCCTATTTTACTTCATTTGGCGCAGCGAGGGTAAACCAGAATGTGGTTCCTTTTCCACCGCCATCGGATTCTATCCAGATCCGACCATTGTGAACCTCGATAATGCGTTTTACCAGCGCCAGTCCCACACCTGTACCATTGGTCTGTGGGTCAAGTTTGTTGAAGAGACCAAATACCCTTTCGTGATATTGGGGTTCGATTCCAATCCCGTTATCCTTTACATAGAAAGCCATCTCCTGGCCGATTTCCCTGCTGCCTATTTCAATCTTGGGTTCAGGTTGATCTCCCATGAATTTAGCGGCATTGTCGACCAGGTTTTGAAGGACTTCCAGGAGGCGGGCCCGGTCCACATTCACCTCGGGCATGTTCTTTTCTATCCTAACCTGGACGCCAGCTTCACGCAACCGGCCCTCCACTAGATCGACAGCCTCGCTCGCAAGTTCATTGAAGGGTACCCATGCTGGATGATTCATCAAGCGTCCAATCCGCGACAATTCCAACAACTCGTCGAGCAGTTGTTGCATCTTCAGGGCTGCTTCGCCAATCCTTCGAAGATCTGACTGGAAGCGCTCAAGGTTGCCCGTCTTTGCATCCCCTTCGAGGTAACCCAGGAATCCCCGGATGGTGATCAGGGGGCTTTTCAGATCGTGGGAGACAGTGTATGTGAACCGCTCCAATTCGGCGTTCTTGGCTTCCAGTTCCTTGATGAGGGCTTCGCGCTCCGCTTGTGTGCGAATATGTTCGGTCAGATTGGTGATAACAGCAATGGAGCCAATGTTTTCTGAACTCTGATATCTGGGCGAACCTGTAATCAGGGTGTGAACGAATCCTCCACCAGGTTGAACCAGGCGAACTTGATATGATGTGACTTTACCAAGTTCTCTTTTTTGACGGGCATCTTGGAGGATTTGGATATCATCGGGGTGGGTAAAGTTTTCCGGACTTTTACCGATGATTTCTTCCTGGCTGAGCCCGACCATGGTTGCATATGCCGGGTTGACATAATCAAAAATCCCTTCTTGATTGGTTACGGTCACACCCTGTCCCAAGGCGTTCATCACTTGCACGGCAAAATCGCGTTCTTGTTGGAGTTCTTGCTCAACCCTTTTGCGTTCGCGGATTTCGTTTTCTGTAGCTTCAAACAGATTGGCATTGTCGATGGCGATGGCCAGTTGATCGACCATGTTACTGACCATTGTTATATCTTCATCGCTGAAAGCATTTTCATTTGAGTCCTGGATTGTCAGAGCGCCGATTACGCGCCCTCTACTTGACAAGGGTATAGCTATCTCGGAGCGTGTATCAGGCAAGAGAGGGTTGGGCAGGCGGACTTCATCGTGGTTCGCTTGTTGAGCTACACGGGTTTTCCCATGTGTAATGCACCAGCCGATCATTGACCTTTCATCAAGAGGCAGGTGGTGTTTTTCGCATAGCATTCGATTTCCAGCCTCTCCGGTTCCGGCGCGTAATACCGCAGATTGACTGGCTTCATCAACCAGGAATAATCCAACGTAGTAAAATTCGAACCCTTCCCTGATCAAATCAACTGCCTGGGAAAGCAGTAACTCAGTATTGAGGATTGTGTTGCAGGATTTGGAAATCTCAGCCGCTGTGTGTAGTTGGGCATTGCGGCGTTCCATTCTCCTGAGCAGGATTTCCCTTTCAGACTGGGCCCTGACACGGGTTGTTATATCTCGGATGATTGCCATAACCGAGTGGCCATCGATTAGAACCATGCGCGATTCAAAATTACTTGATTCGTCTGTATTGCTTGGCAACTCATATTCAAAGGTTTGCATCTGTTTGGATTTCAGGGTTTTCTTGATATTTTCCAAGGTCATTTGTGCCAAAGCCGGTGGAAGGATTTCCCGGATATTTTTACCGATAAAAGTTGTCCGAGGCACTATGGTTTCAAATTGTGTAGAAGGGATGAATGCAAGGAATGTTCCATCTTCATCAAGTCGGAATATGGCATCTGGCAGCGCATCCAGTAACGCCCGGATTGTCGATTCGCTCAGTTGCAAGGCTTTTTCTGTTTGGCGTCTTTCTGCTATTTCCCGTTCCAGATTGGTAAACGCATCCTTGATCGTTCTGCTTGCCAGGGAGAGGAGGATGGCGGTAAATAGAAAATGACCAACGAAAAGCGCCCAAGTAGAAGATAATGTGGAAGGGAATTGAACATCGGGAAGGATGTAGTTACTCTCGGTATAGTAGAGCACCAATGCGGTGATCGAATTTATTCCTGCAACGATCAACCCTGCCCGGCCACTGATCACCAGGCCAGCAACCAGGATGATCAGGAAATAGTTGATCATACTTGGGCTGCTAATACCTCCACCAAATATCGAAATGATGGTGAATAACAGCCAGAGTACTGCGGTGAGTACAATTCCCACAGGCCTGTAAAAACCCTTGCGATTGAGTACCAACCCACTCACCCAAAGTGAAATGAGAATAGTACCCATTGCCAACATGGGAGTAGGGTCTGCGTGCGTAAAAAGACTGCTGATCACAAAGAAAGATGTAATCCCGATCAAGGCCAGCAGGATGATATGCAGGAGTTTGACGCGTCGGGATGCATCCTCGTTTTCGTGGATGATGGGAGGGGAGAAGGCCTTTTGTATGTGCGCGAACACTTATTTTCTCCTGAGACGGGATGGCTTATTATACTGCTTGAAGAGCGCTTCCCTAATTTAAAAAGTACAGGATAGCGAAGGAGGCGCTATCCTGGCACCTGCGATTGGTGTTTTGCGTTCCAATGATCTGTTATCCGGTTCGATATCGCTCCAACAAGGCCTGCGTTTGTGGATGTGATGGCTTTTTAAATACCTCGGATGGAATACCTTGCTCGATGATTTCGCCTTCGTGCAAGACAACCAGCCGGTCGGCAACATCCTTGGCGAATCCCATCTCGTGAGTGACAACCAGCATCGTCATACATTCGTTGGCCAGGTTGCGCATGACGGCCAGGACTTCGCCGATCAGCTCCGGATCCAGTGCGGAGGTTGGCTCGTCAAAGAGCATGACTTTGGGTTCCATGGTCAGGGCACGGGCGATGGCAACACGCTGCTTCTGCCCGCCCGAGATGCGGTTTGGGAACTCATCCTTTTTCATCAGCAACCCCACCCGTTCCAGGTTCTTTTCCGCCAACTGCTGTGCCTTGGTTCTATCCATTTTCTTTACAGTAACAGGGCCTTCCATAACGTTGGCCAGCACACTCATGTGGGGGAAGAGATTGAATTCCTGGAAGACCATCCCTGTTCGTAGGCGGATGTCATACACCATCTTGCGCCGCTCACCTCCCTTGAGTTTTGCCGGAACGCATAATCCGTCCACTTCGATTTCCCCGGCCGACGGCTCTTCGAGGAAGTTGATGCAGCGCAGCAGGGTGCTCTTGCCGGAACCGCTGCGGCCGATGATGCAGATCACTTCCTGGGAATTAACTTCCAAATTGATGTTTCTAAGCACCTGGAGGCGGCCAAAGTACTTATCTAATCCAGTGATTTTCAGGATGGGTGCCATGGGTTATCGTTCTCCTCGGGACATATATGCTTCCAGGCGGCTCTGGAGGGACGAGAAGATCAGGGTCATGATCCAATAAAAAACGGCAGCGATAATGAGTGCTTCCAGGTTATTGAATTGTGCACGGCCTACTTTGGTTGCACGCCACATCAATTCGTGTACGAAACCGGTGGCCGAAACCAGGGCTGAGTCTTTGAGCATGGCGATGAATTCGTTGCCCGTGGGCGGGATGGCAAAGCGCAGGGCTTGCGGGATGACGATCCGGAGCATCATCTGCCCGGAGGTCATGCCGAGCGCAAAGGCAGCTTCGCGCTGACCTTTGCCGACGGAACTAAGCCCGGCGCGGAAAATTTCGCTCATATAAGCGCCGTAGTTCAATCCAAGTGCGATCACACCTGCCCACAGGCCGGGCAGGATAATTCCCAGTTGGGGTAAAGCCAGGAAAAAGAAGAAGACTTGCAAATAGAGTGGTGTACCCCGGATGAGGGATACATAAAAAGAACTGAGGGCGACAATCGGCGCGAACTTGGAGAGCCGTCCCAGGGCAGCCATCAGCGCCAGGAAAGTTGCCAGGATGATTGACATGACACAGATAAGGATCGTCTGCCCGGCACCGCCAGCAATGAACGCAAGATTTTCCTTGATGAAATCGCTGTCCAGATCGATTGTTCGAACGGTGAAGCTACCGATGGAGAATTCAATTCCGCTGAATATGAAGATGAGCAATGCAAGCAGGGCAATCCAGGATAAGATCACCTGGAGACTGAACCGCCGGCGGGAGCGGACCTGTGCCTCGTAGAGCAAGTCGGCTTGCGATTTTTTGGGTTTCTCTTTGGCAAGATGCTCTTCTGTACTCATGGCAATTCCTGTTTGGGGATTTGGAAGCGGTCATAACGACCGCTTCCTATTGAATTTGTAAGGCTACTCGCCTGGTGCCTTGGTCAGGTCAAGGCCATACCATTCCAATGACAATGTGCTTAGGGTGCCATCATCGTGCATGGCCTGCACGATCTCATTGAGTTTCTCGAGCAGGGTTGCAGTTGGCAGGCTGGCGCTCTTGTCGATGGCGATGGCCAGTTTTTCCAGGTAGAGCGGTTCGCCGATCTTCTTGACCGGCAGGCCGTTGGCAATGTTCGAGTCAACAACCGGCTCAGCTGTGACATAGGCCACAAAGTCGGTGCGGCCGGCGGCCAGGGCCTGGGCGCACTCCTGATCCGTTTCCAACGGGACGGTGGTCATGTTGGCAGGCGGCTGGTAGTAGATATCTTCGGCCGGGATATCGAGCACGCCGTTGGCCCAATCCTCGTAGGTGGTGGCGGCGCCCATGCAGACGGCTTGGCCAGAGAGATCATCGATGCTATCGAGATCTGAGTCTGCCAGTGCAGCAGCTATGGCAACATAATAGTAATACGGTGTAGTGAAGTACAGCACTTCCTGGCGGGAGGGTTTGATGGTCATCGATCCGACGCTTATGTCCCACTTATCCGCCCAGGAGCCGGCGGTGATCAGGTCCCAGGATGGGGTGGCAAAGCAGGTCTCGACACCCAGGCGGTTGCCAATCTCAACGGCAACCGAGACATCGAAGCCCTGCATTTCGGTTGCAGTCAATTGGTCAGAAGCACACTTGGTATCCGCCGGGCGGACGCCTTCGGTGTTCAGGAAGGATTGCGGCTCGTAGTTGGGGTCCGTGGAAACGATCAGGGTGCCGCGTTCCATAATCTGTGCCAGCAGGTCTTCCGCTTGTGTCCCTCCGCCACCGCAGGCGGAAAGTGCCAGGGCGGTGATCACAATCAAGCTGACAATGGTGAATAGTTTTTTCATGGGTTCTCCTCCGATGAGAATAATATATTGGTTTCAGCGAGCATTGATGCGGGTGGATATTTCGATACGGCCTCCTTGCTCAGGATTGTGGTTGGAATGGAACTGTATTAGCATAGCTTAATTTTGGATAAAATGCAAGACTTAACCGCATGTAATTTCAAACAGACTCATTGTAGCGACCGAGAAATTTTGTATAATCCGTAACAACCCGTTCGGTTTCTTGAGCATTGAAAGCACAAGAAAGAAAAGTATCATCTCAATAACTTGGGGGGCGGGGGGGTGTGGGCGGCGAAGCCGCCCACACCCCCCATCTTCCCCTATTTATTGAGAAATGACAAAGCAAACTTAAAAAAGAGGCTACATATGACAGCGTCCCAACTGCTCTATCTATCCCGCTCCGATGTTGAAGCTGTAAACTTGCCGATGAAGATCATCATTGGATTGCTCGAAAAGGCCTTTTTCGAGAAAGGGCAAGGCAGGGTCGAGATGCCGCCCAAGCCAGGCGTTCATACCATGTCGGATGCCTTCATCCATGCCATGCCGGCTTATATTTCTGCAATGAGATCGGCAGGTATCAAATGGGTGAGTGGCTATCCGGAGAATTACAGGCGCGGCCTGCCTTACATCACTGGCCTGCTCATTCTCAACGATATCGAAACCGGTATTCCCTATGCAGTGATGGATTGCACCTGGATTACCGGTATGCGCACTGGCGCGGCGACCGCCCTCTCTGCCAAATACCTGGCCCGTTCAGAATCGTCAACGGCCGGCATCCTGGCTTGCGGCGTGCAGGGGCGCACCAACCTGGAAGCCCTGGAATGCCTGTTCAAGATCCGGCGCGTTTATGCCTATGATATCCTTCCGGATGTCCAGGAGGAATATGTAGAGGAGATGGAGGCCAAATTCGATTTCGAAGTGGTTGGGGTAAGGGAACCGAAGCAGGCTGTGGTAGAAAGTGATCTGGTGGTGACTTCCGGACCCATTCTCAAGCACCCCACTCCTACGATTGACAAGGATTGGCTCAAGCCCGGTGCCTTTGGTTCAGCGGTGGACTTCGACTCATACTGGACCGGCGCGGCGCTGGCGCAGATGGATCGCATCGCCACCGACGATCTTGCGCAATTCCAGTATTACAAGTCGATTGGATACTTCCAGCAAACACCTGATCCCTATGCTGACCTGGGTGAACTGACTGCCGATCTCAAGCAGGGCCGCCAGGCGGAAAAGGAGCGCACGCTGGCGATCAACCTGGGTCTGGCGATGGATGATATGGCTGTCGCACCGGAGATCTATCGCCGCGCGAAAGAGTTGGGGATCGGTATGTGGTTATCCCTGTAGAACTCTCATGGTAAGATAAGGTGCATTCATCGAACGAATGAAGCGGAACCCCATAAGGCGAGAGGCTGCATGAAAAATAAACTTTTCTATATTCCCATTGCGATCGTTCTGCTCCTGGTTGCCTGTAACCTGCCCACCATCAAATCCAGCACGCCAACATCCGATCTGCCGGGCACCATTGTCGCCCAGACTTTGCAAGCCATTTCATCACCGCAAGCGTCACCGCCATCATCACCGGTCGCGGAGACGCCCACCCTGCCGGTTGTCACACCAACCTCGAATGTAGCTGAAGTGAAAGGGATGGTCTGCTACCCGCACGCCGAGCCGCGGCCGATAACGCTCTATTTCCAGGAGACAAGAACGGGCATCCTGTCTCAGGTCTCCATTACGGACAACCGCAAGGAATATACGGTCACCCTGCAGCCCGGCAGGTACATCGCCTATGCCTGGACGCCTGATTTTACAGATAGCGGCTCCCATTCTGCCTGCGGTGCGAACGCTGACTGCAAGGATGCCACCCCCCTGGCGTTCGATATGCTGGCAGGGCAAATCTATACGGGGATCGATATCTGCGATTGGACGCATGGCCCTTACGATGTTCCCTATCCGCCCGGTTTCCAACCAGAGGCTACGCTGGGCACGATCGAAGGCGAGATCAGCGGTTACCCGTATGGCAGCCTGCCGGAGATGGCGGTCATTTTCTTCAGCCAGAGTACCAAGTACTGGTATTGGATTGGAACCACCGCTGGTCAGATCTATTTCTCGATCAATGATCTGCCACCCGGCGATTACCAGGTTGTGGCGTATGATGGCTCCGGCCATGCCGGGGGAGTGCCCAACATCGTGAAGGTTACTGCCGGGCAGTCCACATATGTAATCCTGAAGGATTGGGTTGGAACCTATCCGTCGGATCCGCGTTAAAATCACGACGAACGACGGACGACCGATGACGGACGATGAGTAAATGGTTCTTCATCGTCCGTTATTTTATGTTAAAATAGAACGGCTGTTCTCCAATCTCCAATCCTCAATCGGTAATCCAAAATGTCTTTCAAACTTTCCTCCCCCTTCCAGCCCACCGGCGACCAGCCGGAAGCCATCCGCCAACTGGTGGAGGGCCTCCATAACGGGAACCGGAACCAGGTCCTGCTCGGTGCGACCGGCACCGGTAAAACGTTCACGATCGCTTCGGTCATCCAGCAGGTGCAGATGCCAGCCCTGATCATGGCCCACAACAAGACCCTGGCAGCCCAATTGTACGCCGAGTTCCGCGAGTTCTTCCCGGAGAACGCCGTCGAGTACTTCGTCTCCTATTACGATTACTATCAGCCCGAAGCGTACGTCCCGCGCCACGATCTGTACATCGAGAAGGAAACCGAGATCAACGAGGAGATCGAGCGCCTGCGCCTGGCGGCCACCATGGCATTGGCATCGCGCAAGGATGTCATCATCGTCGCCTCGGTTTCGTGCATCTATGGTCTGGGCAGCCCGGAAGAGTTTGGCAAGGGGACGGTGCGCCTGCAAAAAGGGGAGATCTACCGTCGCAATGCGCTCATCCGGCAATTGGTGGAGGGACAATACCAACGCAACGACATCGAGCTGCGTTCCGGTACCTTCCGAGTGCGCGGCGATACCCTGGAGATCGTCCCTGCCTACGAGGACAAGCGCGGCTACCGGATCACCTTCTTCGGCGATGAGGTCGAGCGCATGATGCAGTTCAGCCCCCTGACCGGCGAGGTACTCGATGAGCCGGATGAGATCGCCATCTACCCGGCCAAGCAATACATGACCAATGATGAGCGGATGAAGATCGCCATTCATGATATCGAGGCCGAGTTGGAGGATCGGATCAAATTGTTCAAGGAGCAGGAGAAGCATCTGGAAGCCCAGCGCATCGAGCAGCGCACCCGCTACGATCTGGAGATGCTCAAGGAAGTGGGCTATTGCTCCGGCATCGAGAACTACTCCCGCCACCTGGATGGCCGCGATCCGGGCACCCATCCCTGGACCTTGATCGACTTCCTGCCCAGCGATTACCTGCTGGTGCTGGATGAATCGCACATGACCGTGCCGCAGATCCGCGGCATGTACAACGGCGACCGCTCGCGCAAGGAAACCCTGGTGGAGTACGGTTTCCGCCTGCCCTCCGCTCTGGATAACCGCCCGCTCAAGTTCAACGAATTCGAGCAGGTGATGGGGTATACGATCTATACATCTGCGACACCCGGCCCTTACGAAATGGGCAAAGCTGACCAGGTGGTGGAACAGATCATCCGCCCGACCGGCCTGGTGGATCCGGAAGTCGAGGTGCGTCCAACCAAAGGCCAGGTGGACAACCTGGTCGAGGAGATCCGCCAGCGGGTGGAGGTGGGGGAGCGGGTGTTGGTTACCACGCTTACGAAACGCATGGCCGAGGATCTGTCCGAGTACCTGATGGAACTGGGAACCAAGGTGCATTACCTGCACTCCGAGGTCGAGACCCTGGAGCGGATCGGCATCCTGCGCGACCTGCGGCTGGGCGTGTTCGATGTGGTGGTGGGCATCAACCTGCTGCGGGAGGGATTGGATCTGCCGGAAGTTTCCCTGGTGGCCATCCTGGATGCAGATAAGGAGGGCTTCTTGCGCTCCGGGACAGCCTTGATCCAGACCATCGGGCGGGCAGCCCGGCATGTCCACGGGCGGGTGATCATGTACGCCGACAAGATGACCGACTCGATGAAACGTGCCATCGATGAAACCAATCGAAGGCGCGCTAAACAGGCGAAGTACAATGAGGAGCACGGCATCATACCCATCAGCATTATCAAGGCGATCCGCGACCTGACCGACGAGGTTAAGGTTCATTCAGTTGCAGAATCGAAGGCTGAATACAAAGTGGCCGGACCTGGCGGATTGCCAAAGGGTGAACTACAGAAGCTGATCAATGAACTGGAGAAGCAAATGAGGGAAGCTGCCAAGAACCTTGAATTCGAGAAGGCGGCTGTGTTGCGTGACCAGATTTACGAGCTGCGGGGGATCCTGGCTGAAGAATCCAACCTGAAACCCTGGGAGCGGATCAAGTTGCTGGCAGGGGAGGACGAATAGAAGAAATCCTCTATGGTTATTCCGCCGGGAAGTTTTGTCATTTCTTTCCGAACCCTTTACGAACCCTTTACATTCTCCTGGTATGCTATGGATAGAGTTCTATTAGAAGAATAGGAGAATCCACAATGAAAAAGATGACCATTTCCCTGCTCTTGCTTGTCCTTGCTTTCGGTACGATTGGAATTGGGACAGCCTTCGCCCAAGGGCAGCAGCCCCCGATGCGCACCGGCATGGGGATCATGCACGAATACATGGTTGACGCGCTGGCGGACAAGCTTGATCTGAGTGTGGATGAAGTCAGTGAGCGCCTGCTGGCCGGCGAGACGATGTACGCGATCGCCCTGGCAGAGGGCATTGCCGAGGCAGATATCCCTGAGTTCCTGGCGGAAGTCCGTGCACGGGCATTCGAAGCCGCGGTTGCGGATGGCGTGATCACCCAGGATTGGGCAAACCGGATGTCCCAGCGAATGATGGGGCGCTCTCGCAGCGGTTCTGCTTATGGAACCTGCCCGATGGGTGGCATCCCGGCCCAGGATGGCACAGGTTCGTATTATGGGCATGGGATGGGCGGCAGGGGCATGCGCGGCTGGTGGCAGCAGGATAAGCCCTAGCGTTTTGGTGAAATAAGAATGCTGGACAGTTTCAACCTGTCCAGCATTTTTGATTCATACGATCTGTGGTTATGGTCGGGTGTACTCTTGGGCTCGGATCAACTCTGTACCCAAACCGGCCATTTGGTTGATTTGATCGTCATCCAGCGCTCCAAGGCTGCCCAGGAAAAGGCCGTTCGGAGAGAACAGGATCACCAATTGACCGGGTTTATCTCCGGCAGTGAGCATTTTGATCGGGTGGCGTTCTGCCCATTCCACCAATGATGTGGTTGCTTGTAAGTTCAATAGTCTTGGTGCTCTCTCCGGGTCACTGGTGAAAGCCGTGAAGTGCGCGTCCAGACGAGGGTCGAGGCTAACAAGTGTTTCCCCAAATTCCCGGTTGGGAGTATCCTCTGGGGTGAATCCGTAGATCCCAATCGATTGTTGGAATAAAGATTTCATCAGGGCTGCAAACGGACCACTCTTGGCAAAGTGTTGGTTATTCCCTTTCTGAGCCAGGTACAGGAAACCCGGCCACTTGAATTCATCCGAGCGGATGCGGGTGATGCTCGTCCCGTGATGGGTCACATTCTGTACCAGCCAGCGGGCTCCCTTGACCAGCCGCTCTTCGGATGGGCTATCGGCAAAAAGTGCAACGGTTTCCCGGTATGCTTGTTGGGCCATGCCGGAAAAGGTATCGCTGATATTGCCCTGGCGCTGATCTTCTCCACCGACTCCAAGGAAATCGCGTAGTTTTCGGGCTTTTTCGCCTTTTGCTGCGAATCCGCTGGAATAATATGAGCGGAAAGGGATGATTTCTCCGCCGTTCAAGGTTACAACAATGCGATAGGTGCTTGATGTATCCTCGCTGCTGCTGGATTGTTCCACATGGATTGATGCAATATCTTGGATGGGAATGATCCTTGCCTGACGCCGGAGGGGGGAGAATTGGGAGATGGTAACGGTCCCCGATAATTTATCCGCACTTACGGTCAGTACCGACGATAAGAGCAAGATCAACAATGCAAGCACGCAGGTTGCGGCCAGAACAACCCATTGGCCAGGTATTTGGTAGAAAGAGTAACCGCCCCCCGCAAGCAAGGCGAAAGCGGTCAGCCATAAAGCTATGGGGTATTCCCGGATGGTGAATTGTTGGTTGGGCAGCATCTTCATTACAGCAGCGAACTTCAACTATCAATCTTCTTCTTCGTCTGTCTTGCCAGTGATCTTATCCACTTCGGACATGATTTCATCGGTTAATTTTGATAGGGTTTCCAAGGCTTTCATGTTCTCATGTACCTGCCCGACCCGGCTGGCACCCGTGATAACCGTGCTGACATTGGGATTCTTCGCACACCAGGCCAGGGCAAATTGCGCCAGGGAGCAGCCGAGTTCCTTGGCGAGGGGCTCCAGTTTCCTGACGAGCTCGATCTTCTTCTGATCGGTCAAGGCATCTTTCAGCCACTCATATCCCTTGAGCGCCCCGCGGCTGTCCTGCGGGATGCCGTTGTTGTATTTTCCGGTCAACAGACCGGAAGCCAGGGGACTCCAGGTGGTCAGCCCCAGGCCGATATCTTCATACAGGCGCCGGTATTCTTTTTCCACCCGATCCCGGTACAGGATGTTGTATTGCGGTTGCTCCACCACTGGTTTGTGCCAGCCGTATCGATCCGCGATCAGCCAGGCGGCCCGGATTTCATCCGCGCTCCACTCGGATGTACCCCAGTAGAGGGCTTTGCCCTGCACGATCATATCATTCATGGCGCGCACAGTTTCTTCGATGGGCGTGTTTGGATCGGCGCGGTGACAATAAACCAGGTCGATGTAATCCATGTCGAAACGCTTAAGAGAGCCGTCAATGGCTTCCATCAACCTCTTCCGGTTGAGCGTGTTTTGTTCATTGACGCCTCGGTTTAATCCCCAGAAGAACTTGGTCGATACCAGGTAGCTGCCACGCCGCCAGCCAAGTTTTTGCAAGGCGGCACCCATCACCTCCTCGGATTTGCCGCCTGCGTAAACCTCAGCATTATCAAAGAAGTTGACACCTGCCTCGTAGGCGGCAGCCATCATCTCTACTGCCGCATCAACATTGACCTGGTTGCTGAACGTAACCCAGGAGCCAAGGGAAAGAACGCTGACCTGGATGCCAGCCCGGCCGAGTCGTCGATATTCCATATCCATGACAATTTCTCCTTTTGTTTGATGCTGTTATTTTACCCCAAGGCAACATCCAGGAGCATCATGACCGCGAAACCCAGCATGGCGCCAATGGTCGAAAAGTGTGTTTCCTGGTTCTGCTGCGCTTCCGGGATCAATTCCTCGACCACCACGTAGATCATCGCTCCCGCTGCGAATGCCAGTGCGTACGGCAGGATGGGGCGTATCAGCAACACCGCAGCTGCGCCGAGTACGCCAGCGATCGGTTCCACGATACCGGAGAGCTGCCCGTACCAGAAACTCTTCAAGCGTTTCATGCCCTCCCTGCGTAAGGGGACGGACACGGCTGCACCCTCCGGGAAATTCTGGATACCAATACCAAGCGCCAAGGCGATGGCACCCGCCAGGGATGCGGATGGTATCCCGGCTCCTGCTGCGCCGAAAGCCACGCCGACTGCCAATCCTTCCGGGATGTTATGCAGGGTGATGGCCAGCACGAGCAGGATGCTGCGTTGCCAGGATGTCTTGATGCCCTCAGCTTCTGATGTGGGGAAACCCATATGCAGGTGGGGCAGGATCTTGTCGACGCCCCAAAGGAAGGCGCCGCCCAGCAAGAAACCGATCACGGCTGGGACGAATGCGGGCAGGGAGGATGACTCCTCTGCCATTTCGATTGCGGGTGCCAGCAGCGACCAAAAACTGGCGGCGATCATCACGCCGGCTGCAAAACCCAACATACCATTCAATACTTTGCGGTTGATACTCTTGAAGAAGAAAACCATGCCGGATCCCAGGGCGGTCAGGAACCAGGTAAAAAGTGTTCCCATCAATGCCTGATAGATGGGTGTTAAACCCAAAAACCACTCGTTCATAATGCGGAAATTAACTCCTTATTTTTGAGATGAGGTTATACACCAAATATCCCCGAAAGGATGAAGACAAATATTGCACCCAGGATGATCCCAATCGCCGTGTAGTGTTGGTGGCCGTGTTCGCGGGCGGTCGGGATCAGTTCATCGAGCGTAATGAAGGTCATGACCCCTCCCGCAAAGGCCAGTGCGGCCGGGATGAGACTCTCGAATGCCGTCAGCACGGTGATTGCCAGGAGCGCCCCGATCGGTTCGGTCAGCCCGGAAAGCAGGGCGACCTTGAAGGCATCCCATCGGCAAACACCGCTCTTGCATAACGGAAGGGCGGTCGCGATGCCCTCGGGGATGTTATGCAAGGCGATTGCAATCGCGATGAAAATACCAAACTGGGGTGTATGGGCATAGCCAGCGCCAACCGCGATCCCCTCCGGCATGTTATGGATGGCAATCCCGATCGCAACCAGGATCCCGGTTTTGAACAATCCCCGGTCGATGGGCGTGACGGTGCGCCGGAACCAATGATGGCGGCGCCGATGGCGATGGGATGCAACCCGGAAATCCCAATCTGCTGTGGATGGAACTTCCACTTTCGATGAATGCACCTCGGCCTCGCCGAAGCGCATGTGGGGGATGAGCACATCCACGGCGAACATGAAAATTGCGCCAGCAGTAAATCCCAGGGTTGCGATCAGGAAACCACCCATTTCCCAGGCTTCGTTCATCAGTTCCATGAATGCCAGGGTGATCATCACGCCGGCCGTACCACCCATCAGAAGGCCAAAAGAGCGTTTTCCTGGTTTGCGGATGATGGCAATTAAACCGCCCAGCCCGGTAGCCAGGCCAGCCACTGTACTCAGTAAGATCGTGCTCCAGAATTGATTCATTCACTCACACGGGTTTTCTTGAACGAGAATATTCGCCAGTTCCCTTCGCCACTGACGCGGATATCGCGACGCAGGAAAAGCAACCAGGCGAGCAACGAAAATAACACTCCAAAACCAAACAAGCCGAGTAACCAATTGACATTCAAGCCATCGAGAGCGTAACCGCTCTGGTAGTACTTGAGTGGCAGATATTTCGCAATGGCCTGTAACTCATCGTTGATCGTCGAAAGAGATTGGATGAAATAGCTGCCCACCATAACCAGGCCACCCAGCATGGCGGCCATGCTGCGGGATGGCAATACCATGCTGAACAACAGGCTTAGACTACCAAACAAGAACAGGATTGCGTACAGGCAAAGGAACGGTCGGATCATGTTTCCTGCAGAAATATCCAAATCTTTGGAAACGGCAACCCCGGCCAGGAAGGTCAGCCAGATGAACCCCAGGATCGCTGCCAGCGTAGTTGCGAAAGACAGTACTCGCCCGCCAAAGAGGGCAGAGCGGCTAACGGGATAGGACATCACCAGGTCGAGGATGCCATTCTCTTCATGCCCTACGATCAGGCTGCTGGCTGCCATCACGGCGTAAATTCCCATAACAACCGGCATAATCGAAAAGAATTCCATGGAGAGATAACCCGCAGGCGAGAAGATGTTATCCGTTCCACCAAAGAAAGCCATCAATTCCGGCGGATATTGGGATATCAATTGTTCCAGCGTGGCTTGTTGTTCTGCCAGCGTGTCATAGAATTGCATCAAGTAGTAGCCCAATATCCCAAGGGACAAACCCCAACCGAGCATCGCGCCTGTAGAACGGCGAAGGGAGTGGATGAATTCGGTCAGCATCTCAATCCTCCTTGTAGTAGGCCATGAATATCTCTTCCAAAGATGGCCGCTCGGTTTCCAGGTCGAGGACCGGCAGTTTCGCCAGGGCTTTGATGAGTGCATCCATCTCGCCTTCGGTTTGGATGGTTACTGAAGATGGGCTTTGTGTAAGGATGGTTACGCCGGGAATTCCTTCCAGGAAGCCTGGTTTCAGTTCCTCTTTCAGGCGAAATCGCACCCTGCGGAATGACCTGTGGATCAAATCCTGGACTTTGGCAGTTTCTACAACCACCCCCTTGCGGATGATGCCAACCCGCCCGGCAATCTCCTGGACTTCATTCAGGATATGGGATGAGAAGAAAACGGTTGCGCCATCGAGATTGGCCTGGCGGACCATCTTGAGCACTTCCTGTTGCATGAGCGGATCGAGGCCGGCGGTGGGTTCATCCAGCAGGAGCAGTTCCGGGCGGTGCATCAGAGCTTGCAAAACGCCGACCTTTTGTTTGTTCCCCTTCGATAAATTCTTGAACTGTGGTTTGAGATCCAAGTCCAACCGTTCAGCCAGCTTGTGAATGTAATGCCAATCCACCTTGTTGCCGCGCAACTGGGCCAGATAGCGAAGTCCAGCCTGAACGGTCAGGTTGCCTTCGAAGGCAAGCTCGCCAGGCAGGTAACCCGTCCGGGCGCGGACAGAGACGGATTGCATCTGGGGATCCATCCCGAGCACACGCAGGCTGCCTGAATTGGGGCGGATCATATCCAGTATGCAACGGATGGTGGTGGTCTTCCCGGCGCCATTCGGGCCAAGGAAACCAAATATCTCGCCTTGCTGAACATCCAGGTTCACGCCGCGCAGGGCGCGCACCCGGCCATAGGATTTAGCAAGCCCTTTTGCAGATATGATTGGTTCACTCATTTCATTCTCCTTGAATGAGTTCCACGAAAACCTGGCTGGTAACTGCCTGCCCCACAACGATCGGGGACTGGCCTTCCACCTGGATGGTCAGGTTTTCATCGAATGGTGAGTAACCGGTCGCGCTGACCCGTGCACCCGGCACCACTCCCAGGTTTTCCAGGTGGCGCAGAAGGGCGGCATCTTCGCAACGGATCCATTGAATGATGGCTTCCTGGCCTGCCCTGAGACTGGATAACAGGGTGTTGCTCGAGGCTGGCATCACCAATTCTGAACTGGGGATGGGCGCGCCATGCGGGTCGCGCTCGGGGTGGCCGAGGCTCTCGGCGATGCGCTGCTCGAACTCTTCGGAGATGACATGCTCCAGCTTGCAGGCTTCCTCGTGGACGGTATCCCATGAGTAACCCAGACTCTCGACTAGAAATGCTTCCAGCAGGCGGTGGTGGCGCAGTACCTCCAGCGCGGCGCGCTCGCCCTCGGGTGTAAGGCGTGCTCCCTGGTGTTTTTGGTAGAGCACAAGCGGCGGCTGCAGGGAAGCCAGTTTTTGCAGCATGCCAGTGACGGAAGCCGGGGCAACTCCCAGCCGGCCAGCCAGGGCGGTGGTGGATGCCTCCTCGCCTTCTACTGTGAGAACATAAATGGTCTTCAGATAATCCTGAATGGAGTCGGTCAGAGTATTGTTCATGATCAAAAAAATTTTTAGGT
>Ga0209285_10000183_pt1 | contig 23140 bp, 17 predicted proteins | sample PPLLak3March2015_2_FD_187249 | JGI IMG/M metagenome (GOLD analysis project Ga0209285, IMG submission 187249) | Freshwater sediment microbial communities from Prairie Pothole Lake near Jamestown, North Dakota, USA - PPLs Lake P8 Core (3) Depth... | ecosystem: Environmental > Aquatic > Freshwater... | reverse complement strand
CATCATAGCGGCAATTCTTTTCGCAATCGGCCTCGTTGCCCTCTTATCGTTCGACAGCCTCGCCGGACGATTAATCGCTCTTAGCCCCGATTCACAGATTTCCCCCTTTATGCTGCTCCGCCTGAAAATCGTCCTGATTTCCTTTCTTCCGGCGGGATTAGTATTGCTGTTTTCAACTGCTCTGCTCCGCCCGCTTAAGGCGGCGGATAGATGGCTCTCGTCGCTGACTCCCGGTTCGTTTATCATCAAAGCGCTTATCGCGGCGTTCTTCCTTCGAACCCTCGCGGTCCTGTTTTACCCGTTCAACCTCTGGATCGACTATTCCGCCTACGATGAACTCGCGCGAAATATTATCCAATTCGGGTGTTACTGCATCGACGGTATCCCCACCGCCTACCGCCCTCCGGGTTACCCCGTTTTTGTGGCCGGCATATATAAAATATTCGGAACCAACCCCCATCTGGCCGCAGCCTTCAATATTATTCCGTCATTAATTATCATGCTTTTTTCCTATTTCATTGCACGAAGGCTGTTCGGAGAACGCCCCGCCCGCTGGACCGCGATAATACTCACCCTGTTCCCGAGCCAGATTCTGTTCTGCAACCTGCTGGCTTCCGAAATTCTGTTTACAGCTCTCATGATAGTTGCGCTTTATCTAATTATAAAAGAGGATAGTCTGACCTGCTGGATTGTCGTAGGAATCTTCCTCGGCCTTTCAGTCCTGGTCCGCCCCGTGTCGATTTTGCTTATTGTCATTCCTTTAATTCATTTCGCTATCACCAAAACACTAAACCCGCGCCGCCTGCTCTTATTCGTCGCGGCGGTCCTGGCGCTTTTATTGGCCATATTCCCCTGGATGTATCGTAATTACAGCCAGAAAGGGACCTTCACCATCTCGACCATCAGCGGCATCAATCTTCTCGCCGGCAACAGCCCCGGAGCCGCTTTCGGCTGGAATCCGGCGTCTGTCGAAGGCCTCCCTATCGGAAATCCGGCCAAAGAGGCGTACGTCGACAGCCTGGCGCGATCGCGCGCTTTCGAATACATCAAACACGACCCCGCCGGGTTTATCAAACGGGGAATAATGAAAACTGCGTACCTGTTCGCGGTCGACCTGGAAGGGGTCGATTACCAGTTAAAAGAATCGTCCGAAAAGAATAGCGCCAATGGCTTTTTTATCTTCGGCGTCCTCGTTCAATCGTACTATTTATTGATATCACTATTTTCAATCGCAGGATTATTGGTGATGATTAAACGCGGAAAATGGAAAGAGACTGGTGTCCTCTGGCTGATTATCCTCTATTGGATAGCGGTGCACTTTGTGTTCTATGCCGAAGGCCGGTACCATTTCCCCATCATTCCAATTTTAGCCATGTACGCCGCATACCATTTAACAAAGAATATCGAAGTGCATGAATAAGCCTGATCTCATACGGAAATTGTCCGGACTAGTACTGATCCTGGTCGGCCTGACCGCCGTCGCCCGGTTCGATTTTATTAAAGTACGACTGCTCTTCCTCAGCCAGGACGGACAAATCGTCCCGCAAACGCTCCTGCAATTGCGCATTTTCCTGTTGTCGCTCGGAATACTGGGAATAGTACTATTGCTTAAACACAATATTATTGCACTATTTAATAATCTGATTATTATCATCGACAGCTTCGAACCACGAAAATTCCTTATTGTATTACTCTCGAGCGCTTTCCTATTACGAGCCTTGTCACTGCTCATGCCGTTCCATCTCTGGGGAGACTGGCAGACCTACAACGAACTTGCCTGGACCTGGTCCCAAACCGGATCTTACAGCGTCAACGGCATTCCCTATGCCTACCGTCCTCCCGGCTACCCCTTCTTTCTCATGCTCATCTATGAAATATTCGGTCAATCTCCCAGATTGGGCGCCGCCTTCAATGTTCTTTTTGGCACAGCCACTGTATATCTGATCTATAAATTCGCTTCGAAATTCATGAATGAAAAGATCGCCGGATACGCCGCAATCATCCTGGCATTTTTCCCCAGCCAGATTCTATTCGTCAACAAGCTCGCCTCCGAAACACTCTTTACAATGCTGCTCTTTCTTGCCCTGTACGTTATGGTTCTTGGGCTTGACAAAAAACGTGCCGTTATGCTTTTATTATGCGGAATCGTTCTTGGATTGGCGGCCCTGACCAAAGGCATTGCCCTGGCCTTTGTATTTGTACCCCTGATATATATCCTGCTGTATCTAAAGTGGAGCCCTGCAGCAATCCGCAATGCCCTTTTCATGGTCCTTGGTTTTCTACTCGTCGTCGTCCCCTGGATGACCCGCAACTATGTTCAAAAAGGTTCCTTCTCCATCGCAACCCAAACCGGCATCAACCTCCTCATCGGCAACGCTCCCGGTTCCGGTATGGGCTGGAATCAGACCGTTACCGAAGAATTCGATATCGACGACCCAGCCCGGCAGGTCGAAATCGACCGTCAGGCCCGAAATATGGCCTGGGAATATATCAAGGACAACCCCGCCGGATTTGTCAAACGGGGAATATTAAAGCTGGGATATTATTATGCCGTCGATATGGAAGGAGTCTGGAACGAATTGATCGATGCCGCCGACAAAGGTCGTTTCGACCTCTTCGCTATTATTGCTCTTCTTGCCGAATCGTACTATCTGGCAGTATTACTGCTTTTCTTTATGGGAGCGATTGCTTATGCCGTGAACAGGGGAGAGCCGCTGTCAGCGAAGGTTCTTCTATTCGGAACCATATTGTATTGGTCGGCGGTTTATTTTGTCTTTTTTGGAGACGGAAGATTCCACCACCCGATTGTCCCGATCATGTGCATCCTTGGTGCTTATTACCTTATTCGTACAATAAAAAGCGGCGTCAGGAATCTTTCCTGACACCGCTTTAATTATACGCGGCAGATGTGGACATCTGCCGCGCACAGATTCAGAGTGTCGCTTAACTGACTTCCTCTTCAAGCTGATAACGCCGGTAAATTCTGGCATAGGAATTTCCGGAAGCCATCAATTCCGCATGAGTTCCCTGCTCGATGACTTTTCCGTCATCCAGCACGTAAATCCTGTTCACCCGTTCCAGCGTATCCGGACGATGCGTAATCAGGATGGCGGTTAATTCCGGAAGAACCTCGTGCAGCCGATCCCAAAGAGCCGTTTCGGTTTTGGAATCGAGCGCCGAAGTGCAGTCGTCCAGAATCAATATCTGCGGCTTCCCGACCAGAGCCCGTGCCAGCGCCAGGCGCTGTTTCTGCCCGCCTGAAATGGCGACCCCGCGGGTTCCGATCGGAGTATCCAGTCCTTTGGGAAATTCCGAAATTTCTCCCTGGAACTGCGCCACATCGATGGCCCAGTCGATCGTCTCCTGCGCAATGTCTTCGCGTCCGAACACGATATTGTTACGTATCGTATCCGAAAAGAGGACCGGCTCCTGAGGAACATATCCGATCGAACGCCGCAAATCTTCGAGTTTGTATTCCCGAAGCTCGTGTCCGTCGAGGAATATCGATCCGCCGCTCGGATCCACCAGCCTCGGAAGCAGGTTCGTCATCCAGGTTTTTCCCGATCCGACCTTGCCGACCAGCGCGATGGTTTCGCCCGGCTTGATTTCGAATGAAATTTCATCGATAATCCGGCGCGGGGATTCGGCAAACGCGAATTTAACCTGGTTGAACTTCAACGCTCCCTTCACGCCGCTGTCGGTCCCGATAACTCCGCCGTCATGCACCATCGCCGGGACATCTTCCAACTCCCTGAGGCGGTTGATAGACACCGCCGACCGCTTGGCATGGACCAGAAACGAACCGATATCGAACATCGGGAATACCATGTAGACGACATAGTAGATGAACGCTACCAGTTCCCCGAGCGTTAACTGCGCGTGGATAACCTTGTACCCGCCGAGCAGAAGGACTATCACGACTCCGACCTGCCAGAGGTAATAATAGCACGATTCCACGATTACCTGGGCTTTGATAACCGAAATTTCCGCCGCCCGGCGATCCTGAGCCGCATGTTCGAATTTCTGCTTCTGGGCCCCCTCTTTCACGTACGCCTTGACCACCCGGATTCCCGAGAAGCAGGCCTCCATGAGATCGTTGAAATTCGAAATCCGGCTCTGCAGGTGGTCGTACCGCTTGTGCAGGACCGTCGAACTCTTGATAAAAATCAATATCAAAATCGGAAGCGGCCCTGCCGTCCAGAGTGTCAATCCGGGATTGATACTCAGCATCATGAACAGCGCCAGGGTCACCATCATGACCGCTTCGTAAAACCGGAATATACCCGAACATGCAAACCAGGACAGCTTTTCGGCCACGTCGTCGGTCATACGGGTCACCAGGTCGCCGGTCCGGAACTTATTGAAAAAGTCCGGGCCCTTGGTCGTGACTTGTTCAAACGATTTCTGACGAAACGCCCATTCCAGGCGATGGTTCATCCAGGCCCGGTGCGACTGTACAAAGGCGTAAAGAGTATTCGACACCAACCCGAAAAACACCAGGGTTAAAGTAAACGTCGCCACCGTGCTCAGACCCATTCCCTGGCCGAAATCGGCGATCGCCTTCGCGGCCCACATGTCGGGAACATTTCCGCTCTTGACATAATCGACCGCGAATTCGATCATGCGCGGTATCGAAACCTGGAACATGGTCTGGACCGGAGTCAGGAATATCAGCACCGCCAGGACATATTTATAGTTTCGATAGTACTGCCAAAGCCATTTTATTTTAGCCCACATTTGCCGCAACTCCGTTTTTATTCTTAAACTGCAGGTGGAACAACTTCGAATAGTACCCATTCTGCAGTATCAAGTCGGTATGATTGCCCCGTTCGATAACCTCGCCCCGCCGTATCACGAGGATCTGGTCGACGTCCAATATTGTCGACAGGCGGTGCGCGATTATGATCGAGGTTCTTCCTTCCATCAGTTTCTTCAGCGATGACTGAATCGTCCGCTCCGTTTCCGGATCGACCGAACTGGTCGCTTCGTCCAGAAGCAGTACTTCCGGATCGACCACCAGCGCCCGCGCAAAGGACAGCAGCTGCCGTTCTCCCCGGCTGAAATTCGATCCCTTCTCCGACACCTCGGTCTTGTAAGCCGCCGGTAGACGCCCGATAAACCGATCCGCCTCCACCGTCAGTGCCGCACTTTTGATCCGTTCCTCGGAAATCTCGGTCGATTCCAAAGCGATATTCGATGCCACGTTGCCGGGGAAGAGGAATATGTCCTGCAACACCAGCGCGAACAGCTTCCTCAGTTCCGCTTTCGGAATCTCGCGGATATCGACCCCGTCGATTAAAATACGTCCTTTTTGCGGGTCGTACATCCGGAGCAACAGCGTTATTACCGTGGTCTTGCCGCCGCCGGTAACCCCGACCAGAGCCGTTCGGCTCCCTTTCGGTATCTCGAACGAAACGTCCTTCAGGACCCAGCTTTCGTCATTACCGTACGAGAACCAGACGTTCTCGAACTTAATCGATTTTGAGAACGCGCCAAACTCGGCCGGCTGTTCCGGATCTGGAATAACCGATTTCTCTTCCAGCAGATTGAATATCCGCTTCGCTCCGGCCACCGCCTTCTGGATGTTCGAAAGCTGCTCGCTGGTCCTCCAGATAGGGTCGAACGAACGCCAGATCAGCACGATGAATAAACTGATCGTTCCGACCGTGATTTTCCCGGTGCCGATCCAGTACATCCCGAAAAACAGCACCAGCGCAATCATCACATACTGGAAAAAGAACACCGTGTTGAAAAACAGTACCACAGCCACGTTCACGTACCGGTCGTCTATGAATTTAAGCCGGTTCATATGATTGAACCGTTTCTTCGCGTATTCGCCGCGATGAAATATCTGGATAATCGACATCCCGTGCAAAAATTCGGTCAAAGTCGCGGTGACTTCGGCCATTTTCCTCCGCACTTCATAAAAGCGGGGAGTGGTTTTTCTTTCAAAAATCAACACCAGGATCAATATGATCGGAAGATTCAATATCAGTATCGAGGCAAGTCTCCAGCTGTGGTAAAACATGATAGTGAAAATCCCGGTTATCAGGAGAACATCGCCGATCAACAGCACCACCGTGTTGGTGAACATCAACCGCAAAGCCTCGGTATCCGATTCCACCCGGGACAACAGCCGCCCCACCGGGTTCTTATCGAAAAAGGAAACGTCCAGCGATAGGATATGATGGAAAATCTTGGTTTTTATTTCCACCATGATATTCTGACCGATAATCTCCAGTTTCACCCGCTGTATATATTGCACCACCACCGTAACTGCCTGGATACCGGCAATCGTGAGGACCGTTGCGAGCAATCCCTGGAAATCGCTGTTCTTGATATCGATATCGAGCGCGTCCTTCAGCAATACCGGCCACCAAAGGGAAAGACCGGTGGAAATTGTCAGAAGCGCCAGGCAGAATGCCAGCCCTTTTTTATGAATATACAAAAACGGCAGGAGTCTCCCGAAGGCGTCTCGCCATCCGATTACTTTCTCACTCGCCGTTGTTTCGTTTTCGTACAGGTCGCCGGTCATTTTCAAACTCCGTCATTTATGTTCATTACGTCGCTACTGACGGTTTGGCACAAAGACAAAAAACCCGCCGAACCGATGGTGCGGCGGGTCTTTTGGAAAATTTGATACTTTTTTCACAAAGTACGTAAATTCCTCCCGCCGCGGAGAACCTGAATAAGTCCCACACCGATATTTCTCAGTTTAGGCATGCTGTTGGACATCAAACTCTCCTTTAAAGCGGTTATGGAATATACAATATCTTACGGTTACGCTGAATTAAACAGCTTGTTTCATAATTTTAAACAAAAATTCGAGGGTGTCAATCTTTTTTTTGAGAAGATGAAAAATAATCCTACCAGCCCAACAGCTGCTCCAGATTATTATTGAGCTTTTCAACCCGGTCCTCGATATCTGTTTTCCGCGCCCGGTCTTTCTCGATAACGTCTTTCGGAGCGTTTTTCAGGTAATCCTGATTAGCCAGTTTCTTGGAAACTTTCTCCAACTGGTCCTTCAGGCCGGTCAATTCCTTTTCCAGGCGCCCCTTTTCCTGTTCGACATTAATCAGCCCTTCAAGCGGAATAAAAATCTCCGCTCCCGAAATAACCGCCGATGCCGACAGCCCCGGCTTCTTGATCTTATCTCCGATATGAAGAGCATTTATCTTGGCCAGGCTCCGGAAATAATCCTGATACTCCTCGAGCAGCTTCCCCATTTCTCTGTCGGTGATGCGGACAAACAAATCGGATCGCTTTCCCGGAGGAACATTCATCTCCGCCCGGACCGACCGCACCGCGTTGACCACCGACTGAATCGAATTGAACGACTCCTCGAGCTTCGCATCCTTCTTCAATGCCCCCGCCTTCGGCCAGGGACCGAAGGTCAGCGTTTCTCTCTGATGCACCAGGCACTCATTCAGCTTCCGCCCGATCTCCTCGGTCACGAACGGAATAAAGGGATGCAGCAGCCGAATGATATTATCAAGGACGTATATGGCAACTTTCAGCGAACCTTCGCGAATCGGGTCCTCCGGTTTATCAGGCTTGATAAGTTCGATATACCATGAACAAAAATCGTTCCAGGTAAAGCTGTACAGCGACTTCGACGCCGCATTCAGCCGAAATTCACTGATATAGCGATTGACCTCTTCAATAGTTCTTTCGAGCCTCGACAGAATCCAGCTGTCGACCAGAATCAAATCCTCTTTCGGCGGCTGGGAGGCATCGAATTTCTGCCCTTCCGGCATCCGCATCATGACAAACCTCGTCGCCTGATACAGCTTATTGACGAAATTCCGCCCCCCTTCGAACGTATTCCGCGCGATCCAGGGGTCCTGCCCGTCCGGAGTCGCCAGGACAAGCGATATGCGCAACGCATCCGCGCCGTGCTTTTCGATAATCTCGATCGGATCGATCCCGTTCCCCAGCGATTTCGACATCTTCACGCCGTTGGCGTCGCGCACCGTCCCGTGTATGTACACATCGTTGAACGGAAGCTTACCCCTAAACTCGTATCCGGCCATTACCATCCGCGCCACCCAGAGGAATATGATTTCGCTCGCGGTAACCAGGACCTTGGTCGGATAGAATTTCTTCAGCATCGCCGTTTCCTGAGGCCACCCGAAAGTCGAAAACGGCCAGAGCCACGACGAAAACCACGTATCCAGAACGTCTTCGTCCTGGTACAGCTTGGTACCCTCGCACTTCGGGCATTTTTCCGGCATCTCCCGGGCCACAATCTGCTCGTTGCAGTCTTCGCAATAGTACACCGGTATACGATGCCCCCACCATAACTGCCGCGAAATGCACCAGTCCCGGATATTTTCCATCCAGTGTAGGTAAGTCTTCGACCAGTAATCGGGATGAAACCGCAATTCCCCGTTTTTGACCGCCTCCACCGCCGGAGCCGCCAATTGGTCCATCTTCACGAACCACTGTTCCGACAAATACGGCTCGACCGTATTATGACAGCGGTAACAGGTTCCCACTGACAGGTCGTACTTCTCGGTCTTCTCCAGGTGCCCTTTCTTTTCCAGCTCTTTAACGAGCTCTTTGCGGGCCTCGTACCGATCCATCCCCTTGAACTTCCCGGCGTTGGCGTTCAGGGTTCCATCATTATTGAGTATATTTATCTGCTCCAGATCATGCCGCTGGCCGATTTCGAAATCGTTCGGATCGTGCGCCGGAGTAACCTTCACCACCCCGGTCCCGAATTCCAAATCGACAAAGGCGTCCGCCACGATCGGAATTTCCCGCTCCAGAATCGGCAGGATCACCGTCTTGCCGACAAATTTCTTGTACCGCTGATCCTTTGGATTGACCGCCAGCCCTGTGTCGCCAAGCATCGTCTCCGGACGAGTCGTCGCGACCATCAGGTACGTGTCGCTCCCCTTCATCTTGTATTTGATATACCAGAGATGCCCGTCCCGGTCTTCGTGTTCGACTTCATCGTCGGAAAGGGAAGTCTGGCACGAGGGACACCAGTTGACAATCCGGTTCCCCCGGTAAATCCACCCCTTTTCGTACAACCGGATAAACACCTCTTTCACGGCGTTGGAAAGCTCTTCGTCGATCGTAAACCGCGTCCGCTCCCAGTCGCAGGAACACCCGATCCGCTTCAACTGCCCCAGGATGTATTCCTTGTTCCGATAGGCCCAGGCCTTGGTTCGTTCGTGGAACTTCTCTCGTCCCAGCTCGCGCCGAGTGGTCCCTTCCTTGACCAGCTGCTTTTCCACCACCACCTGGGTGGCGATTCCGGCATGGTCCGCGCCCGGCATCCATTCCGCGTCGAATCCGTCCATCCGGTTCTTGCGTATGAGGATATCCTGAATAGTATTATTCAGCGCATGCCCCAGATGCAGAATATCAGTCACGTTAGGCGGAGGAATGACTATGGAATACGAGGGCAATGTCCCGTTTTCGTTCCCGTGGAAAAACCCCTTCTCCAGCCATTCTTTATATAGCGCGTCTTCGACTTCTTTCGGATCGTATGCTTTCGACTTCTTTTCTTCAGTCATTTCCTTTTACCGCCTTATATTTCAGACAGAAACGAAAAAATAGGGGCTTGGGTTTCCTTTGTCAAGCAGCGTAAAGTTTAAAAAAGGTTTATTTTTCCGCCCCGATTGGGTATTTTGGGATATTATCGACAGAAACCGACGAAATACAAGGATTTTTTAATGACCGACAATCAGACCCCGTTCAATAAGTTATGCCAGATCATGGCCACCCTGCGCGCGCCCGGAGGATGCAACTGGGACCGCAAACAAACCCACCGCTCGCTCCTGCCGTACCTCATCGAGGAAACCTACGAAGTTGTCGAAGCTATCGAAAACGACGACCCAGCGCACCTCCGTGAAGAACTCGGCGACCTGCTGATACAGGTCGTTTTTCACGCTCAGATCGCTTCCGAGGCCGGCGAATTCACCATCGACGATTCCATCAACGACATCAACGACAAGCTGATTCGCAGGCATCCGCACGTCTTCGGAGTGAAGAAGGAGCTCGATCCGCAGGAGGTCCGCGACCAGTGGGAAAAGATCAAGGTCGAATCGGGGGAGAAGGAGTCGGTCATCAACGGCATCCCCAAATCGGCTCCGGCGCTGGTGAAAGCGTTCCGCTTCGGCGAGAAAGCCGGAGGGGTCGGGTTCGACTGGGACAAACCGGAAGAGGTCATGGCCAAGGTCAAAGAGGAAATCGGAGAAATCGAAGCGGCCGTGCAATCCGGCTCGAAGGCGGATATGGAAAACGAAATCGGAGATGTCCTCTTTGCGGTGGCGTCGCTGGCCCGCAAGCTCGATATCAATCCCGAACAGGCCTTGAACAAGACTCTGATGAAATTCGCGAAACGGTTCAACTTTATCGAAGATAAGGTCCGCGAATCGGGGAAAGGGTGGGACAGCTTCACCCTGGACCAGCTCGAATCCTGGTGGCAGGAAGCAAAGTAGAGGGGTTATTAAAATTTCTTTGTCTTTTTTGCATATTTGAAGCCGTTTCCTGAAGAAAAATCTACCCCCGTTTATTATTTGAATAATCAGGTATAATTTTATACTTGACAAATTTTCATAGTCATCATAATTTTGAAGCAGTCTAAGGCATCGGGAGTATTCTTAAAACAGAAAAATCGTATCATTCCGAAGTGGCGCGGCGGAAATGGCATGAGGTCGTGTATCAATGCTCGCCCGAAAGACTGAAGAATGAAAATCCCATTATCCATTACCGGGATCGTAAGAATTATATATAACCCACGGGAGTTCTTTCTGAGGTTGAAAGACAACCCGAAAGTTTTAATCCCTTATAGTGTTGTATTCATAATTTTCATTGTCTTTACTCTGCTGGTAATAGATGTCGCCATCCAGCCAACCGTGAAGTTATTCCGCGATGGAGGAGTAGACTTGGAGTACCTGAAGGAGAGGGGTCAAAGTCCCATTGCGAAAATCCGTTTGCTTCATTTTTTCGACAATATATCGATTGTATTCAGACCGTTGATTCTTTCATTCTTCATATGGCTGTCAGGGCATTTAATCACCAGGAATTTTATGTATAAACAGGCTTTATCATTAGTATTATTCGGCGAAATCGCATACGGATACGGGCGGATACTTAATGGCATAATGATCGCAAAGCAACAGAGTATCGATGCCGGCGTGTCACTAATACCCTTTGCACGAATGATATCTGCCGATAGTAATACTATTCTGTACCGGGCCTGCTCCGGTTTCGATATATTCAGGTTGGAACTTTTCCTGTTCTGGGAAATAACTATAATCGGCATTGGGCTGTCCGCAATACTGAATTACTCCACGCAAAAAGGTATTAAGAATGCTGCGCTGGCGGTCGCACTTCCTATATTATTGTCCAGGCTGATTTGCCGATTATAAGAATATTAACAACGCTAAATGAACATTTTAAATAAATCAAGTAACGGAATATATCGATCGCATATGCCAATGAGGATTGAACTCGGGCGATTCGTGCGAATAGTGTTGATATCGGTAATCTGGATATTGATACTCGGTATCCTCGATTCCAAAATAGTGTCGGCGCAGACCTTCGATCCGGAAGCGACCTTTGGCCCGCAAGTGGGACGGGAAAAATACGAACGGCCGGATGGAAAAAAGATCCATAAAGCCTCCGGATACCTGATCCCGGTTGAAAAAACGACGATCTTTATCGTTCCCGCTGATAACGGAATCGATATCAGGATGGCCTTTGCCAACCGCAATTTCATCTATGACATTCGGCAACTTCCCGATAGCTCGATTCGAATTATGGTGCAGGATTGCCTGACTCGCAACTGCGGAGACTTCGCCAAGTACCGAAATCTGGCCTACCCCGAAAACTTCGATTTAAGCGTTGTCATCGGCGATGACTCGGCGATGTATAACATTTCCCCGGGACGCGATGCCGACGATCCGATAAATGTTACTACCGACCGCGCATCCCCCTTTCTGGATATCGCTGTCGTTAAAAGATTATCCGATACGAATATGCTCTTTGTGCAATTCGCTGAAAACGAAAAAGAAACTGCCGTCTCGATGATTCGCACCATGCCCCAAAGTATGAAAATCAAAGTATTGGAATCCGGCTATTATTTGATTCTAAACCGGGTTGTTGAAATAACACCCTGTATGATCAAAATCCGCCGAGGTCAATCTATATCGTGCAACCGGACTATATGGGGAATATTGTGCGCCATTCAGCTATCCGATGACCGTGAGCTCGATGATCAGTACCGTCAAATCGATTCGAAACTGACCGGACTCGGGCTTTCGCCGAACATCGACTATTCCATTTTCATGGGAAAATAAATGCGGGACTCGATTAAAAAAGACTGGTGGAATCTTATCGCCGACGCCTACACGTGGGCGGCCAGAATTTTCACCGCAATCGCGGCTGTCGGCATCGCGGGTCTGGTGTGGGGTATTAACACGGGAGTGCTTCGTAATGTCTCCCCGGCCCCATCGCAGGAAGTCGATATTCGCCCCGCTATGGCAATCGAGGATTTAACCCCCGCGAAAATACGTGAACTCATCGATGGATTCCTGATGACCACCCCGAATAATAATCGCATCGATACATTGCCAGGTTATCTTGTTATTCGGTATTCGCTTGAAGGCGATTCTGCAATTGTTTACGCCGATTCATTCGAAGATTGCGGCTGTGCCCCGGGAAAAGCTGAAATTACAAGATATGTTTGGTTTGGTGGCGGCTGGAAAGATACTCCTTCGCGACGTTTGTTTTTCTGGCAGTATTTTAACCCGTAAATCTATGAAGGGAGGTGATTTAATGAAACACAGGTTGCCGAAGTATTTAGCCATCATTGCACTCTTGGCTGTCCTCAGTATTCCCATAAGCTTCGTTGGAGCAGTTCCGCCGGCAGTACAGGGCCATTACTGGGGGTATGTTTCTACGCCCCAATCTTGTATCGCCTACATGAATTGCGGCTGGACTCTTTCGTGTATCGGAGATGCCATTAGCTGCTATGGCGACTTGCAGGATCCGTATTTAATGTACTGAGTCTGCTGTATCATCGCTATGCTTTGCAGTCTGAGCATATCTGAATTCAGGCCGGAGTTAACGAGGCGGGCGGAGGTCGTGCCCGCCTCCCTCCGGCCCGAATAACGCGTTGAATCGGGAGAACGCAGTATGCATACACTATTTGTAATTTATATATTCATCGTAAACGGTCTATGGCAGTTCTCTGTCGGTGAAATATACTCAGGCCCGGATTATAATACTGAAATCCAACGGGGGCTGTCCTGCTTCCAGGCCGATTCACTGGATTGTGCCGCCGACATCTTCAGGGATCTCTGCTTCCGGTATCCCGATTCCGCCCTCCCGTTCAATGCCCGTGCCTCGATCCTGATAAAGAAGGCAAACCGCCTCTATTCGGAAAAACAATACAAACGAGCCGATAGGACCTTTATTTCCGCCCTCGAACTAAGCCGAACCGCGGTACTGATAAAGCCCGACTATGCTCAAGCCTTTTATAATCAAGGAGTAGCCCTTCTTCAACTAAGGAAACCTTACGAAGCGGAAATCCATTTCAGGAAAGCCCTTGACCTTAGCCCCGATATGGTTGCGGCATGGCAACATCTCGGTCTTGCGTTGATTCGGCATGACAGCGGATTATCTCAAAAAACTGCGGAGGCCGTGAATGCTTGGAAAACGGCGCTCGACCTGCACCCAGATTCCGCAACCGCTTGCCAGTTGTACGTTGAAATGGGGAAAGCACTGCTAAATATCGCACGAATCACCGAAGCCATCGATATGCTCGACTCCGCTCTGGCCATTAACTCCCACGCCCCGGAAGCGCATTTCGTCCGGGGTCAGGCTTATGAGACCAGAGGTATGATCACAGAGGCCGTCGCCGAATATCGATATGCCATAGAATCTGATCCTGAGTTTCTTCCATCATACGAAGCCATTGGAAATGCCTGGCTGGTAAAGGATGCACTAATGGAGTCGATTAGAATGTATTACAGGGTTTTGGAACGAGACCATTCGGATTGCGCCTTAACTATTAAACTGGTCAAATGCCTCGATATCTTTGCCATAGATATGCGCAGTAGAATGAAAAAGGCTTTTGATCTTGCCCGTATCATCGATTACCGCAGGAACCGTTTTCTCGGTAAATCGGTTGCTATGTACGGTGATGAACGATTAAGTACATGGGAAGGCTTAGATAGTGCTATCGCCAATTATTGCATTTCCCATAAGAAGGTTTCCTATTTTTCCAATGTTTCTGATTTCCTTGCCCCGAATGCAGTGGAAAAAACTCTGCAGGAGCGTTACGACAATATAATTACCGCCAAGGCGATCGACCCGGACAATTCGGCTCCGTACTATGATTTTATTTGTACTGCTTACGGATGGGTTATCGCCGCGGATTCCATACGCCAAGAAGCAGTCCGACTTTGTGAATCGATAATACCGAATTGCCCTGTCGCGGAATTGCCCAAACCGGGCAGCCCGTAGGGCGGAAGCCCTGTAGGTCAAACCCTCGAGGTTTTGACCGGACAATATAATCGCTGCGGTTATATTGCGATATTCCCCCCCCGCAAAATCACTACAACATCAGTGTTGAAAATTCACCGCTCCTCTTATTTAGAAGAGTACTATTACTATGTCCAAAATCCCCTTTCACTGCCAAACCACCGCCATTTTTACAATTTGGCGATGTCTATCAATTATTGGAAATATCTCTACTCACCACTACACTCCGGCCGGATGGATAACACACGACGTGTGTCAATTATGCAAAACAAACCCATTTCATCGCACTATACACGGAGACATCAGCCTGCAGCCCCAAATCCTCCCAACCCCACCACCAACCCCCTCCCGTTTTTGCCTTTTCGCCCTTTCTGACGGGCCCCAACCAGTTGCGTCGGGTCCTGCTTCCGCCCGCTTTGTCTCTGTGTCTCGCGGAAGTGTGACCCGACGCTCCCGGGGGCGGCAGGTCACACGCCGACGCTGTCGACGCAGGACCTGCCGCAACCATTCCACCTTCGCAGAACCGGGGGAATATGCAAACTCAATTATGAAAAACAAACCCATTTCATGGCACTATGAAGTGCCGCATGCAATTGGAAGGAGAAAGCCTGGAAATTTAGCTGCCAAACCGCCCGGATTTATGCTCACGACCTGCGGAAGATGGCGATGGAGTCGTCGTGCAACAGCACCCAGAGAATATATATCCCGATCGCGGTCCCGATCGGGAACATGAACAAATCGAATACCGCCAGGATTATCCCCAGTATCCGGGACCATTCCTTGTACCTGAGGATGTAAATCCCGCAGATAACGTCCGGAATCGACAGCACGATCATGATGTACGCGAACACCGACCCGACTATTGAAAGGACCTGAAATGCATCCGGGTCGTCCGAAGCCAGCCCGATTCCGGCGAAAAAGATCACGATGAACAGCCCGAACAGGACTCCCATCGCTCCGAAAATGATATGCAGCCAGGCCACGACCTTGACGTGCCCGCTCATATCTCTTTGCATAATTGCACCGTTCATGCAAATCTCCTATACCGTTCCCGACTGCGAAACCGTTTGGGTGACACCGCCGCTGTTAAAGAGCGCGACCGTCTCGTTATTGAGCAGCACCCAGAGGGTGTACACCCCGACTGCAGTCCCGAACGGGAAATTCAGCAGGTTCAGGATGCCGACGACTATCAGGAGGATCCTCGCCCAGTTGGCGTACTTCAGGAGGTAAATCCCTCCGAGCAGTCCCGGAAGCGACATCACGGCGAAGAAGATTCCGAAGATGGGTCCCAGGATCGCCAGGACTGCGGCCGCCTCGCGGTCGCGGGTAATCATGCCGGCACCGGTCATGACTCCGAACAACAACAGCGCCAGGAAAATCCCGATAACGCTGAATACGATGTACAACCACCCCAGGAACTTTACGTGCTGTTTCATGATAGATACCTCCGGACCATTTGTTCAATATACCGGTATTCGGCTGGAAAATTCACACGAACATTCGCACCAATAAGGAAAAAAATAACTATTATGTCAAGGCGATTTACCGCTTTAGAAGGTCGATAATTATCCGCAAATCGGCGGCATCGCTTTTGGCCGCCGTCAGGAAGATCGCTCCCCGCAGAGGTTTGTGTTTGATGATATTCGTCAGGTGGTCTTCCAGCGCCTCGTTGTAATTGAAGGCCAGCCCGAGGCCCCCGGCTTTCGCGACCTCGACAATGGCCCGGCTGTCGCCCATGGTGTCTCCCATATGGGCGACTTCGTGAAGCGCGATGTCGGGATAATTGACCCGGAGGAATTCTTTCAGATGTCCGGTTTTGGCGGATTCCTCCGCGATGTTCAGATAGACCCGGCCGGTGGCCTGCACCTGATCGTAGGAATCGTACTTGCGGAACTTGCGCTCCTTAAAATAGGCTTCGACCATATCCTCGATTTCGTCGTCTTCGAGCCCTTTCTCCGGGTTTCCCTCCCAGCCGAATTCAAGGCGATTGCAGATGAAGCCTGCGAAATGTTCCCGGCCGTAAAGCTCGCGGAGAGCGAACATGGTTACGGAATAGCCGGTGGAATTGATCAGGAGGGGGATGTCGCGGAGTCTCAGAAATTCCAGGAATTTCTTGAATCCCTTAACCGGAGTTATTTCTTTCTCCACGTATTCGATAGCCTGCCGCAGAGTAATTCCCCTGGTGAGCGGTCCCAGGCCGGCGAGGAGGTCTTTCACTCCGATTTTGCCGGCGAGTCGTCTTTGGAACAGCTCCGAAGCGGAGACGGCGTTTTCTTTCGAGCCAAAGGCGCGGATGAGATCGCTCATGGTATGCTGTTTGACCAGCGTTCCGTTGAAATCGGATGAAAAAAGCTTCAGGGGCATAACGAAATATTAAACGAAAACGGCTCGAATTCCAGCAGTTTTTTGCCTCTTTCCGAAATAAGCGAGGGGGCAAAAAATTCAATAAAAGAGGAAAAATGTCGAAAATATATCAGAAAGAGCACCTCCCGCCCTGTGTGCCTTGATGCCTTCCAAAGCCGGTTTTGGAGGTATGTGATATTTAATCCGGCGGGTGAGTATTGATGATAGATTATAGTAAGATCGAACTGGAAAAATCGAGCCATCCGGCAGGCGGAAGACCCCGCTATTTAATCAACGGCAAGGAGATGTCGGCCGTTGAGGCTGTTATCAATCATTACAGCCTCAAAGGGGACCGGGCTATCTGGGCGGAGAATAACTATTGGTGGACCCTGATGACCCTGGTTTTCTGGGATGCCATTTTCGCTCCGGTCGAGGGAGCGGTGCGGGTGACCATCAAGGGGGTCGAAGTCGATCTCAAGCCGACCGATAAAAATTTCCCGAAGCTGTTCGAGAAGACCATCGCCGAAACCGGAGCCCCGGCTGATTTTCTCACGGATGCCTTCTATGAACGCCGCAAAAAGATAATCGATGATATCATAAAGGAACTCCGCAACCGCAACATGGAACGGAAACTGCTGACGACCTTCAATGAAAACATCGGAGTCTTCGTCGCGACCGTCGAGAACTGGGCCAGGTATCCCTCGCAAACCCTGAGCGTGGCCATCAACCGCATGGAATCGGAAAAACTGCTTGGCATCATGGAGAGGTTGATAACGAACTTCAAGGAAAACCGTTATGGTTTGCCGGATCTTTTGGTCTACAACGATTCCGAAGTGTACTTTGCCGAAATTCTGGATGAAGGGGAATCGCTGACCCCGGAACAAAAAGGCTGGCACGATTTCCTGGCGAAAGATATGGGGGTGAGGGTAGAGGTTCTGCTCGTTAATCGCAGTGAAGACGACATCCTGCAAATCGAAAACGCTTTTACCGCTGTCGAACATACCGTGACCATTTCATTCGCGCATTCTCCCGAAAAACTGTCGACCAGGGAACTGGATCTGGTCCGGGCGCAGGAAAGCTATTTTTCTCAGGATAACGGTATCGAGCGCCGCCACGGTGCTGCTTTTCCGGTCAACGAGGAAAAGATTCCGATTATTTTCGAACTGCTCGATTTGACCTACGCCTGGGAATCGCAGCATATTGAATTCGACGGTGAGGTGATAAGCTCGTCGCAACTGCGAGATTCGCTTCGCTGCTATCTCTATAAAGCCAAGCAGGGGGCATCGCTGGATTATTGCCGGACGGGGGAGTTCAGCAAGAAGCCCAATATCTTCGGTTGCCGCTCGTTCAATTTTATCGAAATCGAAGAAAGTTTCTGGAATGAGTTCGGGAAGATTATCCCCGAATCGGGCGACTGGGTATTCGATAAACGGGCGATCAGGGAACAGACTGAAAAGGAAAAATACCGGTTGTCGCGCTGTCCCCTTTTTAATGCGGAAAAAATAGACGCCGTGATCGAAGCCTATCCCGATAAAATAAATCCCAGGGTCGATCAGGACTGGGCCTATATGGATTTGAATAACGGTCTCTGGTTCTGGCATGAATCCCGCTGGTTAAGCGTTTACGGCAAGACCAAAATGCCTCCGATCGCCGAAATGGCCGGCGTAAAAAAACTAACCAATGCCGAAAAGAACCAGGCCATTCAATATTTAAAGGACCAAAGTACCAAGCAGAAAAGCGGTTCGGCGAAGCCGATAAAGGCGAAAAATCAAAAACCGTGCTTCATAGCGACCGCGGTGTACGGCGGTTCGGACTACGCCGAAGTGGAATCATTACGCGGATATCGCGACGAAGTTCTGAATAACACTTTCACCGGCCGAATATTCATCCGGAGTTATTATATTATTTCCCCCTGGATTGCCCGGCTGATAAACCGCTATCCCCGGACCAGGCGCCCTCTTAAATATCTTCTGGATTCGATAGTCTGCCGGCTTGACAATAAATACAATAATCTTTAATTTTTTATCGTATCCTAACAATCCGGATTTATTAATCAAAACCGGCCGATTTTCCGATATTTCATATAATGGAAGCGATAGCAGGTATGATAAAGCAGTCTATACTGAAAACCAGGCGGTTATTACTCAGGCCGTTCGGCAACGATGATATCGATACCGTGACCGAACTGGCCGGAGATTTTTCTGTTTACGATACGACTCTGAATATCCCGCATCCCTATTCCCGGAGCGATTCCGAGGCCTGGATTGCTTCGCATCCGGAAGACTTGAAAAACGATCGTATCGTCATTTATGCTATTACCATAAAAAAGTCCGGGGTTCTGGTTGGGGCGATTTCGCTGGATCTAAAACCCGTTTACGATTCCGCCGAAATGGGATACTGGATAGGCAAACCGTACTGGAATAAGGGATATGCCACCGAGGCCGCGATACGCATGATTCAGTACGGCTTCGATGATTTGCACTTAAACCGTATCTTCGCGCATTATTTTATCCGCAACGGGGCATCGGGAAAGGTCATGAAAAAGGCCGGGATGAAATACGAAGGCTGCCTGCGGCAGGCGGTGAAAAAAGACGGGCATTATGAAGATCTCGATGTCTTTGCCATCTTGCGTTCCGAATACGAAGACAGCCTGGTCAAATAACGAAAGTCATCCCGAGAATCTATAGGTTTTTAGTCCGGAGTCATATCCGATTGTTGAGATGATCCGGCGGGGGCGTAGATTATTTCAAGACGATACCGCTCAAGCGAATCATCAAACAGGTTTTTATCGATACTGAACAGCAGCATTTTCTCGTTCGGATCGCGGTGCCGGTAGCCTCTTCCGGGCGAAAACGATTCCACGTGCTTGGCCAGAAGTTCATTGGTTCGAAAATCGTACAGGCCGACTTCGTTAGTATCGAAAACGATTCCGTAATCGTATCCCGAGTAATTCTGTCCCGGCAATAATTCATCGAAAAGGAAGCTGCTTCTTATAGTTTCAGCGAACATGTCTTGATCTAATAATACTGCACCGCGTTGCAAAGAATCGACGTACGAAACTTCGAACTGGTAACTTCCATCGTTAATCGCAATGCGATAATCCTTATTGAATTCCCAATACATATTTATACTTCTTATGGGATATATGCCGCCTCCGCCCGGAATCATCCCACTGTATTCGTACCGGGGCCATTGTTCGTTGAAAAGCCTCAGCAAATTATCCCATATCAAACCGCTATGATTTTCAATTTCCGATATGATATCCTTCCGTGACATTTGCCGGACCGAGGATTCCGTCCCGGATAATGACAGGTACAAATTCCTGAATCGTTCGATCCCGATTTGGTCCAGCAGCATGTCGACGAATATTCCGGAGATAGGATAAGATATATCGGGGGTCCCGATTTTTTGGTAGAAATCATCATAGGTCAGGACATCTTCAAGCGAGAACATTTCGAAATCCATAATCGTGTATGCGACTTGCTTGACCACCGCCGGAGATTTCCCCCAGCGCCCGCCCAGCGAAACCGCCAGCCCTTCCTGCAGAAACGGAGCGGTGTATAACGGAACTTCTCCCAGCGAATAATTCATCAGCAGATGTACCAATTCGTGCGGGTGGGGAAGATGCCTGGTGATCACGGCGTCGAAGGGGAAGCTGGTGAGCCCGTGGGCGTTGTAGTCGGTAATTTTTTGGAATTGCTCCTCGCTGCAGAGATAATAATCTATTTTAACCTCGCGAATATGCGCCATCTTTTCGGCCTCCAGTCCCAGTCTATTTCCGATTTGCCCGATTTGGTCGTCGAGACATTTCGCGGCATATTCGTTGTACCGGGAGGAATCTCCGATATGCACTCGTACGTATTCCCCTTGCCGGGTATTCCAGCCGTGAGTATAGGCGGTCAGTTTCGATATAAGTTTCCACTCCTTGCCGGTCTTAACCGTAAGATAGGGAATTTGCGCCGATGTACCGTCGAATTCCAGGTTCACCAACACCTGTACGATAGTATCGTTAATGGGAACGGCTGAAGACTCTACCTGCACCTGGCCCGATGCTATTCCGGGCAGGGCGGGAAGCAGGGGAGTGGCGCATTCGATTTTCAACGGCACCCCGATAATCTCAACGCCCAGCCGCCGGGATGCCGCGATATCTTCGCTCACCCAGCAATTCAGGGCATTGTCGTAATCGCCGACTTTCAAGTAATCGATATATTCACGGAGCAGTGATTCCGGGTCGGCCTTCGAGGAGGCCGTTATGAAAACCAGCATAAGAAATGTATAAATGATACGCGGCAGGTCACACTTCCGCCTCGCACAATATCTGAGAGCGGAAGCAAAACCTGCCGCAACTATTGGAAATATGGATATTATCAGCATGTTCTCCCGCTATCGACATGTTCTACAAAATGGTTGTATCCTTTGTTCCCACTTTAAAATGATGCCCATTCCGCAAATAAAAAAGGGCCGCCTGTGCGGCCCTTTTCGAATCCGTTAAAACTAAAACCCGCAATCGGGCTCCGGTCCGCTCTTGAATTTATAGTTTATCAAATAGACGATATCGAGGATATTAACATCCGCATCATGATTCACGTTGGCGACCTCGAGAGGGTCAGGAGCGGGTCCCCCCTTGAATTTATAGTTTACCAGGAAAACGATATCGAGGATATTGACATCCGTATCGCCGTTTGCATCTCCGCAGACGTACGCTATATGAACAAGAGGAGTACTAAGTGCCGGAGCATAGGTCGCGAAATGGCCGGTGAATAACGGCAAATGACTCGAGTATCCATCGAAATAAAGAAAAGTCGTATCTCCCGGAGTCCCCGAAAGCACTTCGAAAAAGACTTTGAGCAATGGGCCTTCTCCGGGGGTCAGTTCCACCGCGGAGGCCTCGGGGGAGTTTTTAAGCGTATACACCGCCCGCGGATTGAAGGGGTCGATCACGACGCTTAAGGACGCGAAATATTCCGTCCGGCACCCTTCGGTCGTATACCCGATATTTTCCAGCGTGATATTCCCGGAATACTCAATCGGTATCTTTATGGTGTTAAGCGGAACGGTGTTGGCGGCCGTAACGATCAGGGTAATGGTATCGCCGACGGAAGTCCCGATATTTTCAGCCTTCAGCGTATCCGCGGTGGCCACGATGTACACCTGCCCGGTGATATTCTTGATTGTTCCTCCGGCGTCGATCTCGAGGTCGACATCGTACATTCCCGGAGCGGCGTATTCATGAGCAGGATACTGCCCGCTTCCGAAATCGCCGTCGCCGAACGTCCAATCCCAGGTATCGACGGTAAGATCGGAAAACCCTTCGAAATTAACCGTCAGCGGGGCCTGGCCGACCCGGACATCGGAATAAAAAGCTATTTCATGATTCGGCTCGATACCGATATATATCTGCTCATCATAAATGCTGCAGGTTTCCACGGGGCAGTGGTAATTGTCTATTACATACCACAGGTTCGCGGTTCCGCCCCATCCGTAATTCATGTGGTACTGGTTATAACCGCTTTCGTACTTCCATCCGTCGCATACCACCGCGTGCTGGGTCATCCCGTACATGATCGGGCGACCGGCTTCGATTTCGGTCTGGATGAAAGCATTCCACTGAGTATTGTTGTATTGATAGCGGTTGCGCCTGAGGATGGAATTTTTGTACCTGAAATAATCCGAGATAATGGCAGCGGTATTGGTCATGTACGCTCCCGAAGCGCAGTTGCCGTACATCATATCGTAGGCAATTCCGGCCTCGTAGCTCAACTCCGCCACGTTGGCGGAGGTCGCGGAGCTGTAATCGTAAACGTCGTAGAAAGTCCCGGTAATATATCCGCCGCCGAGCCCGGTGCAGTAGTCGCCGTCCCATAAATAGGTATGGGTGCCGTTTCCGAACGGAGGCCATTGCCAGTACCACATAATTTGTCCCAGGGCCGTCGCCACGCAGCCGACCACGCTCCGGCCGCCGTCCCCCATCGGGCAGTACATGTTATAGGGATATCCCTGATGCCATACTGTCGTAAGCAACGGGCCGACTCTGTCTCCCGCCTTATCGATCCCTTCCGATAACCCGGCGAAGTCCTCAACCGACGCTGCATATTTGTCCCGGAGCGCACGATGTTCGGAGCCGAACAGATTCGCTCCCGTTTTATTGAGCGGCTGTTCGATATCGCCGTAGAATTTGATGAAATTATCGACGCGGTTATAAAGCAGGGACTTGATCATGTCGGCCGCCCCGTCGTTTTCTTTGATATTTATCTCCCCGTCGACGGAATAGAACGACACCGCCGGCATTTCC
>Ga0209285_10000182_pt1 | contig 23149 bp, 17 predicted proteins | sample PPLLak3March2015_2_FD_187249 | JGI IMG/M metagenome (GOLD analysis project Ga0209285, IMG submission 187249) | Freshwater sediment microbial communities from Prairie Pothole Lake near Jamestown, North Dakota, USA - PPLs Lake P8 Core (3) Depth... | ecosystem: Environmental > Aquatic > Freshwater... | reverse complement strand
TATCAGTCCCGTGACCGGGACCGTTAATCCCAATTCCGGAACCCCGGTCTGGATTGGTTCCCGGTCCGATATCGCCGGACGGGAATTTGACGGGGTTCTTGATGATGTCAGAATTTACAATCGCCCCCTGCGTTCCTCAGAAATTGTCTTACTTTCCAGAATCTGAAAAACCTGGATAGCAAAATCAAAAGGTAGACGGCCCTGTGCTAAAGGTTTGCCAGGCGCGCCCGGCGAGCCGCCATATTCGAAATTCCACCGGACACCTTACGGCTTCGCGGCGAAATCAGGATGGATTTGTTGTCGAGAATATCGTCTACGGCATGGATAAAACGGCTGGCGTTCAGCCTTTGTAATCCATAGGAATGCCAGTGACGAAGATTATCGGAGTGTTCTCGGTTGAACTTAACTCTGCTTTTGCGCATTACGGCTCCCTTCTGAAATTCCTCGTTGGTTGAGGTTTTCGACGGCAGGGATAATTTGGGGACTTTCTTTTAAAATGATACGAATCTCAGGTAAATCTTGTGTGCCGTTTCCGTTTGGGAATTATTCAAGAGATGTTTATTATTTATTAGATAAGAGCCTCTTCGCACCCAAAATTCTGTAACCGCGGAATTGAATATTCGTCTAAAAAAAGTGTATATGCGATAAACCTCATAAAAAAGGAAGCTTATGAAAACCAGACGCTATTGGTTCATTCCGATTCTGCTGCTCTTGAGCCTGGCAACGCAAGCCCAGAACCTGACCGACCCTTACCAGATTCTCAATCGCGCCATCGAAGCGGCAGGGGGATTGGAAAAGCTTAATGCCGTCAATTCGGCCTATTCCGAAGGGACCGTGGTCATTGTAGGAACAGGACTGGAAGGAACCTTCAAAAACTGGCAGTCCTATCCCGACAAAAACCGCAACGAAGTCGACCTGACCGTCTTTACCAGCACCAACGGCGACAACGGCGACTTTGCCTGGAGTGTCGACCCGAACGGTAAATTGAAAATCAACAAGGATGAAGCTACCGACCAGCGCCGCGAGATCGCCAAAAGGATGCAGCTGAACGAATATCTTGACCCCAAATCCGAGGTTTTCGACATCCATTTTCGCGGGACCGAAAAAGTCGCGGATTTCAATTGCTACAAGTTGGTAATAACCAATAATATCAATACTGATTCGATCGCCCGGTTCATCGATGTGAAGGATTTCCTGGTCAGGCAGGAAAGCAATTTCACCCCCGAAGGAAATTCCATCAATTCCTTGAGCGATTATCGAGCGACAGATGGCATCACGATCCCCTTCTATCAGAAATCCACGGACCTTACCACCGGAATGGTTACGGAGGTTAAGATAGATAAGTATCAGTTCAATATCGATATGGACATGGGACTTTTTGAACCTCCCGCACAGGATGTCAGGGATTTCGAATTCACCGAAGGATCCAGCGCCGAGAATATTCCGTTTATCTTCCACGAAAATCATATCTACATGAAAGTGAATATGTCCTGCACCGAATCCCTCTGGATTCTCGATACCGGCGCAGGCATGACCGTAATCGATTCTACATACGCCGCCGAATTGGGGCTCGAATTCGAAGCCAGCATGACCGGGCAGGGAGCCGGGAGTAATGTGCAGGTGTACTTCGTGACTCTTCCGGAATTCGAGGTAAAGGGGATTCACTTTTCAAGCCAGAAAGCGGTCTCCATCGATTTGATGAATATTGAAAAGAAAACCGGGCTGAAGTTCCAGGGGATCCTCGGATACGACTTCCTTTCCCGCCTGACCGCCCGAATCGATTATGCCAATGAATTAATTTCTTTCTATGATCCGGCGGAATTTTCATATGACGGTCCCGGAGTGGTACTCGATGCTCCCATCAAGGACCAAACCTTCGTGGTCACCATGAAGGTAGATGGCACGCGTGAAGGAAAATGGAGCCTCGACACCGGGGCCGGATCATGCAATTTCCATTACCCCTACGCCAAAGAAAACGGATTCCAGAATCGGAAAGGTTTCAAATCGATGGGAACCGGAGCGGGGGGATCTTTCCTGGAACTGGTCAGCCGTTTCGAATCGGCGGAGCTAGCCGGGTTCAAGATCGATAAGCCGATAATCGATGTTTCCCTCGAAGGGGACAAGGGGGCTTTCAGCCAGGGAGATATGATGGGGAACCTCGGCAATTCCGTCATGCGGCAATTCGTGATTTATCTCGATTACAAGGACCAGAAAGTGATTGTCGAAAAGGGAGATGACTTCAACGCCGAATTCCCACGCGATCGTTCCGGATTGCAATTGCAGGAGGCCGATGGAAAGGGTTTTGAAGTCTTTCACGTTATCGAGGGCGGACCCGCACATAAAGCCGGATTCAGGGACGGAGACATCGTCATGGCGATTAATGGCGTTAATGCCGAATTCTTCGATGGCCTGATAGGCATCCGCAAACTGCTGCAAGGGGAAGTCGGAACGGAATTCAGTTTATCAGTTATGCGTAAAGGTAAAACTGAAAATTTGAAGTTAATACTGAATGACCTGATTTAATCGGATATAAAAAATACCGGGGATAATCTGTCCCCGGTATTTAAATATGAGCTGTCTTTATTCTCAATCCACCCGGATTTTCATCAATACCGCTTCGTTGTCGTAATTGGCGACTTCTCGTTCTATTAAGACATAGTATGTCTGATCGGGTCCTTCGATGGCCGATATCACCCGTGCAAAATCGGTGGAAATGTAAGCTTCCCACAATAAAGTCCCCGAAGTGGATATCTTATACAGGAAAATAGTCGGTTCGGGATACGCTCCGGTGCTTCGCGTTCCGACCGCGAGAATATTCCCATCATCCGTACTATTCAACGCCTGAGGCGCCTCGCCATCGTAACTTCCGTAATTTTCTTCCCAGTACACATAACCGGTGTCGTCGACTTGTGCCAGGTACAGGTCGTACCCTTTATCGGCAATGGAACCGGTCCATCCGCCGATATAATGATACCCTCCGATAGTCAGCAAATCGGTGGTAAAATCGTTGCCGTCTCCTCCCAATTCCATGGTCCAGAGAGTATCGCCGGAATTATCTGCCCCGATAACGAATATATTCGATTCCGATCCTATGGCATGTTCGATCTGTCCGGCCATCAGGAATCCTCCGTCGGCGGTCTGAGCGATTCCGGATAATCTGGTATCGAAAGAATCGATCATCGGCTTTTGCCACGCGAAATTATGCGGGGCATTGAACTTCGCGGCATACGCCTGTAAATAGAGGGGATCATTGTCGGCGGTGAATCCGCATATTACAAACCCGCCGTCAGCCGTTTCAGTCACACGGGAACATTGATCGAATCCCAGGTAATTCAAAACCGTATCCCATACGACCGTTCCCGTCGCGGATACATCCATGACAAAAATATCGTTTTCATCCCCGCTGCTCGTACCGTACCCCGCGACGAGAAAAGAACCCGATGCTTTCTCTTCGATATCCCTTGGCCATCCCGTGGATAGTTCCGCCGGTGACGGCGATTCCAGAACCCATACCGTATCAGCCGCGGTATCGACCTTAATCATCGCGAAATCCCAGGAATTGGTCTGGTCGTTTTCGTAATTCCCTCCAATCAGGATGTCGCCGTCGGAACACATGATCATTTTCGACATGTAAACGGGATATTGATTCAGTACCGATCTTTCCCATATTATTTCGTAATTATCCTGTGATCCGGTGCCGTTGTCGCCGCATGATAATATCAGCAGCACGGCCAGCAATACCGCGCAAATTGACAGGAATAACTTTCCCATTGAGCCTCCCTGACTTCCTTTCACGATTCTGTTCCCGTTTACGTTATATAGTCGGCAGGGTTACCTTAAAATAATCTATTTGACATTTCTGTTGCAATAACCAAATTCTCTGGCATGCCAAAACCGGAATCGCATAAAAAGACTTTGCTTGCGGATTTGGGCCTCTTTTATGCCGCCGCCATATGGGGTTCTACCTTTTTTATCGTCAAAGGGGCTCTTTCCGATATCGATCCGGTCACCATGGTCGGCTATCGTTTTACCATGGCCGGTCTGATCCTTCTGGTCTTTCTACTCAAAAGCAGACGTTCGGTTTGGCAGCACCTGGGCAAAGCCTCGTTTTTATCAATCATTCTCTGGCTGCTTTATATCCCTCAAACGGTCGGCCTCAAATATACCACGGCCTCGAATTCCGGCTTTATTACCGGGTTGTTTGTCTTGTTTATTCCCCTGTTCCTGAAGATGGTGCTCAAGAAAACCCCGTCCGGAATCGATTTGATCGCCTCCGCCGTCTCGCTGGCCGGACTCTGGATTCTGACCGGCGGCATGAGCGATGTTAATCCCGGAGATATGCTTACCCTGGTGGCCGCCCTGACTTATGCTCTTCATGTAATCTATTCCGACAAGTATATGAAAGCCGGGATCGACCCCTATGTCTTTAGCTGCCAGCAGTTTCTCCTGGTCGGTATTTTAAGCCTGATAACTTCGGTAGTCCTGGATTTGCCGTTCCAGGTGGCTTCAAGCAGAGCGGTTTGGATCGTCGTCTTTCTGGCCCTTTTCCCCACCCTTTCGGCTTTCTTGATTCAGATGATTGCCCAGAAGATCACCGCTCCGGTCAAGGTTTCCCTGATCTTCGCCCTGGAACCGGTTTTCGCGGCCGTTTTCGCCTGGACAGTCGGCGGAGAAGAGCTGATTATCAGAAGGGCCCTGGGAGGATTATTAATAGTAGCCGCCCTGGTCATTTCCAGTTTTTCCGGTAAATCTCCCCATAAAAAGGCCATTGAACCGTGACCGATTCAATTTGAAACGGCCGCGCCAGTTAAGATTTCTTCGTCCAACTTATTCTTAATATCCTGATATATTCCAATAAGGTTATCGGCCCGTATAAAGAATGGTATTGTAGACCGATAATAGGCATAAGGGATGTGGAAGAAATTTAGCCGTTATGTAAGCGGCTATTTCATAGACATAGAAATCTAGTTAGCGGCTCAAATGATTGATATCTTCAGGTTGGAATATTGAATAAACCGACATTTGACAAAGCTGCCGGAAAAGAAAATCGGTCCGAAATCGAAGCCCGGGAAAAAATCCTGACCCGGGCACTCGAAGACTTCAGCGACGGCCTTATTATTCTCAACAAGAACGGGATCGTTAATTTTTATAATAAATCCGCGGAAACCATGCTGGAAAGAAGTCGCGGCGAGGTCCTCGGTAAGCGCCTTATCGGCGAAGCATTTCCTGAAACTGCCGGTTCCGAAATCGAAAATATGATTCGGCAAGCGTATCAAAGTACATCCCCCTTGACCCTGGAATTCCATTTCGATAGATACCCGTTCCAAAACTGGTATAAGGCCCGTTTTTACCCGGGCGAGGACAGCCTTTCCATATTTTTTACCGTTACAACCGAGCGCAAAAAGGCCGAGGAGGAGGTTCGCGCCGATATGGAGCAGTATCGGCGCATCGTTGAAAATTCCAACGAGGGAATCTGGTCAGGCGATACCGAGTACCGCACTACCTTTGCCAACGATAAGGCCGCCGATATGCTCGGGTACACGGCCGAAGAAATGATCGGTGTCAAGATAACCGAATTTATGTTTCCGGAAGATTTAGCCGAGCATGATGAACAAATCCGCAACCGCCGCAAAGGGATAAAACAAAACTACATCAGGAGAATGAAACAAAAGGACGGCTCCACGGTCTGGATGTCGGTATCGGCGGCCCCCATTTTCGATGACGACAAAAATTACCTCGGTTCCTTCGCCATGCTCACCGATATAACCGAGCGGCTGGAAGCCGAAAAGGCGTTATTTAACAGCGAACGCCGCCTGAATGATATCATACAGGGCAATCCCATTCCGACCTTCGTAATCGACATTAACCACAAAGTAACGCACTGGAATGCCTCCTGCGAACAGCTAACCGGTGTAAAGAAGGCCGAAATGGTCGGTACCAAGAGACAATGGGTGCCCTTTTATGATAACTCCCGGCCGGTGATAGCAGATTTAATCCTTGATCGGGCTCCCGAAAGCGCCTTTAAATCCTACTACGGCAAGACGTTCTTCAAATCTCCGCTTATGGAAGATTCCTACGAAGGTATTAATTATTTCCCGCACTTCGGCAACAAGGGGAAATGGCTGCATTTTACCGCCGCTCCGATGAAGGATTCGGCCGGAAATATTATCGGAGCCATCGAGACCCTTCAGGATATCAGCGAAAGGAAAGAAGCGGAACATGCTCTGGTGGAAAGCGAAGAACGTTATCGCAAATTATTCGATACTGCGAACGATGCTATTTTTCTGATGCGCGGCGAGAAGTTTATCGATTGCAACAATAAGACAATGGAGATGTTCCGTTGTCGAAGAGAGCAGATACTCTTTCATTCTCCTTACGAGTTCTCACCGAAAAAACAACCGTGCGGTACTCCTTCCGTAACGAAGGCCATGGAATATATCAATGCCGCCCTTTCAGGGAAACCGCAATTTTTCGAATGGATGCATTCCCGTCTCGACGGCGAAGAATTCTATGCCGAGGTGAGCCTTAACGCCCTCGAGCTATCGGGAAAGAGGTTTATTCTGGCTTTGGTACGGGATATCAATCAGCGAAAACTGTCGGAGGTAAAGCTTTATCGGAGCAATGAAGCTTATCGCGCACTGGCTGACAATTCGCCCGATATTATCATTCGTTTCGATAAAAATCTTAGATATCAATATGCCAATACCGCACTGGAGACTGCGACAGGAAAGCCTATAGGGGAATTTATAGGAAAAAACCTGAGGGAACTGGATTTTCCAGAGGCTGTCTGCAATATATGGGAAGATAATTTGAGGGATGTTTTGTTATCGGGTAAGCCGCTCATTTCCCAATTTGATCTGATTCTTAAAAATGAAAGACGATATTACGACTGGCGTTTGAATCCGGAGTTCAATACCGTCGGCGAAGTGGAAACGGTCCTTTCGGTTGCACGAGACATCACCGAAACCCGCCGGCTTCAGGAACTTGAATCCCGGGCCCACCGTCTCGAAACCGCCGGACAGATAGCCGGGCAGGTCGCCCACGACTTTAATAACCTTCTGGCTCCCCTGATGGCCTATCCCGATTTTATTCGCGATGAACTACCGCCGGGAAACCGAGCCGAGAAATTCCTTACCGCCATAGAAAACGCTGCTCGTCAAATCGCCGAGATCAATCAACAGCTCCTTACCCTGGGACGCCGCGGTCACTACAACCAGGAACCGATGAATCTCAACACAATTGTCAGAGAAGTCTTGTCCCAAATGGATCCCTCGGGCCCCTCGCTCGAAATCAAGACCAATCTGGCCGATGATCTGATGAACATCAAGGCCGGCGGGGCGCAAATTCACCGCGTTATCGCGAATCTGATTGCCAATGCCCGTGACGCCATGATGGATGTCGGCAAAATTAATATCACCACCGAAAATATCTACGTGGACCGGGATTTCGGAAATTACACCAGGGTTGCCAGAGGGGAATATGCTAAACTGACCATTGCCGATTCCGGCAGCGGCATTCCCGAAGATAATCTCCAGAAGATCTTCGATCCCTTCTTTACGACTAAAACCACCGATAAAAAAAAGGGGTCCGGTCTGGGACTGAGTGTCGTCGATGCCGTTATTAAAGACCACAATGGATATATCGATATCGAAAGCCGCCTCGGCCTGGGAACCAGCATGTATGTCTATTTGCCGATCACTCGCGAAGCCTCGAACGAAACGGCTAAAGAAGATATCATCGGAGGAAGCGCCCAAATCCTCGTGGTTGATGACGACAAGGTTCAACGTGAAGTGACGGCCGAGCTTTTGGGCCGACTCGGGTATACCGTCAAAACCGCCTCCGGCGGGGAAGAAGCAATCCGCATTCTCAAATCCAGGCAGTATGACCTGTTGATTCTCGATATGATTATGCCCCCCGGAATCGATGGTGCGGAAACCTTGAGGCGTACGCTGGAAATATACCCCGGCCAGAAGGCTCTGATTATATCCGGATTTTCAGAAAGTGAACGGGTGAACGAAGCCCTGAGATTGGGGGCCGGCGCTTATATCAGGAAGCCGTTGAATCTCAAGGCCATCGCATCGGCGGTGCGTAAGGAACTGGACCGGGTTTCTCAGGAATCATCTCGATAGCCTCTATTGTCATCTTCTTAATCCGTTAATATATTGTCACTTACATTAATTCTCGCATCCCTGAAACAACCCCCTTTGGATTTGCCCCATACTCTGGAAAGCAACTGATCAATATTTTTTCCAAAGTGCCCCAAAAGGCTCCAAAAGTGTCCGGTATCATTAATTCTATCCCGGATCTTGCGAAAACTCTATTGGGGTAAGGAAAGTCCCCGGCTTAAACAGATTTGAAGAGAGTGATAGTTATGAGTTCAGTCAAGCGTACGAAATCAGTATTACTTATTATCGCTCTAATACTGGGTGTTGCTCTATTGCCGACTCAATCACAGGCTCAGGAAACGGCTGTGGGGCAGGCAATCGCCAATGTCCTGGCCGCGATACAGGTAACCGCCGTCCAGGATCTCGATTTCGGAGATATACTTCAAGGTGTAACCGCCGCGGTTCCTCCGACCGATGCCGCCAATTCGGGGATATTCCAGATTGCCGGCGAAGCCACGGGGAATCGCGAGGTATCGATGACCATGTCGCTCCCGGAATTTCTATGGAACAACGCGCCGGGCAACCAGGACCGCCTGGTCGTCTATTTCAAGGATACCGATATCACCATCGATACTACCAATGGCACTCCCGATGCTCCCGGAGGCGGCGCCCTTACTAACCAGAATCCGCATAACCTTCCCGATACCGGGATCGGCGGAGCCGATGGAGTCATACGTCTGTACCTCGGCGGAGCGGTTTATCCCACCGTCAATCAAAGGTCGGGATTTTATTCCGCGGATATAACCCTAACCGCTTCCTATACCGGGGATTAAAAAAGAAACGCATCTCCTACCGATACATCATTGCGTATAGGGGCTGGTGGCGAATCACGACACCACCCCTTTTTTATTTTACCTCATACACGCCGCATAGTATACTGCCTGAACAAGATTGATAAATTATGCCGGATAAAAAATTTCCCATCGCGATGCTTTGCCTGTCCCGTTCCTGGGGAGGGCTCGAAATGCACGTCGCCTCCCTGGCCGGGTGGCTGACCGAACGAGGCTGGCCGGTAACTCTTTTCGCCGAGTCCGGCTCTTCGTTGTATCATGAAGCACATTCCCGTGATATCCAAGTCCTCCAACTCAATTCCGGCTCGATTCCGAAAAAAATCAAAACGGCGCGGGAAATTTCCCGCCGGGTGAAATCCAATGATATTCGCTTTATGTCGGTTCATCGGACCCCCGATATTTTCCCGGCAGTATTGGCGAAAAGATTTTCCGGGAATAAATTCAAGCTCGCTTACAGCCAGCATATGCATATCGGGAATAAGAAAGATTTCTTCCATGCCTGGGAATACCGGCATTTCGATGCCTGGCTCACCCCCCTGAATCTTCTGGCCGACCAAACCCGTGAGAATACGATTGTCCCGGCCGAAAAAATCCATATTATTCCGCAGGGCATCGAGCTCGAACGATTCCCTAATAACCGTTACTCCAAAACCGAAGCGCGAAAAATACTGGATCTTCCGCAGAACGATATCATTATCGGGCTGATCGGGAGGTTCGATCCCCAAAAAGGGCAAATGACCCTGGTCAGGGCGCTCCCGAAAATCCACAACGCCGGATATCAGGTCCATCTGCTCTTCGTGGGAGAGCCCACCGCCGGAGAGCATGAAGGATTCAAATCGGAAATCGAAAAGGCGATATTGAATTATGGTATAGAAAAATATGTTCATTTCCGCCCATTTCTACGTGATGTCGAACAGGTTTATGCCGCCCTCGATATCTTCATTCTCGCATCATATTCGGAAACCTATGGCCTGGTTACCATAGAGGCCATGGCATCCGGACTCCCCGTTATCGGGACCCGGTCCGGAGGAACGAAAGAAATAATCTCAGACGGAATAACCGGCCTGCTCTTTGAACCGAAAAACCACGATGAACTCTCCCTAAAAATCCTGCGTTTGCTGCAAAACCGGGAAGAGGCTCAATCGCTTGCCGTAGCCGCCCGGCAATCTGCCCGCAGGGATTATTCCCATATTTCCCAATGCGAAAACTGGGAGAAAATAATCCGCTCCCTCACCGCGAAAATGCCTCTCGGAACTTAATTTACCCATACAGGATTTCTCCCCGCATCCGATGATAGAAAATGAGGACTGACCTGGACAAGGGGGGAATATGCCGACCTGGAACGACAAGTATTTGCTGGGACACGCCGCGATTGACCGTCAGCACCGCGACCTGATCGAAAATATAGGATCCCTGCAGCAGGCTCTTGATAAAAGCACGAACCGGGAAACACTGAAAAAATCGGCCGAAAAACTACTGACCTGTTCCCTGGGCCACTTCAATTCCGAAGAATTCCTGATGGAACAGGGGGAATTTCCTGAAAAAAACGAACATATCAAAGAGCACGAGCTTTTCGTCAATCGCATTTCGCATCTTAAAACCGCCTGTGAAACCGGTGAGGAAGCCGATGGCGGTGAAATTTCCAGCTTTCTTGACCGCTGGCTTAAGACACATATTCTTAGAACTGACCGGGCCCTGGTGGAATACCTGCTGCAAAAAAGCAAAGTCCTCCTGTAAATGAAATTCACGGGTCGCTTGAAAAAAGATTGCCGATTTTCCCGAAGTCGCTGTATAATAGCTGAATAAGATTATCCTATGAATTACACGCGAATGAAGAAACTACATTGCCTGATCGCCTGCTTCCTGATTCCGCTGCTGCTTTCCTGCAGCGGCTCAACCGGCCCGTCCGACAATATTCCCCCCGATATCATTACCGTCATCCCGGCCGATAACGCTATCGATATTCCCCTCGACGCCTCAATTATCGTCGTCTTCACCGAACCGATCGATTCCACGACCATCGGCGGTTCATCATTCTCCGTAAGCCCGGCCATTGCTGGTGACTTCCAATTCAACGGTGACACCGTGATATTTGCCCCCATTTCCGATTTTGAAAACGGCACCGAATACACCGTGACCGTGACCACCGCGATAGAAGACCCGGCCGGTAATTCCCTGGTTTCCGGATACAGCTGGACCTTCACGACAATTGAAGATCCCAACAGCGCCCCTCCGGTCGTGACTTCCCGGACCCCGGGAAGCGGAGCTTACAATATCGAGATAAACACGGCCATTTCGGCGACGTTCAGCAAGGGAATCGATCCCGCCACCCTGACCGCCTCCAGTTTCACCGTTTCCAACGGTGTCACCGGTACGATAGTCTACAACAGCGGGACCAGGATCGTCACTCTTACCCCCGACAGCGATCTCGATTACAGCACTTCCTATATCGTGACCCTTACCACCGCCGTGACCGATACCTTCGGCATCAGCCTGGCCGCGGAAGTCGTCTGGAGTTTTTCGACCCGCCCCGACCCCAGCATCCCGCTGGTAGTAATCGTCACCCCCTTAGACAGTTCCGTAGTCGACGATGAAGTAAATATCACCGTCAATGCTACTCAGCAGGATGGTATCGATAAAGTGGAATTGTACGTCGGAGGCATCCTGGTCGATTCGGTCCTGAATCAATCCGGAAATGTCGTTTTCACCTGGGATGCTTCGGCCTGGATCATCGGAAGCGTTCACAGTATCTACGCCAAGGCCTATGCCGATGGCAACGAAGCCACCTCCCAGGTAGTGAATCTGATCCATCTATGGGAAGAGGTTGCCTTCGACAATAACGATTCCTGGGCCACCGACCTGAAACGGGTCTACGCCCGCACCACCTCAGTCCTGCTGGAACTCCGCTACGAATTCTGGGAAAACTGGACTTTCCCTTACCCCTATGACTCCCTGAATGATACCACCTATTTCGATCTGTCGTTCGACCTGGCGATTTTCTTCGATACCGACCGCAATCGCTACAGCGGCAAATCCGTTATCGGGCTGGGGCAGTTAAACGATATCGGGGCAGAATACCGCGCCATTATCGGCTTACACGGCGGAGATACCGCGCTGGCTCGTCCCCATCTCACCTGCGATACCTGCTGGATAAAAGTGTACGATACCACCGGGTTCGCCCGTCATGTCGTCCCGCGCGATACCAATATTTTCGAATTGGCGATCCCCTGGACAGATTTCAGCTCTCCCGCTCCCCTGGGGGTCTATATTCTGAATATCAACGTCATGTTCGAACCGGGCAATTCCGATCCGGTCGAAGACGACTGGCTCCCCAACAAGGGAGCCGGCCATATTGAAATCCTGCGGCGCAATCAGTATGTCGGGAAACCCAATCCCGCGTTCAAACCGGCAGTTGTTTCGAATAATCGCAGAGGTTTACCCCGTTCACTTCCGGTAAATAATCCTTTCAATTAATCAAGAATATTTTTGTATTGAAAATATTTTCGAATTAGCCCTCATTGCTTTTATCTCTATGATTATAAATCGCTTGCCGCTATTAATCCGTTCAAAATACCTTTTCTGCGGAAATTCGAGTCATTTAGCCTGATTCAAATCGCGGTGAATTCTGCCGAATTAAACTAGTAATGAGTAAACATTTTTCTGGGGGATGTTATGGAAAAGCGCCGTCAGATCCGCCGCCGCACATCATTGTCGATGAAAGTTCACGACAGCAAATCCGGGGACCTAACCGGGCAATTGATCGACCTCACCACCGGAGGGATGCGTCTGATAAGCATCGACCCCATTGCCGTCGGACATATTTTCAATTTTAAAGTGGAAGTCCCCCCGACCGTTTCCGAACGCAAAATCCTGACCATTCATGCCCGTTCGGTTTGGAGCAAGAAAGACAGCGATTTCGGTTTCTTCGACACCGGGTTCGAATTTATCGAACTATCATCCTGGGAACAGGATACAATCGAAAAACCGCTGGCGAAATTTCTATTTAAAGACTGATTCCCCTATTTCTGGAGAATTATGTCCGGTCTGGTCAGGATTACCCGCGCCTCATCGGGATAAATATCGGTGATGGCATTCTGCAGGGTGTCACCGGCCTCTACTATCGAAAGTTTTATGTAAGCGGTATCTAAATCCAAATTGGTATCGGAATGCGTCGAAAAAGTCAACGTCGCCAGGTCGGCATACCCGGTATCATCGACGATCATCCCGGTCCCCTGACGGAAATCGGTCAACGATATCCATATAGTCGTATACGATTCCCCGGTTCCCCATGATACCCCGACACTATCACCGAGCGTGCTCCCTTTTTCCACGGTCGGCTGATTGATCGTGCCCGATTCGCTGGTAAAATCGAGTTCGAACTGCAGCGTGCTTAACGCTTCGATATTCTCGGCTTTGACATCCAGCACGAAATCCGACCCCATTTCGACATCGAGTGCCCGCGGCGTGAGATAAATAATCGGGACCACCGGCTCCAGCGCAATGGCTATTTCCACCGGCTCGCCACGCACGAGATCCCTTGTAGTCGAACCTTGATAAATGAGATTTACTTCGCTGTCGTAAGCTTCGATCGTGAAAGTCCGCGCCGGTCCTGCAGGGATTTCCAATTCTCCGACCAGTTCGTTTCCTTCGAGCGTCAGTAAGTTAACGATCGGATCGGTGAAATCCTCCGCCGATACCGTTACCCGAAACATAGCCAGTTGCGCGACGGCATCGGAAACATTGAATTTGAATTGCGTCGTCACCATCCCGCTGTCGTTATGCACGATTCGGTCGGAACAATTAATCCCGATTATGGCTGCAAGGACCGCCAGTATGAATGCAACTGCGAGCTTTTTTATTTTCTTCATCAGTCTAACCTGCCTTTAAAATCCGGCCGTGAATCCGGCGGTAAGTTGGTATCCGCCGATATCGATACCGCTGTTGTCGGCCTTGCCGGTATACAGCTTATAACCGAGGACGGCGTCGAGCATTTCCGAAAAGCGGTACTGCGCCTCGAGTCCGAATCCCATCAGATTCGATTTTTCGAAACCGTACTCGTTGCCTCCGATAAAGCGGAACTCCGCGGCTGGAGTCAAACTCAATGCCTCGGCCGCCATGAACGAAACCGATGTTCCGACCGCGAATTCGTTGCCGTAGAACTTCAACTGGTCGTACAGTGCACCCAGGGAATCGTACCGCGTGTTCCGTCCCCGGTTAATGAACTGCATCATCCCCGCGATATCGACCCCGCCGGCGCGGTATACGCCGTTCAGCCGCAAATCGAATTGATCGCTCTGCGCGAAGATCTTCTTTCCGTCCAGTTTATCGGTGGAATAGGTCGAGAAGATGCCGTTGAATCCCAAGATGAGACTTTCCCAGCGCCGGTCGGCATTGACGCTGACACTGAACAGGTCACCCGGATCGTAATCTCCGCCGCCGTCGTACGCTTTGTACTTGCCGTACATCTGGAACATGGCGGTCATGCCGTACCTGATTTCACCCCAGGCCTGGGCCGCCCCTATAAGAAGGTTGAACCCCGGCCCTTCACCGAGCCGCCGGATCGGCATGTCGATATAATTCTGCGACAGGTAGCTCATTACGGGAAATTCATTTGCGGCGTCGAGCTTGGTTTTGCCAGTGGGGATATTCACCCCCGCGCTTATCAGGAATTTATCTTCCTTCAGTGACTGACTCACCTGGACACGAAAATCTCCCAGACCGTTCACCGAATATTCGTCGGTGGCATCACTGAGATCATTGGAGGTATTGGCGATGAAAAATCGCATCTCCGTATTATCCCGCAGAGGAATCATCCCCGATACCGGAATCGCGAACTGGTCTATCTCTATCTTCTGGGTACCGTTATCCAGCGAAAAATGCGAAAATATGATTCTTCCTCCGGTCGTTAAGGGCTGTCCCTGCACGATCTGCGAAAACGCCGCTGAGGCTCCCAGGAGGACCGACAGAAGCGTCACGATAAAAGCAAGTCTAACGCTGCGGTGCATCGAATGTCCCCCTGATGAAGATGGTTACATTGTTGATTTCCGGGGTCGGGGGCGGAGGAATCTCCGGCGAACCCCGGCGGCTGTCGAGATTATTCAAATCGCGGATAAAACCGTTGTTGGCAATGCTGCTGGACTGAAATTGATCGAGGCTGGAACCGGTCGTTCCTGAAGTTACCCCCGGTGCGGCTGCCGATTCGAACTCGCCCGACGATTGCGGCCCGGATGACAACGCCTGCGCCTGTGAGGCATCCTGCGATGCCTGACGGAAACTGCGGTCTATCATGGCGGCATTGTTGAACTCCACGGCTGCTTCGCGAAACATCCCTTTGCTCCGGTAATCCAACCCTCGGCAGTAGGCCAGGAAGGCCAGGTACGAATCGGTCGGAGCTTTTTCAATTGAATCCCGCTCGGCCGCAGTAGGCTCCACTCCCATTTTATCCAGAATCTTGAACACGAAGGCCTTTTGGACTTTGAAAATGCTTTCCAGTTCCCCTTCCGAAGGCTCCGTGGTCGCAACGGCACTGTCGGACGTTGCCACGACCGCTCCGTCAAGCCGCATTTCCTTGTCCCCCAGCCCGGTCATGGTTCCGGTCACAAGACGGGAACTGCCGAGCAGTTTCCCCAGCCGCGGACCGTTGTTCGGATCGGCGTACTGCGAAGAACTTAACTGTAGCTCCTGCAGAATCATCTCGATTTTCAGCCTGTCCACCACTCTCAGCGATTTCACCTTGGCCAGATCGATCGAGGTGAATTCCGCCAGCCCCTTGGCCAGCGGGGCCAGATTCGGGTCCATATGAGCGGCGTCGAAATCGACCACCCCGACCGTGTTTTCCGGGATGGAATCGGTGCTCAATTTATTTTCGTTATCCAGCGCCTGGGTTACTTCATAGTTGAGTTTCTTGACAATTAATTGATCGAGACGCTGGTTGATGGCCGTTTTCGTGCTTCCTCCGGGATTCTGTCCCAGCGCATGACGGTACGAATCGATGGCCAGGCCATACAATTCCTTATGCTCATATACTAATCCCAGGTACAAGTCGGTGCGGGGATCTTCCTGCAGTTCCTTGCCCTGTTTCAGGGCATCTTCAGCTTTGGCATAATCGCCGCTCTTATAATAGGCGACCCCGAGTTCCTGCCAGTTGCGGAAATCCTGCGGATTTTCCCGGACCGCCTGAGTAAGCAAATCGATCGCTCCCTGGTAATCTCCTTTGTCGGCCAGGTTTCGCCCCTGATTGTAAAGCTGCGGCGAACACCCGGTCAGCGCCAGAATCACCAGAAACGCCGATATCAATCCTATTCCTCTGTTCTTCATAATTCCCATATTCGTTCGATTGTGTAAGCTGTTTTACGAAACCAGCGGGCGATATATATCCATCTTTTCCTTGGCTTCTTCGAATTCGCTGTCTTTATCGTACGCCTGTTTGAAGAATTCATACGCCTTGGCGTAATCGTACTGGTCCATATAGTACAGCCCCTGCGAATAGAGGGTAGCGGCGTCGTCCGAACTGGTCCCATTTTCTTCCAGCATGCTGCGGGTCTTTTCATTCACTATCATATCCAGCTTGCCGGCCAGTTCTCCGACCATTTCTTTCTGCATCTTGAAAAATTCCGGCTTGCCTTCCTTCTCCACATAAGCCATGATTTCGGACGTCTCGACGTTGACCGCCTTCACCAGCATACGGGCCTTGTCGTCGTCGGTCTGCACGATGGTCCCGAAAATCATCACCTGTGCCCCGAGCATTTTGCCGATCCGGACGGCATCGGTCGCTGTCATCATGCCCGACTTGGCCAGTTCCAGTTCCTTGAGGATGAAATCGACCTTATCCCGTTCGACTACCTTCAAGTCGCTGATCTGCGAAAAATCGGCCTCGAAGAAATCGGCCAGCCCTTTGGCGATAAATCCCAGTTTTTCCCGGTATTTGTCGACCGAATAATTGTCGAATTCCATCACGGCCACGGTTTTCAGCGGGCGTTCCGAGTCGTCGGTGCAGGTCAGCTGATTGCGGGCGTGAAGAATCTTGTACCACTGGTCGCGAAGCTGCTGCGGCCAGAGGTGCTGAGGAAGATCGATAACGCAGGGACCGATTCCGGCGATCCGATCAAGATATTCATAGGACTGGCGAATGTAATCCAGCCCTTTACCGTAGGTCAGCATACTCAGCGTGGCATAACCGGCGGCGCTGTCGCGCGAAGTTACCCCCGGCTGCTGCAGTAACTGGTTGACCAGGTCAATCCCCTTTTCGAATTCCAGCTCACCGTAGAACCGGATAGCCTCGGCCAGCTTGGCCGCGACATCGTCCTGAGCAGTTGAAACGGACGGAAAAGCCGCCGCCAGGAATAAAACAGCGGCGAACATTACGATTATTTTGTTTACAGCGGTGTGACGAGGAATCATTTTCCCCTCCTTGCAGTATTTGTAAGATAAAATTATCTTATTTCCGCTTTGATTATAGGGTTATCTATTATACAAGAAAAGGACTTATTTTTCTAAGTCAAAGATTAATTTGGCTATCTCATTCGGCTTGATTGTGACCGTTTCGGTCTGATCGATATTCCTGCCACCGAATTCCACCACGATTCGAATACTGTGATCCCCTTCGGTAAGTCTATATGTATTGGGAGTTTTCAGCTTTTGTTTTTCTCCGTTTATATAAACTTCCGCCTCGGCCGCAGGTTTGGTTCCTACTCTGACCTGGCCGTATGACAGTTCGACAGGAAGCGGCGTAAAAGTGAACCGCAGCGGGGTCGTTACCCCCGATTCAACCCTGATTTCCCGGCTGAACTGCTTTTCCCGGCTGTTTTCGTTTTCAACCCGGATTTCATACTCGCCCGGTTGCAGCGAAATATTGTGGCGGCTTGTTCCCTCCGCCTCAAGCCGGTTATTAATGTAAATATTCCCTGAAGGAGCCACCGAAATCTCGACTCGTCCCTGCTCGATCGGAGTCACCTCTGCCGTGGCAATAGTAAAGCTGCGCGCGGGAGAGAAATCCCCGGCCTTTCCCTGGCTGTTGGCGGCCTTGACCCTCCAGAAATATTTCCCGTCGGCCAGATCACTGCCGGCACTATACTGCCCGGCAGCAGTCTTTTCATTCATAATCATCGCCGCGAAACTCGAATCGCCCGCTATTTCAATCGTATAACTCGCACCTTCACCGGCATTGGTACTCCACGAAAACCCCGGACGTCCTGATTCCACGGCTGCATTATCCACCGGTGATAAAAGCATCGGCGGATCCGGAGCCGGTAATTCCTCTTTTCCCATGAAAAAGATAAAGTAGACGGCAACCGCGAGTACGACTGCGGCGATTCCAATAAATAACGGTCCCCTTCCTTTCGGACGGGTCGATAGCGGTTTCGGAGTTATCGGTGTTTTCGGGGTTTGCGGCGTATCCTTGACCTTATTTTCGGAAATCATCCCGGCGTATGTCGGATGCTGAGTATCGAACCCCGAATCTCCCATGAATTCCAGCAATTCCTGCCGGAATTCATCGGCGGTTTGATGCCGCTCTCCATAGTTTTTATCCAGCGATTTCAGAATAATATTTTCCAGCCGTTTCGGTATTTCCGGATTGAACTGCCTCGGCTTGGCCGGATCGGTGAACAGCTTGGAGTCCCGAAGGACAAACTGGTTTTCTCCTTTAAACGGGAGCTCGCCGGTCAACAGGTGGAAAAGAGTGGTCCCGACCGCGTAGACATCCACCAGCGTGTAGTTGGTCCTTACCGACGGAGTAAACTGCTCGGGAGCCATATACGCCGGTGTCCCGCAGGCCGCTCCGGCCATGGTCAGATCGGGATCATCCTCGGCCTTGGCAATGCCGAAATCGATAATTTTAATCTGCCCCGATTTATCGATCATGATATTGCTCGGCTTGATATCCCGGTGAAATATCCTCTTATTATGCGCGAATTGAAGCGTATCCAGGACCTTGATGATTATCTCGACCGCTTCCTTGACCGGAAGTCGCCCGCGATTCTTAATGAGTTCGTCCAGGGTCTCGCCGTGGATATACTCCATGGCGATAACCAGCTCCTCGCCGTGATTGAAGAAATGCTTAATCTGGCAGATATTCCCGTGTCCGTCCAGGAGCGCCATTTTGTCCGCCTCCTGGCGGAACCGATCGATCAATCGGTTATCCGATAGGATTTTCAGCACCACCTTGAGATTGGGGACATCCTTATGCACCGCGAGGTAGACCTTGGCCATCCCTCCGGCCCCGATCTTGTCGATCACCCTGTAGTTGCCGATAAACTCGTCTGCCATGGCTCGAATATAGAATCTAAAGCTCTTGCCTGCAATAATTTTAGAAAGTTTTTTTGACTTAAGTCAAAGCCCTGTTAATCCCTTATGCCGATTATATCGGCGATTATCGTTGACAACGTAAGGGATATTTGCAATAATGAAAGTGACAAGCTCCAAGGGTTTGAATATCTTCACAAAACTTACGGGAGGAAGTATGTGTAAAGAAATCAAATGCGCTTTGATTCTCGGCTTTCTATTAATTGTCCTGGGTACCGCAACGCCATTGTTCGCCGAACCGGAATTGCATTTCGACGGTGAAATCCGCCTGCGCTCTGAATTTGACCATAAGTCGTTTTCACCAGAAACGGTGCTTCATCAATATAATGACCTTAGAACAAGATTCGGTATTGATGCTAATCTAAGTGATAGAACCAATCTCTATCTTCAGTTCCAGGACAGCAGAAGACTGGGGGAGAATTCACAATCGGGAAGCCTAACGAACTCGAAAAACGTCGATATCCATCAGGCTTATATTAATGTCGAACATCTTTGGAGTGGCGGAATCGGCCTGAAAGCCGGACGGTTCGAACTCAACTATGGCAATCAAAGGGTCTTCGGCTCGGTCGGATGGCACAGTGTCGGACGATCCTGGGAAGGCATTATGGCATTTTACTCCGGCAATACTTTTCGCATGGATGCCTTCTTTCTCAAACTAATTGAACAATCGAATAATCGTGATTTCGATATCACCGGCATATATACCGATATATACTCTCTGAATTTACACTTCTTTGCTTTCTATGAATTGGATAATGATAAGCTGCTTGACGTGGATTTGCCGCGATTACCTAAAAATATACTGGACCGTATAAACGTTGGCTCATATTATCACGGCAAATTTCGCAATTTCGATGTTGAGTTTAACGGTGTCTACCAGTTCGGCGAGAAATTTGATTCCTGGTGGAATAATGCGGCAATTTATTACGACATAAGAGCCTTTTTATTTACTTTCGAAGTCGGCTATACTTTCCCGAATCAAGGTTCTTTACGATTGGAATCGGGCATTGATTATAGCTCAGGTGATGATAACACCAATGATCGTAAATACACGGTCTACCAAAACAGCTATTACACCGGTCACAAATTCCGCGGATATATGGATTACTTCATATCGGGCACGTTTCTGGGGCTGATTGATATATATCTTGGTTCCGGATTCTCACCGGCAAATGGTTGGGATTTGAAGGCCCACCTTCATTATTTTCGGACCGATAAAAAATACGACCGAGGATTTGGAATTGGAAATGATCTCGGATATGAAATGGATTTTACTTGCACTACTACTCGAATTGCCGATGTCCGGCTTGAAGCCGGTGCTTCAATTTTCCTTCCTGAAGAAAAATATAATGGAACCTACGACAAAACCGGCTACTGGCTCTATGGCATGATTACCGCCAATTTTAAAAAATGATAGATACAGGGGAGAAGTGACATGATTCTAAGATTGATAATCCTGACCATGATTATCCTGGCATTGACTTTTTCTGTCTTGTCGGCACAGTCCGGCGACGTCGCCGGGAAATGCATGACCTGCCACAAGGAGAAATCCCCCGGCCTTTACCAGCAGTGGTACAATTCGCAACACGCTGTCCACAAAATTACCTGCTATGATTGCCATAAGGCCGATAAGGGAGATCCCGATGCCTTCACGCACTATGATGCCACCATCGCCACTCTGGTGACGCCGAAAGACTGCGGACGGTGTCACCAGAAAGAAATGACTGAAGTCGACAATTCCTACCATGCCACGGCAGGACTGATTCTGGAATCTCAGGATGCCTATCTGGCCCATGTTTCAGCCGGTGAACCGGTGGCCATCCTTGGATGCGAAAGCTGCCACGGCGGCAAGGTCAAAATCGATCCGAATTCACCTAATAAATTATCTCCGAAATCCTGGCCGAATTCCGGGATCGGGAGGCTCAACCCCGACGGCTCCAAGGGTTCATGCAATGCCTGTCATACCAGGCATTCTTTTTCGAAAGCTCAAGCCCGTCAGCCCGAAGCCTGCTCGAAATGCCACCTCGGTCCCGACCATCCGCAAAAAGAGGTGTACGAAGAATCGAAGCACGGTAACACTTATTATACCAATATCGAAAAGATGAATTTAGATTCTGATTCCTGGGTGGTCGGAATCGATTATTTCGCGGCGCCCACCTGCGCCACCTGCCACATGTCGGCGGCCCCGGGACTGGCCCTGACTCACGATGTCGGCAGCCGAATCAGCTGGACCCTGCGTCCGGCGGTTTCCACGCACAAAGAAAACTGGCAGGTCAAGCGCGATAACATGAAAAAAGTCTGTGTCAACTGCCACGGCGCTCCCTTTGCCGATGGCCATTATTACCAGTTCGATGCCACGGTTAAGCTCTATAATGAAAAGTTCGCTAAGCCGGCCGGCGAAATCATGAAAATTGTCATGGACAAGAAATTACTGGAACACCCCGCCTCGTTCTCGAATGAGATCGAATGGGTCTACTGGGAACTCTGGCACCATGAAGGCCGCCGCGCCCGCCACGGCGCCGCGATGATGGGCCCCGATTATACCTGGTGGCACGGATTTTACGAAGTTGCCAAGCATTTCTATCTGGAGTTGATTCCCGAAGCGCGCAAATTCAACGACCCCGATTTGAATAAGTACATCGATGGCCTTCTCACCAACGATCCCATGCATGCCTGGATCAATAAAGACACGAAAGCTCTGCAGGAAGAAATTCGCTCTGGCGAAATGCAGAAAATATTCCGGGATATGTTCGAGAAAAAGTAAGGGGCTATTGCGGTGTTTGAAAAATACGTCAGATTCCTGAGAGGAGTATCGATAAACAAGGTCGGTCTGGTGGGAGTGGTTCTGACCACTTCCTCCTTCGTCACCTTTATCATCCTGGAACTCGCCCGTATTATCGGAGTCTTTACCAGCGCCTATGCGGGGCTGGTGACCTACCTGCTTTTCCCGGCGGTTTTCATCCTGGGATTGGTTCTGATCCCGATTGGCTGGTACCTTCGCAAGAAAGATACCGGGCTTTCGGGAAAAGAACTGCTGGCCGAAAGTTTTGCCGACCCCGATACCAAAATCGGATTCTTCGGTTCCACCGTTTTCCGCACCATCGTGATTTTCACCCTGATAAATATCACATTTATGACTATGGCCGGATCACGTATGCTCAATTTCATGGATACTCCTCGTTTCTGCGGAACCGCCTGCCATAGTGTCATGAATCCGGAGTGGGTGACCTACCAGGATTCTCCGCACGCCCGTGTCGCTTGTGTCGAATGTCATGTCGGCGAAGGGGTCGGCGCGCTGATCGACTCCAAGATCAACGGTACGTGGCAGATGATTTCCGTGACGTTCGATCTTCTCCAACGCCCCATTCCGACCCCGGTGCACCAACTTCGACCGGCAAGGGAAACCTGCGAAAAATGTCACTGGCCCGATAAATTCTACGGCGGTCGCCTGAGGACTATCGTCCATTACGGTAACGACTCGGCATCGACTCCCGCCTATACCACGTTGAATCTCAAGGTCGATGCCGGCAAGGTCAATCCGGGAGGAGGAATCCACTGGCATGTGAGCGAACAAAACGAAATACGCTACGCTTCGGTCGACGATCTCCGCGAAACCATGATCTGGGTCGAGCGCAAGCTGCCCGACGGATCATACAAGCGGTATCGTAACGCGAATACGAACGAAGAGAATGTCGATGAAGACCAAATCAGGACGCTCGACTGCATCGACTGCCATAATCGCGCAACCCATATTTATAAGGACCATCACGATGCCGTGAACGAGGCTATCCGGCTTGGCTTGTTGAATCGCTCGCTGCCGTACATTAAGCGTGAAGCGGTGGCAGCGCTGACCAAAAACTACGCCGACAGCGTTTCCGCCATGGAAGGCAT
>Ga0209285_10000178_pt1 | contig 23204 bp, 20 predicted proteins | sample PPLLak3March2015_2_FD_187249 | JGI IMG/M metagenome (GOLD analysis project Ga0209285, IMG submission 187249) | Freshwater sediment microbial communities from Prairie Pothole Lake near Jamestown, North Dakota, USA - PPLs Lake P8 Core (3) Depth... | ecosystem: Environmental > Aquatic > Freshwater... | reverse complement strand
GGCGTAATCGACCTCGGGCTGCCGGTCAGCGGCAACCTGAATTCCCCTGAATTCAGCTTCGGAGCGCTGATCTGGAAGGCCCTCGGCAACCTGATCACCAAGATCGTGACGAGCCCTTTCCGGGCGCTCGGGGCGCTCTTGCCCGGCGGCGGCGAGGAGGCATTCAATGTCGTGGCGTTCGAGCCCGGTCGGTCCGATGTACCGCCCCCGGAGAAGGAAAAGCTGGCCAAGCTTGCCGGCGCATTGCAGAAACGGCCACAGCTCAAGCTCAGCGTGCAGGGCCGCTACAACCCGGAAAGCGATCGGGCGGAGTTGCGAACCACAGCCGTGCGACAAGCCCTGACGGTGCGCCTCGGGCAGAAGCCGGTGCCGGGCGAGGAGCCCGGCCCGGTGGATTTCGGAAGCCCGGAAACCACCAAAGCGCTGGAGGTCCTGTTCGCGGAGCGCTTTGGCGCCGAAGCGCTCAAGGCTCTGAAGGCGGAGCTCAAGGCGGCGGATGAAAAAGCGAAGAAAGAAGCGGCCGCGAAGGGCAGGGCCGCCCCTGTGGAGTCTGCGGCCGAGGATCCCGGTCAGACGGCCAAGGTCCTGTTCGACCGCCTGGCGGCAGCCGAACCGGTCGATGACGGCGCGCTGGTGCGGCTAGGGGACGCGCGCGCCCAGGCGGTTGTCGCAGAGCTCAGCGGGCCGGGCCAGATCGCGGCGGAGCGCCTGGAGGCCAAGCCTGCCGCGGCGCTTGATCCGAAGGACGCTATTTCGGCGGCGCTGAACCTGGAGGCCGGCCGTTAGACGGGAGGGCAAAGCATGCAGACCGGGGGCGTAAAAGGCGCGATCGGCGTGGCCGAAGATACGAGCGATGCCAGCATTGCCTGCCGCCAGATTGGCCCGATCAAGATCGTCGGTAAAATCTAAGGACGGCGACCGCGTCTTCGGCGAAAACCGCAGCCTCGTATTCAAGTCACTTCAGGTGGTGCGGTTCTTCGATCGCCAGCGCAATGTTCTGGTCTATGTGGCCTACAGCGACCGGGTTCTGGCGGGCAGCCCGCAGAACAGCGTCAGCACGGTGCCGATCATGGGCTGGACAACACCATGAAAAGCGGGTTATGGCGCGCAGCGCCGTCCTGCTCGGCAACGAAATCGAAAAGCTAACTACCCCCGGTCTCCCCCTTTGGCAAAGGGGGCGGGGGGATTTTAAAATCGACTTCCCTGGAAGTGCATCGACTCTATGCGCCGGCGAGCTTCCGGCCGAGCGCGTAGGCCGAGTCCATGAGAGCTTTGTTCTTCTTGATCTCCCCGGCCTTCCAGGCGCTGCCGTAGACCGTACCCACTACCTCGGCGCCGAGGTAGTTGAAAGCATCCTGGAAGGTGCGCAGGGCGTTCACCGCCCCGGATGTGAACGGGTCGGCGTCGGCATAGGCCAAGACGATGGCGAATTTTTTCCCCGCTAATTCATACCCGTCGTCGCCTCCCAGGGCGTACCAGCGGTCCATGAAAAGCTTGGTCTGGGCCGATATGGTGAACCAGTAGATGGGGCTGGCCATCACGATGGCGTCGGCCGCTTTGATCTTGGGGTAAAGCGCCCGCATGTCATCTTTGATGATGCAATCCTTCTTGAGCTTCTTGCGGCAGGCGTCGCAGGCCGTGCACGGCTGAATATTCATCCCTTGAAGAAAGACGGTTTCCACTTTCGCGCCGTCCTTTTTGGCGCCGTCCGCGACCTGCTTGGCCAAAGAGGCGCTGTTGCCGTTCCTGCGGGGACTTCCGATAACCACCAATATTTTTTTGGACATAGTCTTCCTCCCTTCTTGTAGAGGCCGTCATCATTAACTGAGAAGCGTTGGAATGGCAACGGGTGAAGAAAGCCTTTTTGAACTTAAGCGCCGCGCCGATTGTGCCGAAGATAAATAGGTGTTATTATATTATTTATTGATTTATATGTGAGGATCATCGAGGCGGCGTCGCAATGCCCTTATTTTTCAAAAAGTTAGGCCGAGCCATCAGGCCGTTTTGCGTCTCGGCCAAAGCATTTTTCGACAAGCGATACTCCCGCAGCGAACCGGAGCTGGCCAAGGACGGTCTGAGCTATTGGCGTGAAAGAATCTTGTTCTCGGTGCTCGCGGTCAGCACCGCCTTTGCCTTGATCGCTCTGACGCCCGCCCTTTACATGGCTGTTGGTGAGGGCCTGTGGTTGCTGGCCATTTTCGATATTATCGCATTTCTGGGCTGTGGCAGCCTGCTCTTGTTTTACCGAATCCGGCTGGCTGTTCGCGCGGCCATCACCCTGCTGATTGCGTTTCTGGTAGGAGTTTTTATCATCGCCCAGGCCGGGTTCCTGAGTGGGGGACCGGCCTGGCTTTTTTGTTTCGCGGTATTGGCCGGAGTTCTGCTGGGGCTGCGAGGGGCTCTGGTGGCAACCTTTTTGAATGCCGCGGCCATTACCCTTCTCGCCTGGCTGTCCGCACAAGAATACGTGGCGACCCCGCCTGTGTCGATCAACATATTACGTGCGGTAACTGCCGGCGCCAACTTTATCTTTTTGAATGCGGTAGCCGCGGTTTCGGTAGCCGTTCTGGTCAACGGCCTGCAGGCGTTGAATCGGAGAACTGAGGCGGCGACCGCCGCTCTGCAGCAGGAACGAGAGAACCTGATTCAGACCAAAGATCAACTGAAGCAGGAAATCCAGGTGCGGCGCCAATCGGAGAAAGATCTCCAGCAAAGCGAGCGGAAATACCGCCTGCTGGCCGAGAATATCCAGGATGTCATCTGGACGATGGATCTGAAGTTGCGTTTCACCTATCTCAGTCCGGCGATCGAACGTTTGCTGGGCTGGAGTGCGGATGAATACAGGCAGTTCAAGCTGGAAGAACTGTTGGCGGCCGAATCGGTGGTCAAGGTGCTGAACGAGTTCAAGGAGCAATACCGCCGCGCCCAGCAGTCCGGTTCCTTTCATCGCTCTGCCACCATCGAGCTTGACATGCTTCGCAAGGACAGCGGCCGCGTTAAGGTTGAAGTCACCGCGTCTTTTCTTCTGGACGACGCCGGCAATCCCATCGGTATCCTCGGAGTCACCCGTGACATCACCGAACGATACAAAGCCGAACAAGAGAAGGCCGAATTGCGGGAGAGCCTGGCCCGATCCAAGAAAATGGAAGCGCTGGGCACCCTGGCCGGAGGGGTGGCCCACGACCTGAATAACGTACTTTCCGGAATCGTCAGTTACCCCGACCTGCTGCTGATGGACATACCGAAAGACAGCCCGATGCGCAGGCCGATCGAAGTCATCCAGGAATCCGGGAAAAAGGCCGCCGCCATCGTTCAGGACCTGCTTACTCTGGCCCGCCGCGGGGTTCCGGTCGAGGATATCGTCAACTTGAACGATCTGGTGTCCGAATATCTGCTGAGCCCTGAATATAAACGGTTAAAGACCTTTCACCCGTTTATTGATGTCGAAGCTCGGCTGGCCCCGGACCTTTTGAACGTCAAGGGCTCCCCGATTCACCTAGCGAAAACCATCATGAACCTGGTGTCGAACGCCGCCGAAGCCATGCCGGAAGGCGGAACCATCAAGATCGTCACTGAGAACCGGTACCTAGACGCATTCAAGAAAAGGTCCCATGAGGTCCAGGAGGGCGAGTGTGTGGTATTGCAGGTTTCGGATTCGGGCGTTGGCATTCCCGCCGAAGATTTGCAGCGAATCTTCGAGCCTTTTTTTACCAAGAAGAAAATGGGGCGCAGTGGAACCGGCTTGGGGATGGCGGTGGTCTGGGGCACGGTGCAGGACCACAAGGGACAAATCGATGTCCGCAGCGTGGAAGGACGCGGCACCGAAGTCACGGCCTTCTTTCCGTCCACGCGAGAAGCCCCCTCAAAAGCAGGGATCGAGTCGTCCCTGGATGTGTACAAAGGCGCCGGTGAAACCATTTTGGTGGTGGACGATATGAACGAGCAGCGCGAAATCGCAGCCAAGATCATCACGCAGCTCGGTTATGTCGCCAAGTCCGTCGACAGCGGCGAGCAGGCGGTCGAGTTTCTCAAGCGCGAAAAGGCGGACCTGCTGATCTTGGACATGATCATGGACCCCGGCATCGACGGTCTTGAAACCTATCACCGAGTAAAGGTGTCCAATCCTCACCAGAAGGCCATCATCACCAGCGGGTATGCGGAAACCGACCGGGTTCGAACCGCCCAGCGGCTCGGCGCGGGCGGCTACCTCCGCAAACCTTACACCGTCCAGAACCTGGCGGTGGCCATCAAAGCCGAACTGAATCGAAGCTGATCAGCCATCTCCCGTTGCAATGCCCGCACAGCTTTAAGGAATAATGAGGAGGAGACCCATGAAGTATCGATTTTTAGGTAAGTCCGGGCTGCTGGTTTCACGGATCGCCTTGGGCACCATGACCTTTGGAACGGATAACTGGGGCTGCACCGAATCCGAAGCCCATGCTATCCTGAAGGTGTACCTGGACGCCGGCGGTAACTTCATCGACTGTGCGGATGTCTACGCGGGAGGGCGATCGGAGGAGATTGTCGGATTTTTCCTCCCCCATGTGAACCGGGACGAGTTGGTCATCGCTTCGAAGTGCTATTTTCCCATGGGTCCAAGGCCCAACCAGGCCGGGTTGTCGCGCAAGCACATCCTGGCGTCCTGCGAGGCCAGCCTCAAGCGTCTGAGGACCGACTATCTGGACCTCTTTTACATCCACGGCCCGGACCCGGTCACCTCCTATGAGGAAACCCTGCGCGCCCTGGACGATTTGGTGCGGCAGGGCAAGGTCCGCTACCTGGGATGCAGCAACCTCTTCGGCTGGCAGGTTGCCAAGGCGGCCGGGGTGGCCGCCCGGATGGGGTTGGAGCCCCTGTCGGCCGGCCAGTACATCTACAGCCTGATCCACCGAGAGCTGGAGCGCGAGCTCGTTCCGGCGACGGTGGACCACGGGATCGGCTTGACGGCTTACAGCCCGCTGGGTGCCGGGCTGTTGACCGGAAAATACAAAGGCATGAACGAACCGGCGCCGGGCACCCGGCATTTCTTTCGCACGCAGGTCGACGGCCCGCGCTTCTGGAACCAGCAGGGTTTTCGCACCGCTGAGATCCTGGAGCAGGTGGCCCTGGAATCAGCGGTTCCCATGGCCCGGCTCGCCATCGGCTGGCCGTTGGGCCGCAAATTCGTCAGCGCGGTGATCATCGGGGCCAAGAGCGTCGACCAACTCAAGGCCAATCTGGAGAACGGCGATTGGGACATGCCTGTGGACATCTGGAACGTGTTGGAAGAGCGCACGCGGCCGGACGATGAATACCTGGGCTGGTTCAACCGCAGAAACTACGAGCGTTTTTTTGCGGCGGCAGAGTTCCATGACGAGCGGGCAGAGCTGCTGTAAGCACCCTACCATGGTGACAACCGGCATGGCATTGGTTAACAAACACAAGGCCAGCGTCCCCATCACACCGCGGGAGCGGATGGTGCGGGGGCTGTATGACCGCATCGATGAGGCGACCGGGCGCGAACTCGGCCGGCTGCGTCGTGAAGAGGGCATCGTGGCAAGCTGTGAACGGGGATGTTGCAGCTGTTGCGGGCAGCATATTCAAATGAATCCGACCGAGGCCCATGCCCTGGGTCAATACATCAGGCGCACGTTCTCCGTGCAGCAGATCAGCGACCTCAAGCGACGCACCCAGCAGTGGCTTGCGTGGGACGGCGCCCGGCGGCAGGGGGATCCTCCGGCCGTGCAGGACGGAGGCTTGGAGCTTTCCGGCGACGAGCCCTGCTGCCCTCTGCTGGTGGACCGAACCTGCAGCAGCTACCCGGTCCGGCCGGTCATTTGTCGGACGCATTACGTCAGCTCGGATCCTTCCGCCTGCCGCCCGTCGCATGATCATCGGCCCGTCGAACAGACACCCGTGGTGCTCACATCCATCCTGCACGCGACGCAGCCGTCGTCGCAGCTCTTCAGGGCCGAGATCGAAGCTGCCGGACTCGACTTCTCCCGGTCCATCATGCTCCTGCCGCACTGGCTCGCGGTCGAAATGGGGTGGGAGCCCGACCCGGAATTTTGATCACCCGGTTGAACACATACGGGTTCGTCGGGCGTCGTTCGTCCGGGGTCATTTCTTCGAGGTCAGTCTGAGATAATTGGCATAAAGCCGGGGATGGACCCGCGAGTGGCGGTCGAAATCGGCCAGGATTTCCATGCCCGGCACAATCGCCCGCACGACCGGGAGACCCAGGTCCCTGCGCGTGAGGTCGGCGTAGATCAGGCGAAACCCGTTGGCGAGCAGGAGGGTTTCCATCGTCCGCAGATCCTCCTCGGGAGCACCGCAGGCGTAATTGGGCAAGGCTTCGACCGGAACGCGCACCAGATCTTCCATGGCGGGCCTGGACGGAGGGCCTCCGGGATAGGGAAAGGGGGTCTCGGTGAGCGCTGCGAGCAGCGCGCGCCGGGCATCCAGGTGGGCGCCCGTGCCCTTGGCGATCTGGCCGTCGGCGGCCACCACGAAGCACTTGCAGCAGGGCAGCCCCATGGCGGGCGTAAGGTCCTGAAACTGGAGATGGATGCCGTTTGAACGATAGCTTTCAAGCAGGGCCGCCAGGCGTTCATCCCGGGTTTCGATTTCAAAACAAAGCCCACGGTCGAAGGGCGTCGTCCCCTCGCAGTCCCGCTCGACGACTTCGCTCAGCGCGCTGAGCTTGGCCCCCGCCATCGCCACCCCGGCGCCCAGCCCGGTGGAGCCCAGCGCCGAGAAAAGCTTGATTTCGTCTAGGTTGCAGAAAAGAAACACGCACTGGGCCGGGATGAATATCGACCGGGATCCCGTCCGGGTCTGCTCCTGGGCCTCCACCCAGTAAAGCGGCTCGTTCCGGTAAGGCGCCTCCAAGGCCAGGTCGTTGGGGTCGAGCGCGGCCACCTGGTCCCGCCGAAGATTCGAAAGCCGGCCATGCATCACTTGCGGCGGGTGGGCATATCCGGCCGGGCCACGCCCATCGAAACTGGCGAAGGACGAGCAGCGCTCGACCACCTCCATGACACAGGCCGCCCGCGCCGCCTCGAAATCGATCCCTCGGCCGTAGGCCGTGAGTTCTCCCGACAGCGCAAAATCATGCCGGCCCATACGGACCGATGTCTTCATCTGCCAGCGCCGCAGCAGGGCGATCGGACTCAGTGAAGCGGTGTGGCGCATTTCATCGCCGACGGCTACCCCGGCCTGCCGCAGGCGTTCCAGGGCCAGAGCGTGAACCTGCTCCGCAGCAAGCCGGGGAGCAACGGTCTCATCCGAAAGCGGAAGCGATTGATCAAAGATCTGCTTCAGCGTCGCGCGCGGTTCCAGGAGATTCTTGACGCAGGCGCCGGAGGAAGGCGGCGCCCATTCGATGGTTGCCGGGTCCGGCAGCGGCCGGTGGTTAAAAATGTTTTCGCGGAAAAGCACGATCCAGTTTTGATGCAGGCCGCGATTCCTGAGAAGATGGGTCTTAAGGTCAATCAAGGGCGTGTGCGCTGCCAGGGATTTCAGCCTGCTCGGGGGAAAATTCCGCTGATATTTCTTAGGATCGGGGCGAACCTGGCACACCTCCCACAGCAGCGCCTGGATGAAGTGATCATCCGCATCGATGCCGGCGATCGTCCGTTTCAGATCAGCCCCATTCCATTCTTGTATGATGCGCAGGAGATGCCTGCGCATGAACTCGTCGTTCGGATGGCGACGCGCGAAGTCCAGAAAGCCCTCATAACCGAGGTCCATCCCGGGGAGGCATCCGAAATAACCCGTTGCCGACTCCGTGGCCAGAAGGCGCAGCTCATAAATCATTTTTTTGGGATCTTGCGGCAGCATATCAAATGATGGAAAATTAGCAGACTCAGGTTACAAAAGCCAATTTTTAAAGCAACTCCCAAGCATGGCGCGTTGCAGTGGCGCGTCAGGATTGGATGGTTATCTTCGACTGAAGTTTGGTTGTTCCAGTCCGAATAAGGAGGAATACCATGAAGAACCGTTTAACCGTCTTCCTGCTTGCATTGCTGGGGGTCATTGGTTCCGGCAGACTGACGGATGCCCAGCCGGGAGGACCTTCATCGGGCGGCCCCCTGCCATCCGATAAAGAAGTGCCGCCCATCGACGCCGCCGTGTCGGGCCGCCTGGAGACCGCTACCTTTGCCCTGGGCTGATTCTGGGGCCCGGACTCCAGGTTTGGAGTCCTTGAAGGAGTGATCCGGACACGGGTGGGGTACGCCGGTGGAACCCGCGAGAACCCGACCTACCATCGTTTGGGTGACCACACGGAGACCATCGAGGTCGATTTTGACCCTGAACGCATCTCCTACGAAAGGCTCCTGGAGGTCTTTTGGAGCGAACACGACCCGACGAGCCGGGCCTGGTCTACGCAGTACAAGGCGGCTGTCTTCTACCACAACGACGACCAGAAGCGCCTGGCCGAGGAGAGCCGGGAGCACCTGGCGGCGAAACTCAAAAGGTCCATACGCACCGAGTTGGTGCTTTTCAGCCGGTTTTATCCCGCGGAGGCCTATCACCAAAAATACTACCTGCGTCAGAACAAGCGATTGCTGAAGGAGCTGCAGCGCTACTACCCGAAGGACGCCGAGCTGATGGACTCCACTGCGGCCGCCCGCGTCAACGGCTACCTCGGCCGCTTCGGAACGCTCGAGAGACTCAAGGCCGAAGTCGGCGGGTTCGGCCTCTCGCAAGAGGCCCGCGGGGAATTGCTCGATATTCTGGGGAGAGGAAACTGACCGCTTGCCCTTCACGGGCCGATTGACTCATGGGCCCTTGGCGAGCAGCGGATAGGCATCCATGGGCGTCATGTCCTTCGCCCGCAGCAGCATGAAGTGCAGGTGGGTGGGGGAGCGAGGCGGGTGGGCGTTGGTGCCGGTGCGGCCCAGGGTCGCAATCACCGCGCCGCCCGCCACTTCGTCGCCCAGCTTGACCTTGATCTCATGCAGGTGGGCGTAATAGGAGAACACCTTGAGGGCGGGGTGATAGACCCAGACGGAGTTTCCGCCGCGGATATGCCGGTGCCGTTCATCCGGCGCCCACTGCGTGAATGTCGAAAGCACCACGCCGTCCGCCAGCGCCAGCACTTCTGCCGGTCGCCCGGTCCGGTCGTCCAGCCCGTCTTGATTGCGGTCACGAATGAAAATGTCCTGGGCCGGGTGGCCTTTGTGGCGGTTGCCGCCTAAAAACTCATAGCCCGCCGGTTTGTAACCCTCACCGTTTTTCCCCCCGATCGATGCAAGCCCGTATTCCCGAAGAGGGAAAGAGATGCGTGGGTCAAACCTTTCGGGTGGGTAGCTTTGTTCCAGGATCTCGGCCCAGTTCGCGATCTCGGCGAGGCCTTCGGCCGTGCCGATTTCGCCGTCCCGCACGCGCCGTTCGAACTGCTGCCAACCGGCGGTGTCGCCGGCCCCAGCGGCGGACGAAATGTATAGCATCATCATGAGCAGAAAAAATGCCATCCGCAGCCGGATGGGGCGCATATTTCCGGGGCGGCGATTCAAGCGAAGATGCTTTCAGCCAGCTCCCGCCGCAACCGCCGGGAATGCTCTTCGATGGTGGCGATGATGGCGGCCGCCCCTTCGGTTGCGGCCATTTGGGGTTTCAGGGCGGCGTAGAAGTCCTTTTCAACCGTGTTGAGCCGGTTGAGGGTCAGCAGATAATTGGTGCGGTTGCGGTAGGCGGATCGCACCAAGGATTCGAAGCTGTCGCCAGTTGCGGCCAGCAGGTCCGTGTAATAGTCGACCAGCGCCTTCAGCCAGGACGCATAGGGCCGTTCGAGGACGCTCATCAGGCCGGTTTGCCCGGCAATCTGATCGATATCCGGTTTGGCATCCGCCTCCACGGCCTTGACCGCCAGATCCAAGGCCTTCCGGCGGGTGGTCATGAACTCGCGGTCGAAGTTCATGCGGCCGCTCTTGAATTTCTGCATGCGGTAGATGAAATAGAGGAACAGCAGCGGGACCAGCACCATCCAGAAACTGACCTTGGGCTTCTCGAACACGGCGGCGCCAACGGCATTGGCAAAAGCCAGCTCGCTCTGGAGAATGAGCTCTTTTTTGCGTTCCAAGCCCTTCATGGGTGGCCGGACAGAGGCAAGAATTGATGGTGATTCGGCGATGAGTCTAGGTTCGGAAGTTGACGGCTATTTTTCACGAGGCACATAATCGAGGCGGTCGCGGATGAATTCCGATCCCTCGGCCGGCTCCTCGAAGTCCGTATAGTAGACGGCGGTGGCCCGCAGGCCGCGCTCGTCGATCACGCGTGCCATGTGCTTGGCGCCAGGCAAGAGCTGAGCGAGGGACCCGACACCGAATATGAACCCCCAGATCAAAACAAACCCGACAAGCAGTTTAAGCCAGCGAGAAAACTTTGACTGCGGGACTTCCGCCCCGCAGTCAAAGTTTTCTGCGTATGCGCACTTTACAGTCATGCCGTTAGATGGCGGCGGTGATCTCCGGGAAGATGATGTAGAACATGATATATCCCACCAGGAGGGTGAAGCCGAGCTGGAAGGACTGCCCGAAGACGTAAAGGGTGATGGGCTTGCCGCCCTTGAAGTAGGGGCCGAACTCCCGGAAGTTGGTTTCAAGCCCGATGCAGGTGAACGCGAGGGCGAAGAACCACTCGCGGGCGATGCGGGTGAAGCCGCGCAGCACGCCGTGGTCGATCATGACGGTGCTCATGTCCTTGCCCACGCTCTGGTCGATGATGGAGAAGACGATCGAAGCGAGGATGAATCCGATCACGAACTTCGGGAAGCGGTACCAGATCTCCCACCAGCTCACGCTCTGACCGGGGGTGCAATCCACCTTCGCGCACCAGTACACGGCGACGCAGAAAGCCACGACACCGATCAGCACGTTCTGGATCATCTTGATGGTGGCGGCGACGTAGAGGGCCTTTTGACCCAAAAAGGCACCGGCCGCGGCCACGGCGCCGGTGGAGTCGATGGTGCTGCCCATCCAGGCGCCGGCCAGGATCTCCGGCATCCCCACCAGCTTGGCGAAGGCCGGCTGTCCCACCATGCAAATGGCGGTGAAGACCATGGAAAGGCCGATGGCCAGCGTCAGCTCTTCCTTCTTGGCCCGGCAGGCCGCGGCGGTGGCGATGGCGGCCGAGACGCCGCAGACCGACATGTCGGCCGAGATGGTGATGTTCAGGGTCTTGGAAGGCATCTTGACGATTTTCTGGCCGAACCAGTAGGTCAGGATCAGGGTGACCGGCGTGCAAATCCAGGCGATGAAGATGCCGGGCTTGCCGATGGCCAGGATCTTGTTGAACAGAATTTCGGCGCCGAGCAGAACCAGGCCGGTCTTGATGTAGTATTCGGTGCAGACCGCCGGCATCATCCACTTGGGGGTGCCGACCGTATTGCTGATGAGCAGGCCGAATACGATGGCCCACAGCGGAAAGCCGAAGCCCCAGTATTTCATCAGGGCCTGCGTCTCGGCCATGTAGGCCAATATGGCGAGAAAGAAGACCGCCGGGAAGCCGACGACGAACTGGCCGAACGGGGTTCCCATGATGGCCTTGCCGATGCCGAAGAAAACGGCCAGAGCGATGCACAGGCCGATCAGGTAGGGTACGCGGTTATAGGATTTGACTTTGACTTTGCCATCGGCTTTGGAGGCCGCGTCCTTGGCCTTCTGCCAGGCATTGATCTCTTTTTCGGCCGCGGCGTTGAGCGTTGCGTCCTTGAATCCGGCGGCCGCGGCTGCCGCCTGGGCGGTCTTAGCGCCGGCCAGGGCGGCTTCGGCGGCGGCTTTGGCCTTGTCCGCCGCCTCTTTGAAGGGGGCGCCCATGGCCTTGGCGGTTTCCTCACTTCGGTAAAGCGCGTCGATGGGGTTGGTGTTCCAGTCGCTGGGGGCGGACAGGAAGCTCTGGATGGTCTTGGCGAAATCCTGATTGGTGGCGCGAACGCCGCGTTTGGCGGACGACGCGTTGTGCCACTCGATCGTTTTGAAAGGCGCCTTGGCGGCCTCTTCCTTCATGGTGGCATTATACTTGGGGATTTCGGCCGCTTTTTCGGGCGGCCGCGGCAGGTAGATGAGCAGTCCGATGATGAGAAGCAAAAAGCCCATCCAAACGGCCATCCAGTCTTCTTTTTTGTAGAGGTCTCTGAGAGTGGTCTTGCCGCTCTCGATAACCACAACATCCGGTTCCGCTTGCGGCCGCGCCTTGATTTCAGCCATGAGATGCCTCCTGTTCTATGCGGGCGATTTTGAAATCGCCGCAATTTAGTCCAGCAAGTTTCTTGAGCGGTTGCCCATATATCCTACCATCAAAATCGCAAATAATGAATTTCATGTCAAGCCTAATGCCTCAGCAAGAGCCATGCCATAAGCCGGGTCCAGCATCCCTATCAACTAATTGAAATAATATAAAATACTTACTTGACGACCCAGGGCGGACCCTCTCCGACGCCGCCGGTGTCAGGCTTTTTTCCAGGGTGCCAAGGCTGCTCGCTATCGCTTTCGGAAAACCGGCCTTGCCAGCACCATTTTTGGCGGAAGATCTCAGGCGGATGGGCCCGGAAGTGCTGTTTGGGGGATCTCGACCCTGAATGTGGCGCCGGATGGTTGGCTGCTTTCAAGGGTAATCTCGCCCCCGTGGGCGCGGGCCACGGCACGGGCAAAACTCAGGCCCAGCCCGGTTCCGGCCCGGGAGCGGCTGGGGTCGCCGCGATAGAAACGCTCGAAGATGCGGGGCCGATCCTTTTCGGAAACGCCTGCGCCGGAGTCCCGAACGGCAATGACAACGGAGCGGTCCGGGTTGGTCTGGAGCGACACGCCCACCGATCCGCCCTCAGGGGTGTACTTGATGGCGTTGTCCAGGAGGTTTCCCAACATCCGTTGGATGAGGCGGACATCGCCGGTGACATCGAGCCGCTCGGGTGCGTCCCATGTGAGCGCGATCTGCTTGTCTTCCGCCAGGGACTGGAAAAGCCCGCAGGCGTTCCGCACCACCGCGGCCAGATCCATCTCCCTGAACTCCGGCTGGGTCACCCCCGCCTCGGTACGGGAGATGAACAGCATGGTGTTGATCATTTCAAGCAGTCGGTCGCACTCTTCGATGGCGCTGGCCGCCATGGCTTCGTATTCATCGGCCGCCCCGCGGGAGGAGAGTGTGAGCTCGGCCTGGCCGCGGATGCGGGTGATGGGGCTTTTCAGGTCGTGGGCGATATTGTCGGTCATCTCCTTAATGCCGCTCACCAGGCCCTGGATGCGGTCCAGCATGCGGTTGAAAGTCGCGGCCAGCAGGTCAATTTCATTCCCGCCCCTGCCTGCCGGCACGCGTTCAGCCAGGCGGCCGTCGGCGGCAATCCGTTGGGCCGCTCGAGTGACGGTTTCGACGCCGGCCAGCGCCCGACGCGCCATGAACCATCCGAAAGCCACCGCTAAGGCGAACAGGCCGGCCATGGTCACGACGAAAATGCGTTGGAAGGCCTCGATGAAGCGAGTCAAGTCGTCCATGGCCTGGCCGAGATGGATGATGAGTCCCGGCCCGAGCAGGGCATAGACCACGCGGATCTCGAGGCGGTGGTCCGGTGAGCTCACAGTGGCGAAAAGAGGCTCGCCCTGCTCAAGCATGCGCCGGATCGCCTCAATGGAAACGGGAATGTTTTGGAAATAGGACATGTTGGAGGATGAAAACAATCGGCCGTCGGGGTAAAGCAGCTGCACGAATATCTTTTTTTCGCCCGCCGCGCGGGATTCGAACAGGGCTTGCCGTTTGACCGCTTCGACCCCCTGCAGGGTCATTACCGAGGAAAAGGCGCGTACTTCCGCCAGGAGGTCCTGGTCGGTGCGGCCGCGGAGGGTTGCGGAGATGAGGTAATAGAAAAAGACGAAGGCGACCGCGGCGGAAAAGATAAAAATGCCAGCATACCATAGGGTTAAGCGGAAGGCCAGCGTGCGACGGATTTCAATCAAACGCTTTAAGAACATATCCCACTCCGCGCACGGTATGGATCAACTTGACCGGGTAGTCTCGGTCGATTTTCTCCCGCAGCTTGTAGATTCGGGACTCGACCACGTTGGTCTGGGGGTCGAAGTGATAGTCCCAGACGTTTTCCATGATCATGGTCTTGGAAACCACCCGGCCGGCGCTGCGCAGCAGGTACTCCAACAACGAGAATTCCAGCGGCTGCAGTTCGATGCGATTCCTCCCCCGGAAAACCTCGCGGGTGATCAGGTTCATCGAAAGATCGGCAAAGGAAAGCTTCGTCGGTTCGGGCGCCCCGGTGTGCCGGCGCATCAGGGCCTGGATCCGGGCCAGTAGCTCGGAAAAGGCGAAGGGCTTGGTGAGGTAGTCGTCCGCTCCGGTCTGAAGGCCTTTCACCCGGTCCTCCACGGTTCCCTTGGCGCTCAGCACGATCACCGGCGTGCTCACCTTCTCGCGGCGCAGGGCCTGGATCAGATCGAGCCCGTTCAGCTTGGGCAGCAGGACGTCGACGACTGCGGCGGCGTAGGGTTCGGTCAGGGCAAGGTCCAGGCCCTGCTCGCCGTCGACGGCATGGTCCACGGCAAACCCCTCGGCCTTCAAGCCCTTGAGGATGAAGGAAGCGATTTTGGGGTCGTCTTCGACGAGGAGAATTCGCATGGCTTTTTATTGAGGTTCAATGGTTCACGGTTCACGGTTCAACGGTTGGCTTCTGGGTACGTGATTTATGCTTCTCGAGATAGTTGATGAACCCGCGAATGGCTGCGCGCGTGCGCCTGCCCTGTTCATACGTATCATCGAATTCAACTTTGGAAATATGCGCTTCGTCCAAAGCGATATAAAGTTCGCTTTGTACCTCTGTGCAAGAACGTTTGGCGTATCGCAAGAACCGAATGAACTCGGCATTAGTTTCTGAGTCGAACCCTTCTGCGATATTGTGCATTGACGACCCGGCGGCTTCCTGAATTTGTCGCTTAAGTCCGTAATCTTTAGCAAAGGCTTGCTTTTGGGTCAGCCGATAAACCTTTCTTGTCAGTTCCCGTGCCAACTGCCACGCCTCGATATCTTCAAATCGGCTGATTCTCATTTTTTCCCAACCGTGAACTGTGAACCGCTGAACCATGAACCCGTCATTTGTATCGCCCCGCCAACGCCACCCATCCCTCCTTCTGGAGGATTTCGACGAGTTCCAGGCCCGCCTCCCTCATCTTGTCGGCGACGAGGTCCCGGTTCGGGTCGATGATCCCCGAGCAGATGAATCGGCCGCCGGGTTTAAGCAGACTCGATATATCACCGAGCAGTTCGATGATGACATGGGTGAGGATGTTGGCAGCCACCACATCGAACCGGCCTTTGAACGGGGCAGCTAAAGCCCCTTGGGCCAGGCAGACGGATGGCCAGTCTACGCCGTTGCGCCGCAGGTTTTCAGCCGCAACGCGCACGGCCGTCCCGTCACGGTCTCCGCCGCAGACCCGCCCCGCGCCGAGTTTGGCGGCAGCCAGCATGAGAATGCCGGAGCCGGTGCCGATATCCAGAAACGTGTCGCCGGTTTTCAGATGGCGCTCGATGAGCTGGACGCAAAGCGCGGTCGTGGGATGCGTCCCGGTTCCGAAGGCCATGCCCGGATCGAGCTCCAGCACGATCTCCCCCGGCCCGGCCTTGTAGTCGCGCCAGGAAGGCTTGACCACGATGCGCTCGCCGATCTTCTGCGGCCAGAAGAACGCCTTCCAGGACTCGGCCCAGTCCTGCTCATCGACCTTCCGGTAGCTGATGCGATAGACTAGGCCGATGTGGTTTCCCAGCCGGCCGACTTCCTTTTCCAGCTTCAGGCGCCGTCGGTCCAGACGTTCGTCCTCGGGCAGGTAACCGACCACGGCATGGGCCGCCGGCCGCGCCACGGCGTCCTCGGCCCACTCCTCCTCGGGATCGAGCGAGGGGTCCTCCACCACCACCCCCTGGAGTTCGAAGTCAAAAAAGACGCACGCGATCAAATCGCCGGCCAGCTGCAGCTCCGGGTGGTCGAAGGTCACTCTGGTTTCGATGTAGTTCATACCCTGAACTTCTCCTGCGGCGGATTGAAGTAGCCGAACTTGAGATTCGGGTAGCTGCTGCGGATTCCCCGGATCAAAGCCTCCATGCCGATCGGCACCCCGAGCGGCGCGGCGGCGTCCATGGCCTTCCAGTAGCGGATCGGGTCGTAATTGAGATTGCGCCACTGGATCATGTGGATGGGATGGTCCTCCATGAAGGCGAGAAAGGCCTCGGCCTCCTCGGGTGTGTCCGTAAACCCCGGGCTGTTCAGGTAGTTGATCGAGACGAATTTGCCTCTTTCGAGAGCGGCGTCGATGCTGCTCAGGACGTCTGTAAAGGTGTAGGCCTTGGGCCGGAAGTAAGCCTCGTAGCACTCCCTGCGCATGCTGTTCAGGCTGACGCGGATGCTGTCCAGCCCCGCCTCGCAAAGCCGGCCGACCACCTCCGGAAGGCTGGCGTTGGTGTTCAGGTTGATCGTGCCGCGCCCTGTTGCGGAGCGGATGAGCCGGATGGCAGGCTCGATGACTCGAGCCGCCGACAAAGGCTCGCCTTCGCAGCCTTGCCCGAAGCTCACTACCGCTTTTTTCACCCGCCCGATGTGAAACAAAGCCACCTCCGCGATTTCCGCGGAGGTGGGGGTGAAAGCGATGCGCTCCTGGGTGCAGCTGATCCCGCTTTTCGTCTGCAGCGACAGGCAGCCGAGGCAGCGGGCGTTGCAGGTGACGGCGGTCGGAAGCGGGGCTTCGTAACGGCCCAGGAAAAAATTCTTGCCGGCCGGGCAGCCGTAGGTGAGGGCGCAGGTTTCCAGGTGCAGCCTCAGGCGGTTTTCCGGCATGCGCTTGCGCAAAGCCCTGACCCCGGCGCGGACCTCGGCCGGCGGCATGCGCCGCAGATCCTGGCGCGGCTCGCGGTCCACCACCTGGACGGCCGACCGGAACTTGCCCCGCTGCCAGCCCACGGCGCCGTAGGAAAACAGCGGCAGACACCGCGCCCGCGATCGCTCCCGGTAAGCGCTGACATGGGTGATCACATGCCCGGGCGAGTTGAAAACAGCCACCGGATAGATGGGCTCGCCTAAAGAGAGGGGGTTTGCGGAGACCTCCTGGAGCTCGCCGCTGGCAAGGTTAAAGAGCACGGGCACCCGGTCCGGCAGATACATCAGCTCGCTGCCGAACGGCATGCCGATGGTCTGCTCCGATGTCAGCGGCGCCAAGTCCTCTCCTGCCATGCCCACGGCGGCATACCCGGGAAGGTCGAAGATGCGGCCGTCCCCGTCCGCCACTAATGCCGTGAGCCAGTTATTCTCTTTGGGTGTCTTCAATTTTCGCCTTAAAAGATGGTATTGATGCTTTTCCAACCGTGAACCGTGAACCGGCCGACCATTCAACCGTCTTTCACATACATCACACATCTCGAACTGCGCCCGTCCGCCTTGATCACAAACGGCTGCGGCAGGCGTGCATGCGCCACGTGGCGGGTTTCCGCCGCCAGAGGTTGGGAACCTATCCAGGCCCAGTCCAGCCGGTCACCCTTTTCGGGGTCCACCGTGCAGTAGGTGATGTCCAGGGTGGTGATGTTGTGGAAAAAATGCGAGCCCTGGGAAGGGTCGGCCTTAAGCTCCGCCGCCGTGGTCTCCACCATGGCGCCTACCCCGCAGATCTCCGCCCAGCTCACCGGGATCCCCAGCCAGCGGTCGGCCGAGCCCCAGCGGCCGGGGCCGATCAGCAGGTATTTGCGTTGCGCGCGCACCAGCCCGGCATTGAGCTGGCCGATTTCGCGGGCGATCTCCGGGGTGCGACGGACATCGAAGGCGTCCGGTTTGACGAAGACGACGTCGGCGATGTCGACCTTCTCACCGTTGCCGAGGGCTTGCGAGGACGCGCAGAAGGCCCTGAGGAAATCCTCTTCGCGGATGTCCACCTGCACGAGCTCGGCCCGGGTGGTCATCGGCCGCAGCTGGAGCAGAACGAACTCCGGAGGACCCCCGCCGCATTGCTTCAGGTTCACGGAGAACTCGAGTTCGACCGGGCTGCCGATGCCCTCCTGCCCCAAGGCGAGCACGTCAGCCAGTATCGGCGCCAGCGGGAAAAGGTCGTATTTCAGAACCGGAGCAAAAGTCAGCACCGGGTGGCCGTGGGGGTCGTAGCTTTCCCGGATGCGGTTTTCGCCGTGCAGGAAATAGCCGGAGAGCGACCGCACCGGCGGGTCGTCGGCGGCATCCGCCAGCTCCCTTTTTTCCAGGTTCGCATCCTCGTTGATCCCGAGTGCGGCCGGGTAAGGGCCTCCGAGTTTGAGGCTGTAAAAGAATCGCTGGGAGTTGTCCAGGATGTCGGCGACGGTCGAGCGCTGCGGCAAGACCTGCGGATGCCGGGGGCAGAACCGCAGGGCCTTTTCGCCTTCCATGACGGTTTTGCCCAGGCCGAGCGCGATGGTGGCGATCCCCTCCTCGGGTTTCATCGGACCGAAGGGATAGTAGTTGTAGGACTGAGCCGCCCCCGAAACCGCCGGATAGAAATGCCGGCCGCAGGTTTCGCCCACGAGCCGTTGGACGATCACGGCCATCTTTTCCTCTTCGGTGCGGTGGCCGACCCGGCGCGAAAAGGCTTTGGGGCTTTGAAAATAGGTGGAGGCATATACCAGCTTGATGGCGGCGAGCAGCTGCTTCAGGCGGACGTCCAGGCTGGGATGGTCGTTGGGCAGCATGCAGGTGCGGTAAAGCCCGGCGTAAGCCCGGAACTTGGCGTCCTCGAGCAGGCTCGACGAGCGCACGGCCAACGGGTAGGACACGCGCGCCAGGTAAGCGCGCAGGTCGTCGGCGATCGCCTGGGGGACCGCTGCACTGCGGAACGCCTCGGCCACCGCCTCGTCCGGGGCCTCGCGGGTGGCGAAGCGCTTGAGGTCGTTTTCCGCCAGGAAGGCGTCGAAGCCTTCGGTGGTGATCACGAACGTCTGGGGGATGCAGATCGTGACTCCGGGATACGCGTCGTGGATGGCGCTGACGCGCTGCAGCAGGTTGGCCATGAAGGCCAGGCCGCGGGCCTTGCCGCCGAGGCTGCCCTTGCCGGTCTTGAAAAACTCGGCATCCAGGTCGAAATCGCCGGCTTCGAAATTAACGACGATGCCCTTCTGGCGCCGGCTGCGCCGGCTGCGAATGATGGAAATCAGGTATTCGCGATGACTGGCGACGCTCTGGAAATCCGCGTCCCGCAGCGGCCGCACTTTGCTCGCCAGGGTGATTTCGGTGCGGGCGAAAAGCCAGCGGGAGAAGTCGTTGCGGTTGCAGTGGTGGACGAAGCTTTCTTCCGGGATTTCGGCCATCTTCTTTTCGAGGGCGCGCATGTTCGCGGCTCGCGAGATTACGGCACCGTCCGGACGGCGGAAGACAAAATCGCCGAAGCCGAGATGGTCCCGGAAAAAGGCATGGACTTCCTCGTGCAGGGTGGGCGAGAGCTTGTGCGCAAAGCTCGCCGGGATGGCGGCCGCGCGCTCCGCGTTGGACGGGTCGGAGCTGGTCAGCAGCAGGGGGATGTCGAAGCGCTCGCGTTTGACCCGTTTGAGGAAATCCACCCCGGCGGCGTCGTCGAGTCGGCCGCCGCGCGGGTAGCGCACGTCGGAGATAACGCCCAGGATGTAGGGCTGGAAGGTGTCGAAGATCCGCGAAGCCTCCTCGTAGTCCTCGGCCACCAGGATCTTGGGCCGGGCGCGCATGGTGAGCAGGCGATGCTCCTCGTTCAGGCCTTCCTCCATAACCGCCTGGATCTGCGAGACCACCTCCTTGTAAAGCAGGGGCAGCAGCGACGAAAGGTAGACCGGTGAATCCTCGACCAGCAGAATCACCCGTATCCCGGCGGATGACGCGTCGGGTTCGACGTTCCAGCGGTCTTCGGTGCTCTTGACCATGGCCAGCAGCAGGTCGGTGTTGCCGGACCACAGGAACGTTCGATCCACACCGGGGAATTTGGGAAATTCGGCGCCGGCTTCGGTGGAAGACGCCAACGACTCGTGGCTCAGCTGGAATACGGGCAGGTCCGGGCGATGGTCCTTGATCTTCCGGCCGAGAACGCCGGCGTCGGCATCCATCGGGTGCAGCATGCTGAGCACCAGGTCGAAGTGCTTCCCGGCCAGTGCGGAGAGTGCGGCGGCGGCTGTCGCCACCCAGGTGATGCGCGGCGGGTTGCTCAGGTTCAATCCGCGGTATTCGTTGATGATCCGCTCGGACAGCCGGCAGTCCTCCTCCATGATCCAGGCATCGTAAGGGGTTGAGACCAGCAGCACATCGCGCACCTTGCGGGCCATGAGTTCATGAAAGATCTTGAACTTCGGGTCGAAATCGGCGGCGAAGCTTTCGATGGGCAGGGTCATGGGGTGCTTTCCTTCAAAAAAAGGAGCGTCAATGACAAATTTGTAAAGTGTTCCGGAGGGGTTGTCAAATGATGTCCGGCCTTGACACTCATGGCCGGCCGTTTCTATAGTGGCTTTCACCGTTCGGGCGGGGCAAGCGCTGGTGCGCCTCAAACCCGGAGCGGGCGGTCAACGATCAGGTTTTTCTGTGCGGCGTCCCGGCCAGGGCGCCCAACACCCAAAGGAGGTTGCATGAAGATGAAAAGGCTTCTTTGTTTGCTTGCAGCGGTGGGCGTCGTGTTTTTTCTTGCGGCCGGTGCATCGGCCAAAGTGGTGATCAAGCTCTCCAATGCCGGCCCGAACAACCCGGACAACCGGACGGTCAAGGCCGTCGAGATTTTTAAGGCCATGGTGGAAAAGGGCACCCAGGGGGAGGTGGAGGTGCAGGCCTTCCATGCCTCGGCCCTGGGAAACGAGCGGGAGTCCCTGGAGGGGATCAAGATGGGGACCATCCAGATGGGCACCTTGTCTTCGGGACCCGTGGCCGGCTTTTTTTCGCCCGTCATGGTCATGGGCATTCCATACCTCTTTTCGAGCGCCCCCGCTGCCTGGAACGCGTACAACGGCGAATTCGGCCAGGCCTTTGCCGAGGCGTTCCAGAAGCAGACCGGCGTCCGCATCCTGGGGATGACCGAAAACGGCTACCGTCACTTCACCAACAACTCCCGGGAGATCAAGGCGCCCCAGGACATGAAGGGCCTCAAGATCCGCACCATGGAAAACCCGGTTCACATGGAGATGGTGAAAAGCCTGGGCGGCGCGCCGACGCCCATCGCCTTCGGGGAGCTCTACACCGCGCTCCAGCAGAAGGTGGTGGACGGAATGGAGTGCCCCATCGTGCTCATCCACGACATGAAGTTTTACGAGGTGCAGAAGTACATGTCGCTGGACGGCCATCTCTACGATCCGCTGATCATTTTCATCAACGAGGAATTCTATCAGAAAAAACTGACCCCCGAGCAGCAGAAGCGGGTGGCCGAGGCGGCCAAAATGCTCGCCGCCTCCCACAACGGCTTCTCGCAGCAGGCCAACATCGAGGGGCTCCAGAAGCTGAAGGACAAGGGCATGGTCGTCTACCAGCCCACCCCAGCGGACATGGCCCAGTACCGTGAGCTGGCTCAGCCGGCGGCCCTGGCCTATCTGAAGGGACAGGTGGGGCAGGAGTGGGTGGACAGGGCCCTGGCCGCCGCAAAGAAGGGCGAGCAGGAGGTCGGAGACAAGGCCGATCAGATCGTCAAAGACCACATCAAGCTGGCCAACGACAAATACGCCGAATGGGTCAAGAAATAGGGCGAACCGGGAGATCTAATACACCCGTAAGCGGGGGGCGGGCCAGACTCCCCGCTTTTTTGTGCGAAGGGACGGGATGACCAGACTCATCCATTTTTTGAACCGGTTGTGCGATTGCCTGCGGCGGGCGGCCATGGCGCTTCTCGTGGTGTTCGGTGCGGTCATGTCCGTCGTCGTGATGCTTCAGATCCTTTTCCGCTTCGTGATCTACATCCCCTTGCCCTGGTCGGAGGAGCTGGCCCGGTACCTCATGATCTGGACCGGGATGGTGGGCTCCTTCGTCGCCCTGCGGGAGGGCCGGCACATCGGCGTGACGCTGGTCGTGAACCGGCTGCCGCCCAGGGCCGCGGCCGGGGTGGCCGTTTTCGTCCAAGTGCTGACGATCCTGTTTCTCTTCATCCTGGCCAAACAGGGCCTGGCCCTCGCCCTGATCAATCTTAATCAGCTGTCTCCCGCCATGCGGATCCCCATGTTTTTCCCGTATCTCGCCGTCCCCGTGGGAGCGGCGCTGATGATCATCGAGCTGGCGGCGGGGGTTCTGCAGGACATCTATCCAGCCGAGCCCGGCATCCGCCGGAAGATCTCGGCGGCCACCTTGGACGGTTGAGGCATCCATGATCACCCTGATGGCCACCGTCTTCGCTCTGACATTGATCCTGGGGTTCCCCATCGCGTTCTGCCTGGGGATCACCTCGCTGGTTGTGCTCGTCGCCATGGATGTGCCGCTCAATCTGATCGCCCAGCGGATCTTCACCGGAATCGACTCGTTTCCGCTCATGGCCGTGCCGTTCTTTGTTCTGGCCGGGGACATCATGAACGTGGGGGGCACCACCGCGCGGCTCATTTCATTTGCCAACGTGATAGTGGGCAAAGTCCGCGGGGGCTTGGCGCACACGACGGTGGTCTCCGCGATGTTCCTGAGCGGCATCTCCGGATCGGCGGTGGCGGATGCGTCGGCCCTCGGGAGCGTGCTCATTCCGGGCATGGTGAAGCAGGGCTACGGCAAGGGGTTTGCGGCCGCCCTCGTTGCCGCCGCCGCGGTCATGGGCCCCATCATCCCGCCGTCGATCTTCATGGTGATCATGGGGGTGACCACCGGTGTTTCGATCGGAGGCCTTTTCGCCGCCGGCGTGATCCCGGGCATTCTGCAATGCCTGGCCATGATGGCGATGGCGTACTATTTCGCGGTGAAGCACGACTACCCGCGCGATCCCGTGCCCCTGACCTGGCGCCGGGTCTGGAAGGAATTCGTGTCCGCGGGGCCCGCCCTCGTAGCCCCCGTGATCATCATCGGCGGGATTCTCGCGGGGGTGTTCACGCCGACCGAATCCGCCGTGGTAGCGGTTTTCTATGGGCTGGCCCTGGGCCTGTGGGTGTACAAGGAGCTGCGGATAAAGGACCTGGCCCGGATCCTGGTGAACAGCGGCATCACCACGGCCGTCCTGCTGCTCATCATCGGAATGGCCAACATCTTCGCCTGGGTCCTGACCGCCGAGCAGATTCCCCAGAAGATCGCCGCCGTCCTGCTCGGGCTCACCCGG
>Ga0209285_10000177_pt1 | contig 23225 bp, 27 predicted proteins | sample PPLLak3March2015_2_FD_187249 | JGI IMG/M metagenome (GOLD analysis project Ga0209285, IMG submission 187249) | Freshwater sediment microbial communities from Prairie Pothole Lake near Jamestown, North Dakota, USA - PPLs Lake P8 Core (3) Depth... | ecosystem: Environmental > Aquatic > Freshwater... | reverse complement strand
CATCCGGCACTCGTCGCCCTCCTGCTCATCCTTGGTTTGATATGGAAAAATGAAAAACCAAGTCAAACCGTTTCAGAATAACTAAAAGTCCTACGAACGGATGACTCTTCCAAATATTCTTTTTTTATTTTTTTTAATAAATAACGGTTTCCTTCCTTTCCATATCCTTTAAATATTCGTTCTTCATACGGACTTCTCATGGCAGTATGGCAAGGTAACTCAAAAAGAAGTATGACCGGACGACGTATCAGATACGCACGGAATAAACGACGATTCGAAATAGGCAGAGAAGATCACCTCACCAACATCGGTCCAATGAAACGCAAACCCTTCAGAACACGAGGAAACAATAAGAAATCACGTGCCCTAACAGCAGATACCGCATATGTAGTCGACCCTAAGACCAACAAGACCGTAAAAACAGAAATCGTCACAGTCCTTGAAAACTCAGCAAATATCCATTATGTCCGACGAAACATCATGAACAAGGGAGCGATTATCAACACGAAAATAGGAAAAGCAAAAATAACCTCTCGACCTGGACAAAGCGGTGTGATCAACGCAGTGTTACTCTCGAAATAATTCTGTCGTGATGTAAATGGTCTCCAGGGATGATAACAAATACGTGATATACCCATTATATTTTGATCGTTCCGTGTCTCGTTTGCATGGACGGAAAGTCCCACAAAAACATGCAGTCGAAAAACCTTCCTTGGAAAATATTGCGAAAGCAGCAAAATCACTTGGGTTAAATCCGATTTTAGAAAAAAACGCTACCCATTCGTCTACACCCTGGAAACGGGAAGGACGCATCCTTGTGGAAAAAAAAGGACCAAAAAGCAAGCTTCTTCTACAACTCTCAAACCGCCTGTAGCGGAAGAAAGTATATAATCTAAACATGACATTCTGATAAAACTCTCTTGGAGATGGGTTATGGAACAATCAGGCCAGCAATACGATGAAGCAAGCACGATATTTTCTCCTGATGGAAGATTGTATCAAGTAGAATATGCACGAGAGGCAGTCAAGAAAGGCTCGACAACCATGGGTTTCAAATGGAAAGATGGTGTACTGCTACTGGCACACAAACCAGAAACCAGCAGGCTTGTGAACCTGCGGTCCCTTGAGAAGATCTATCAAATTGATACACATATCGCCTGTGTCGCCACAGGACTTGTTGCCGATGGGCGACATCTTGTTGAAATGGCACGAGAAGAAGCGCAATGGAACAAGATCCGTTACGATGAACCCATCTCTGTCCCAGAGCTTGTCAACATCCTTTGTGAATACAAGCATATGTACACCCAGTTTGATGGTGTTCGTCCGTTCGGTGTAGTACTGCTAGTAGGCGGAATCGATTCAACTGGTAAACATCTCTTTTCAACAGATCCCTCCGGAGCCTATCTTGGGTACAAAGCAGTATGTGAAGGTAAAAAAAGTGATGATGCAATGACCCAGTTTACAAAAAATTACGCATCAGATATCACATTACCCCAAGCTTTTGACCTAGGTTTTCAGACCCTGAAAAAGATCACCAAACAGAAATTCAACGCAGAGATGGTTGAAGCAGCAGTCATTGATGAAAAAACCGGGTACTATAAACTCTCACCAGATGCCCTTAAGAAAGTAGTAGAAAAACATTCCACCGAACAAAAAGAATAAATCATCTTAAATCTTTTTTTTTGTTTATTTTCCTTTACGATGCCATTGGAACAATCGATGCCGATGATACGGAAACATTGCTTCTCCAACAGATCTGACATCTTCGACTGAATAAAACGCATGCGGATGGATCTTATGGATCTTATTAAGGATGCCCTGAAGGTCTTCTCGGCGGATGACCGCAAAGATAATCTTGACCGGACCATTGATGCCTTCCGCATCATGGATTGTGACCCCATATTCAGATTCTTTGAGGGATTTGATAAGTTCAGAGGCGTCATGTTTGCAGATGATCCGTACCATGACCATGCCAATGGATAATTTTTCCTCAATAAGCATCCCGATAAAAGCACCCAATGAAAATCCACCAGCGTACGCAAGGGAACACGCAAGGTTGTTGAGGTTCTGCATGATTTGCCCAATGGCAAGGAGCCAGATGTTAATCTCTACGAACCCAACCAGTGGTGCAATGTATTTGAGTCCATGCGAGACAAAGATGATTCGAAGCGTCCCAAGGCTGACGTCGATTAAACGGGCTGCGAAAATCAAGAGGGGAAGAATGACCCATTTGAAGACATCTGAATTGTAAAATGCCACAAGATCCATGTTTTTCCCCTGTGTTATTTTGTCGAAGTCGTCTGCAGGTATGGTTTCCCCCTCTATAAATCTTTATTTTTTTCCCTCTTTTTTTATAAAGTAAGGGGGTGGTGAATTAGTAGAAAAGAAAATATAAATCTTTTTTGATATCAGTTCATGGTATTCTTCCGTTTGAAACTATGAAAAAGAAGGCAAAGACTATCGGAAAAAAAAAATCGGTAAAATCTTCACCATCGAAGATTAAGGAAAAGAATACGATGGCGGTTCAGAAGATACTGGTTGGTGAGGATGAGTTTTGTCCTACATGTATGGAATGGCGGTCGTATGATGAAACGACCGGGAAGTGTAAGGTCTGTGGGCGTCTCATTAAAAAGATTGGTGAGACTAAGAAGATTACCGATGAGTATGATCTGAAAGATTTTTCAAATGAGCATGATGAACCGCAGGAAACCGGGGAATTTTAGTAATAATAATTATTTTGTAAATATTGTAAATATATGGGATTTACTTGTTAAGCATTCTATTTAACATTATACTTTCGTGTTAACATAGCACATAGATTAATGCTTATTACATTGCTAGAATTTATCTAGCAAATTAATTAGAATGTTCAAGATTTTGATAGAGAATATTTAGCATGGTTAACATTACAAATCTTTTTAAATTCACAATCGCTTGCAAATGTTGGATGGATGCACAAGCGATTCGCGCAGCAATTTATACAAGAGTATCTACTGAGGAGCAGGCAAAAGAGGGATTTTCACTCGATGCACAACTCGACAAACTCAGATCCTATTGTAAAGCACGGGATTGGATAGTTGCAGGTGAATATGTCGACGATGGATACTCCGGTAGAAAAACAAAACGACCAGCTTATATGAAAATGCTAGAAGAGATGGCCAAATGGGATGCACTTCTCGTCATCAAGATGGACAGAATACACAGGAACCAGAAAAATTTCATGTTCATGATGGAGCATCTCAATAAAAATAAAAAAGAATTTGTCTCTATGAGTGAATCGTTTGATACGTCAACTGCGATAGGACGTTTTGTGATGAATATCATTCAAGGGATTGCTCAATTGGAATCCGAACAAATCGGCGAACGCGTGTACATTGGCATGGAACAAAAAGCAAAAATAAATGGTGGCGTGCTAGGTTTTAACATACCATACGGTTATGATTATATGGATGGAAAATTAAACATCAACCAGAACGAAGCACTGGTGATTAAGAATATTTACTCCTGGTACTTAGATCTCAAGAGCATGGGTGAAATAGTGACAATGTTAAACGATGCAAAAGTTCCTACGAAAAACCAGGGGTTGTGGGCCAAAAAGATGGTTTCTACGATATTGAAAAATCCAATCTATTGCGGATATCTTCATTGGGAAAAATATGTAAACAAGAGTGATCACGAACCAATCATTCCCGTGCAATCCTTTAATACTGTTCAAGGATTCATCGCGGATCGAGGTGGGAAGCCAGCAGATTTTTTGGCTGAAGAGGCCTCAAATCAGTTACTATCGGTCTACCGAAGGTAACTTTTTTCAAGCATAAAATATAAGTAATACATCCCATATGTATGTTCTTGTCATATGAATGAGGTGATTTAAATATCAAAATATAGAGTCGCTTTTTACATTCGAGTAAGTACTGGAGAACAAACAAAAGGCTACAGCTTAGAAGGACAGAAATCAATCCTAAATTCTTGGGCAATTCATATGGGTTGGACATGGGTAAAAACATATTATGATGAAGCAAGTGCAAAAGATACCAAAAGAGAAAAATTCCAAGAGATGATAGCCGATGCGAAAAATGGCCTTTTTGATGGTATATGCATTGTAGATAGTGATAGATTTAGTAGATCCACAAAAGATATGTTAACTCTTATGGATGATCTCCTCACATATGAAGTAAAATTACATATTAACAATCTCCAACATATTGATATCTATAGCGAACAGGGAAGATTTATGCTGACGAATTTAGCAGCATTTAGCGAATTTTTTAGAGGACAATTGGCTACAAAGATTCGTGCAGGTGTAAAACAAAAAATGAAAAACGAATGGTTTGGTCAAGCTCCTTATGGATATTCAATTTTATCAGACACTATCGGTACTCGTAAAAAAAATACACGTTTAATAGAAAATAAAGAAGAGCAGAAAATATTGGCAATTATGAGGCAGTTAAAAACAGAAGAGAAAAGTTATAGCGAGATTGCAAATCACCTCAATGAAAATGGAATACCAACTCGTTTAAAAAGAGATGGAAATAAGTGTAATTGGTATCCATCGACAGTCCGCAATATTCTGACACGGGGAGTTATTAAGATAAATGAAAAACCGAATCCTTGATACTTTTTCTTAAAATGTAAATAAAGATTTCGAGACCATATTACCATGCTAGACTTTATCAATCATAAATAACATATACTTTGCTAGTCTTTCTCAGTCATAATTAATGCTATTGTTTAGCACTAAATCATGACAATTGCTAACATGTAAAATTTAATTTAAAATAGAAGATTAACAAATTAACTAATTATAACAACAAACATTATTTAGTTAATGCTAAATCTAAAATTTAAGAATTTATAATTATTTCAAAGATGAAATAATTTAAGAAACAAAAGATTTCAAAAAAATGAATAACTCATCCACAAAGAAAAAACACATAAAAGTATTATAGTATCTTTTTCATCGAATCAAAAAAATAAACAAACATGTTCTCATCATAATGAAAGAAATGAGTTGTTTTCCAACTAGATTCTTTTTAACAAAATATCTAAATACAAGACTTTCAATATAAATTACGATACTTATGAAAATAAAAAGTAAAATAATAATTTTATCTGTGCTTCTAATAGGAAGTATGATGATAACACCAGCACTAGCAAGCACGACTCAGGCAGAATATCAAACCAGATCGCTTATGAAAAACCCTGAAACCATCACTGTAGAATTCATCGATTGTACTGGAGTAATCCCTGTAAAAAAAGAAATCACTGTATCTAAAACTGAATGGAAATCAATTACCGATGAGCTAAAAACAATATCCTCATCAGAAACAACCATGAGCGGGAAATTTGCCGCACAATTCTCTGTCTTTCAGAAACACAACCTTGTTTCGCAGGATATAAACATCGATGCCCTTCTGGTAAAATTCAACAAGAAAACGAACAATGGAATTTTTAGATTATTACAAGAACGAGAACCAAAAAGTCTACCTATTAATAATTCCATCTTCAGCGCACTCAGTGCCATATCGTTTTCTTTGGAAAATGAAAACGGCTCTACCTTGGTTTTTGGGTTAAACACGTTTATCAACATTATCGGTTTTAATATCGTAAGTGTTCATAAGGGATATGCACCTAATGGGATTCAGACAACTGGGTTGATATCTGCTTCAGTGCCACCTGGGGAATATGCTGGTTTTATCTTTGGTTTCTTTGGGTATTGGTTTGGTGAGAAAATATCAACTGGAGTCTATTCAAACCTGACGTGCGCAGGGCTTGCTATCATAACCGCTTGGGTACCACTCCCATAAACCCTATCGTCACAACATAGATAATCATTTGAAGGGCTACAATGTGTCAGATATTGTAGTCCGAAGGCTTTCTTTTGTCCCATACGAGACTTCGATAAAATGATCAGGGTTGTAGGACAGTTTCGCCTGTCGTAGCCCTGGGATTCCTAAGTCTTCCTCTCGGTCAATAAATGGGACAAGATGGCGTACTCTTTGGGCTGTTTCCATGTTGATTGCTTTGTAAATCCCATCAAAATCAGGGGATCCTTTCTCAAAATGGACGACGACGGTATCTGTATTCATTTTTTCGTAGACAGCGATCGCTTGGATCGTCCCATTTATCCGTAATCCGAGTCCTTGAAGCTTGAAATCAAAAAAATGTTTCATCGAATAGAGGATCGCTTTCTTTTCGTTTTCAAGTATTTCATCAGAGCTACAGTCTTTCCAAAGACACCATCGTTTTAAAAACTCGTGAACTTCTTCCATGTTGTTCTCTGAGATTTCCTCTGTCGTATACGAAAAATTTTTTGTAAACTTATTGAGTCGATTCCGTATCTTCCCATATTTTGTCCCGGGCAGATCAGCCAGGTCTGACGCACGGTACACGTAGTCAAAATAATCCCTATCCTCTTCGATCTTCAAGCTAGGAAAATGTTTTGAGAGTAGGTCTTTCTCTGTTTTTTTTATAAAACCAAAGATGCTGTCTTCCTTTATCGCAAGTTTCATGACCTGTTTGAACAGGTCGATATTGATTTTTCCTGAGGGGGGATGCAGAACCATTCCATTTTTATCTTTGCTTAAAATGATGATAGTATCATTAATCTTCGCATATTGGTATTCAACGTACTCTGCCCAGCTAATCATGGTTGTGAATAGTTCACCGCTATGCATCGGTGGATGGTGTTGGTAATGTGCATCAAAGGTTGGTTTATCCTCTAAATGAATTTTTTTAAAATCCTCTAGAGTTAGCATGCGTTATTTCTCCTTTTTATACAGCATAGGGATATGTTTCTCCATCGTTGTAAAGCCTAGTGATGTATAGAATTGACTGCTTCCTGGTTCTGCGATTAATCCTATCCATGCTATGCCTTTTGACTGGCAAAAGTCTATGAGTTTTTGTGCTATTTTTTTGCCGATGCTTTGGCTTCGATAAGGGGGGAGAACCACGAGGTCCTGTATGTACGCATCAGAGACTCCATCAGATATGACACGGCCCATTCCTACTGATTTCTGTGTTTTTTCTTCGACTGCGACTGCAAAGGCAAAACTTCCGGTTATGAGAAAAGGGATCGCTGTTTTGTCATAGGTGTCTTTCCACCAGCCGCCTGCTTTGTAGAGCTGGACGATATCATCTACTGGCCAGGAGGTCACAAGACGTATTTCTATCTGTTTTTTTTCCATGATAAAATTCCAATACGGTTGATGGTATTAACAGGAGCTATGTTCAATGGCTGTATAGGGACAGGCGTTGACGCAAGCGCAGCATTCGATGCATTCTGCGATTTTTTTTGCGACAGCTTTTCCGTCGACAAGTTCAAAAATTTCAACGGGGCACGCGGTGACACATTCACCTGAGCCTTTGCATTTATCATAGTCAACGGTGATAGTGATTTTTCCTTCCTTGAATTCTTTTTTCATAAGATAATTACCTCCTTTCTGGTAGTGTCTGTAACACCTACTATTATTTTAGATTTCTTGTTTGGTTTTTTTTAGCTTGTGAAATAATATCAAGGTGTTTTTATAAAAAATAGTGCTTTGATAAACCAAAAGGCTAATCATCCTCTTTTCTATTTCGTCTTAAGCGAGGGAATGTATTGCTACAACGAGCCAATGAATTAGCTTCTATTGTACGAAATGCTTCAGAGATCCATATCGTTACCCATATCGATGCGGATGGGATTACCGCGGGGGCTATTGCCTCGGAGACTCTCCGGAGACTTGGTACGAAATATTCTATTGAATGTATAAAACAGCTTGATGAAGTCACCATCAATAAGCTTTTGAGTGAAAAGCATGAGCTTGTCTGGTTTACCGATCTGGGGAGTGGGATTAGCACCCAGTACCCGGAGTTAAAAAAAATCATCACTGATCATCATGAATGTCCCCCTGAGTCGGATACTTCGTTTCATTTGAATCCTCATTTGTTTGGGCGGGATGGTTCTTATGAACTTAGTGGAGCGGGTGCGACTTATCTTGTTTCGAAGGCTTTGAGCCAAAAAAACAAGGATCTCTCCAGTCTTGCTATCGTTGGTGCGATCGGTGATCTTCAGGACCGACGGTTCTGTGAGCTGCGTGGGCTGAATACAGAGATCGTCAAAGATGGTATAGATGCCGGGGTGCTTCAAGCGGTGAAAGACATCAGGTATTTCGGTAAAGAAACTCGACCTCTCGCAAAACTCCTGCAGTATTCAAGTGATCCATTGATCCCTGGTTTGAGCGGACGGGAGGATGCCTGTGTCGCATTTTTACAAGAACTCCAGATTGAACTGAAGGAAAAAGACACGTGGAGAACATGGGTGGATCTTTGCAAAGAAGAGAAGAGAAAGATTATTTCAGGTATTATCCAGATGCTGCTTTCCAAAGGCTTTGGTTATCAAGTTGCGAGCCGCGTGCTGGGTGAATCATACCTCCTCTGTAACGAAGAAGAAGGAACTGAGCTGCATGATGCGAAAGAATATGCTACCCTTCTGAACTCCACCGCACGGTACGGTCAGTATGAGGTTGGTCTTCAGGTCTGTCTTGGGGATCGCGGGAAATGGTTAAAGGAAGCCTTAAACCTCCTGAGTGGTCATCGGCATAACCTTGTGGAAGGTCTTCAGTTCGCCCGGGAGGAAAAAATCCAGAAGCGTACGTATCTTCAGTATTTCCATGCTGGTGATGGCATCCGTGATACGATCATTGGTATTGTCACCAATATGATGTTAAACACGGAGGATGTGGATAAAGAACTCCCACTCATTGGATTTGCTCATACGGAGAATGGTGAGGTTAAAGTCTCTGCGAGGGCTACACAAAACCTGGTTGACCGTGGATTGGACCTTGCTATAGCGCTTACTCATGCTGCAAAGGAATTTAACGGCATTGGTGGTGGCCATAATATCGCGGCTGGGGCGACCATCCCGAAAGGAAAGGAAGAAGAGTTCCTGCAAGCAGTGGAACGTGAAATAAAACTTCAGCTTGTCTCTTGAGATGTTTTATATACTTTTTCAACCGTGACTTCAAAGAGTAATGTTTCCCCTGCGAGCGGTTCAAGGCTGTATCCTGCTCTTTGGATATCCTCTCCATAGAAATAGGAGATGTACATGGATGGGATATCTTTGTAGATGCGGGGGAGAGTAAACGTTCTGTTAAACGTCAGGACCTTATAGACATCAAGATAGCTAGGTTCCGGGCTTTGGTCATTGGTGATGGTGACATTGATCATATCACCTATGATGCTGTTGATATGAATCGTGATATTGACCATCCCTGAGTATCCTTGGGTCTGGAAGGTGTAATTCTGACCGACAATCGGTGAACAGACGACTGTTATTGTGGTGTTGTCCCATGATGCGGTGGTTGCATTTGGGAAAATCAGCATCTGTTTTTCCCCGTATCGCACATCTTTTACTTCTTTTGATAGATTGGTACTTTTTGTTGGTGTGGTTCTCACGGTAACGTTTGTGTCAGTGATTTTTGTAATGGAGCTGCAATTTTCCCAGATGTAATAGGGTGGTGGATAGACGACCATCTCTGTTTCATTGGTGCTCTGAAGATTATTGATGACCAGTTGAGGCATCGTAAAATTCCCTAGGTTTTCCATCTGAATCCATCGGACAGACAGATTCTCGCTTGTGTAGTTTGTGACTTCCACGGTCTGGTTCATGCCAAACGCCAGGTATTGGCTGGTAAAAATCGATCCAACGCCGAATTTATTCGTCCCATATGCTTTCTCAGGAGGTATGGGGCCGATTGTTTTTGTTTGCCCTTCTTGCATTCCAATGATTCCATCCATGAAACCTTCAATCATTCCAGCGGTATACCCTGATTTTGGTGAGGTCGCTGTTTTATTGTAACTGGCAAATATTTTTAGTGGTCTCCCACCTGTTTTATTCGTAGTGTCATTATATGATGAATCAAAAACCGTGTTATTTGATGCGAACCGTCCTATGTAGTTCACATCAGCACAATCATCCTCTGCTATCGTCAGTTTCTCTTTGAAGAGATTTTCAAATATATCTGTGTTAACCGCAATCAGAAAAACTGAGAGAGCTCCGATGACGATGATCACTAGCGCGATTAGGGCGATTTTTTCCTTCTGCATGAGCGTGCGAAATGAAATTGATGTATATTAACCTAATCCTATCGTTCTTTCCCCATGAGACTAAGATATATTTTAATCAATTTTGCCGCGAGAACCGCGGTTTGCCCCTGGTCATAAGGTGGACAGACTTCCACAAGGTCACAACCAATGAGTTGTGGAGAAAACACTTCGATGATCTCTATCACCTGCATTGGTGTCAGTCCACATGGTTCTGGTGTGCTGGTACCTGGCGCGTATGCAGGGTCGACGACATCAATGTCTAAGGTGAGATAGATTTTTTTTCCTTTCAGGAGGGTTTTTGTCTGTTTGATAATGGTCTTCAACCCTGTGTTGTTGATGGTAAAAGCGTCACGGAAAAAAAGCCCTTGTTTTTGTGCTTGTTGACATTCTTCTTTTTCTGCAGACCGCAGACCTAACACCGCGATGTTTTCAACTGGGATGTGATCCGCGATTCGCCGTATCACGCACGCATGATTATAGATATCGTTTTTGTATTCCTGGCGGAAATCCATATGTGCATCAAGCGAGAGAACCGCGATATCTTTAGGGAATGCTGAGACGATTCCCGGGGTGATTGAATGATCCCCTCCGAGAGCTATCGGGATTTTCTGTTTTCTTAATATTGTCGATGTGAATGTTTTTACTGTATCAAACAGCTCTTTGGAATTCAGTTTTTCAACATCAAGATTACCGTAATCATGGACTCGGATGTCCTCAAAGTTTATTCCTGTTCGCAGATCGTATCGTTCAAAGTTCCAGCTTGCCTGACGGATCTCAGAAGGTCCTTTATCGGCTCCATGACGGAAGGATGATGTTTTTTCAAAGGGTACACCAAAGAGAATGAACGAGGCATCATCAAAACTTGATTCAGCATCTGCAAAATAATCTGGGAACTCCATAGTGACCGAAGCCTATCCGATTTCTTTTTGAAAATATTATACTCTTGTGATTTTTCGTTTCCCCATTGCCTGCAGATAGAGGATTTCTTTTCCTGGCTCAAGCTGGCCTTTGAGGTCTTCTGGGATTGGCATTTCAAAGGTCTCATAGGTCTCCATATCCATGAGCTGGACAACATCAGAACCCATCAACGCCAGGATCTGAGCGCTTCTTTTATCAATGATTGGGACTCCGACTTTATGTTTCACAGGATGGACGACACTGCGTTTCTGTTCATCGAAGATACCGACAGCGTCAATCCGTGCTTTTGCCTCACCATGCTTCCCTGGTTTTGAGGTAGAGATACTCTGAATTTTGCATGGTTCTTCATCTATCAATACATATCGACCTACTTTTAATTCTCGTACTTCAGCCATTTCTTTCATGCGGTTTCACCTTTTGGGAGTTTATAGACGATATCATGCTCCCAGACCTTGTCTTTTACCTTGATTCCGATTGCGTCACCTGTTTTTGCGATTTGAATGGGAACCCGGTTAATCTCCATCCGGTCTATGATCTGGGTAAAATCTGTATGAGCGCCAACGAAATGAACGGTATCCCCGATTTTTAGTTCTCCATCGGTGATTTTCATAGCGGCGACACTGATATGTGAGAAGAAATGTTCTACAATACCGATTTTTTCTTCAACCATCTCTATTCACATCCCCGTAATATGAAAAGGTATACTTATACCTGTCACCTTTCTCCTTATTAGGCCACGAGTTCATAGATGGCTTTTTTGCCATGTTTCGTACAGATAAATGCTTCCCAGTTACTATCCCAGAGCATTTCGTTTTTACATTCAGGGCAAGCCAGGCTTTCAATGACAGTCCGTTGGCTTTTCACACGGGTTTTCACAACCTGAGCTGATATTTTCTTGCCTGGGTCTAGTGAATTAATAACATAAACAAAACCTTCAGGCGGTAAATAAGGAGTACTATCACTTTTCATTCGTTTTTTCCGGTAAGCTTTCATTTGGATCTTATATTTTTCCATCATTGTTTGTCTTCGGCCCATAGATTCACCACAATATTTGAATAAAAGGAATAACATGTTTCTTTATTAAGCTCTTTCTCTATTGCAAGACTCGGTATGACCATTGAACAGTTTGGATTAGATCCTGAGATTTTGGAAATTCTCAAGAATCAGGGGATCGTTGATTTCTATCCTCCTCAGGCTGAGGCAATGCCCTATGCGTTACGAGGAGAGCATCTTGTCCTGTCTATTCCTACTGCTGCTGGGAAAAGCCTGGTTGCGTATCTGGCGATTGCCCACCGGTTGAAACATGAAGGCGGAAAAGCGTTCTATATCGTGCCTCTTCGAGCACTTGCTCGGGAGAAATATGAGGATTTAAAGGCGTTTGAACCCCTTGGGTTGAAAATCGGTATTTCTACTGGGGAGTTAGATGAATCTGATGTGCGTCTTTCCAAGTATGATATCATAGTTTGTACATCTGAGAAGGCTGATTCACTACTGAGACATGGTCTGCATTGGATTGATAAAATCAAGGTGCTGGTGATCGATGAGATCCATTTGATCCATGATCCAACACGAGGTCCTACTTTAGAGGTGATTATTGCTCAGATTAAGGCACTTAACCCAGCGACGCAGCTTATTGCGCTGTCTGCGACGATAAAAAACGCTGTGGAGCTTGCAGATTGGCTGGGGGGAAAACTCATCCAATCTGACTGGAGGCCAGTCGTCCTCAAAGAAGGTGTGTTTTTTCATAATATTATAAAATATAATGATAGCTCGACAAAAAAGATAGCCGGAGACGCAAAACAGGCATTGGAGTTATTGGTCGCGGAATCTCTTAAGGATGGGGGACAGACTCTTATTTTTGTGAATAATCGGAAATCCACTGTATCCCTGGCGAACCGTTTATCAGGTGTTGTTGGAGGACTTCTGACTGAGACGGAGAAGACAGCGTTAAAAAAATTGGTCCGTTCAATGAAACAAGAACAAACTGAGACCATCAACATCGAGCAATCATTGGTCAAAAGTGTCGAAAGTGGTGTAGCGTTTCATCATGCGGGTCTGGAGAGCAGTCAACGCCGACTAGTCGAGCAAGGCTTCAAAGACCATCAGATTAAATGCATTGTCGCAACCCCGACGCTGGCAGCGGGTGTCAACATCCCTGCCCGTCGCGTCATCATCCGTGACCTCTGGCGGTATGATGAGAATTTCGGTATGACACCGATTCCTATCCTTGAGTATAAACAACAAGCGGGTCGTGCAGGTCGACCTCGCTATGACACGGTAGGAGACGCAATCACGATTGCAAAAGATAGCAATCAGCGGGATCAGATTTTCTATAATTATATCTTAGCGGATACAGAGCCTATCTATTCAAAACTAGGCAGTCAATCTGCGTTACGTATGCATCTTCTTGCTGCGATATCGACACAATTTGTCCATACTCCTGATGAGATGTACAAGTTCATTCAAAGTACGTTTTATGCGTATCAAACCGATGAGTTTACCATTAAAAAGGAAGTCGATGCCGCTGTGGATTTCCTGTTTAAGAATCAACTTATTGAAGAGATACAAGACAGCTATATGTCCACCTTGTTTGGAAGTAGGACATCTTCTTTGTATATCGATCCGTTATCAGCGATTCAGTTAAAAACCGCCTTGGAACGATCCAATGATATAGAGGCGACACCCCTGTCGCTTCTGCATGCGATTTGTTCAACACCTGATCTCCGCTCATTGTATCTCCGGGGGACTGACAAATGGGTTGAGGAAAAAGCAGAATGTATCATGCAGTCGTTGCTTTTAGATGTCCCAGATACATCAAGTGATGAGTATGAATGGTTTCTGAGTGATCTGAAAACCGCGTTCCTGCTGGAGGATTGGATCGAAGAAAAACCTTATGATGCACTTGTTCTTAAATACAACATTTGGCCAGGGGATGTCCATACCATTGTTGAGATGGCAGAATGGTTATTACATGCGACTAGGGAGTTTGCCCGTATGTATAATTTCTCATGCGTCTCTGATGTCTCTGATCTTCTGATACGGGTTCAAAATGGCTGTAAAGAAGAATTGCTCAATCTTATCACTTTGAAGGGTATCGGCAGGGTGCGTGCACGCGCTTTATATCGTGAAGGATTTAAAACCGTCAATGATTTACGGAATGTGCCTATGGAGCGTCTTGCGAAGATAAAGGGGATTGGAACCGCTGTTGCAAAGAATATCAAACAACAGATCGGGGAAAGTGGTTTACGAGGAAACAAACAACTTCGAGGGTCTCATCGATGATAACAATCCTTGGCACGCGTGGAACTATCAAGAATATCGATACGTTTGTCCAGCAGCTTCTTGTGTTTTCGAAGCAAGAACATCTTATCATTCAGGCTTTTGATGCACGACTTATTTATGGTAAGGACCATTTGATTTCAGCCACTACCCATGCGAAACGAGCATTTCAACAAAAGACAAATGCGACGAACTCTCTTGCGTTGGAAATCTTGTTGTATGCTGCTGGCGAGCGACAGATTCAAAAAGCCATAAAAAAAATTGGAATAAAAAAAGGAAAACAACCGATTGTTTTTATTATTACAGATTCTGTGAATCAGAAAAGCAATACGGCTATTAAAAAATCAGTGGTTCAACGACTCCTAAAAACGTTTCAGCTTACCATAGATACGACGGTAATCAAAGGAGATATGTCTACGTTGAAACGATTCGGTATCACTGATGTAGAGTTATCAACTATTCCTGAAGAAAAATACGGTGACCTTATCCTTGAGAAAGTAGCATTGGTCGATGTCATTAAATAATGTAAGTTACATCCGACTTTCTCGACTACTACTTTGTTTTTTCTCCGATATCCTTATTAAAAGAGTTCTGTTTTCGAGTTTCGGACGCGATTTTACAGTGTCCAGTGACTATCTGTCTTTCTTCCTTGCCCGTATGGGGTAGCTTGGATATCCTAGAGGCCTGCGGAGCCTCAGACCCGGGTTCGAATCCCGGTGCGGGCGCTATTGTGGCGTCATGTATACGATAAAATCCCAGAGAGGGTTAATCAATATCTAGAATGGAAAATCAACACACAAAACCCTACTACCTAATGATATGTTTTTAAAGAAAAAAATTTACTCATGAAACGAATTAAACACCTTGAAAAAGAAAAATATGAGAAATACATTGAGAAAAGTAAAAAATATATTAACACATATCAGTCTATTAGGTGACAATGAAAAACGAATTTTGGAATGCATTAGGAGGATATAAATATCTAATTATTTTCTTAATATGTGTTTGTATTGGTGGTGTTTATGGTTTAATTTCTTCTTTTGAAAATAATGAATGGCTCGCGATTTTTTCTAGTATGTTAACGATTCTGTCAACGGTTATTATTGTTATAGTTTTGAAATTAACAAACGATAGAAAGGAAATGATAAAAAGACAAGAATTGGATAGAATACGAGCAGAAGAAAAAGCTAAAAAAGAACAAGCAGAAGCGGAAGAAAAAACCAGAAAGCGGGCAGAAGCGGAAGAAAAAGCTAAAAGAGATAAAGTAGAAGCAGAAAAAAGAACCAGACGAGAACAATCAGAAGCAGATGCAAAAACGAGAAAAGAACAAGAAGAATGGGGTAGAACATCCGAAACCTGGATGAAAAAAGATGTTGGAACTTTAATTGAGGAATTGGGTAGTCCTAATCCTACTAATAGGTTACATGCCGCATTTCTTTTAGGAGCCAAGAAAGATAAGAGAGCGGTGAACGCATTGATAGAAGCTCTGCAAGACAGAGATGGTAATGTCGTTGCAAATGTTATCTATGCTCTTGGTGAAATTGGCGATCCTCAAGCACTTGAACCTCTGCGGAAACTGAATGATGCTGGCGTTGAAAAACTACGAAGAATTGCGATTGAAAAAATCAGACAAAAAAGGATCATAAAATAGATATTCAATTAATTACTACAGATGAACTGGATATTTAATCCTGCAATGAAAAGTCTTTGGCTAGGAATCAACTATTTTCTCTTTTTTCTTCTTTTTTTATCATTTGATTCGCACGACCGCTATAATAATTATCCGAAAAGCTTGAAAATGGGGACTGTAGACCTTAAAAGACCCTCAGGGCTATAATTCAGGGTCTTTTAGAACCCCTCAGGGTCCTATAGAGCCTCTCTTTTAAGATATTAACTACTGTTCAACTAGTTATACGATTATAAAGAAAGAATGAAACCTTGACAAACACATGATTCTCTATTCATCAGGATTAGAGTATTGTCTACCAAAATCATATTTTTGTTTGCGCGTTTTATTAACAATTTTCGCTTTCGGATCATCAAATTCGTTGCTACAGTCGTGACATCTATATTTTGGTGTCTTTCTTTTTCTGATGGTAATCTTCATACTTTCACATTTTGGACAAACTGCAATAAAATCCTTAGCTATCTGACTAAATGTATTATGAGATCGTTCAACAAAGTCATCTTCGTCTCTTATCAAAATTCAAACACCGATTTAGATATTTTAACTAGCCTTATAAAGAAATCTGTGTGAGAAGTTATCAGGAATTGAAGCTTATTTACAGCAACACTGATGGTTGACAACTATAGGTTTTTAAAAAAAATTATTGTTGTAATACTACAATATGGGACAAGAAATTTTTTGCATAAATTTCTACGCAATAGAAAACAAAAAAGGGTATAGGGTAAATATTATCTATTTTGAATAATATTTTTAAGTGCCGATAAATCATTTTTAACGTTTTCAACTTCTTTTAATTTTTCCTGTTCAAAGACATTCAGTATTTCAGATAGATCTGTGGTGGTTTTATAGATATGAACTGGCCTGCCTTTCCCTTTCTTTTTAAGATCCTGCTTTTTTACCCAGCCTCTTCTGCGTAGTTCCTGCATCGCTATGCTCACTTCAGGTTGACGCATGTCTGTCCCCAGTTCAACATCAGCGCACTTACATTCATCAAATTGTGAAATGTATAATAATGTTTTAGCAAGATTTTTCGGCATCCCTAGATGAACGAATAGTTGAATGGCTCTCCCATCATCTTTATCTAACTTATACACAGTTTTTTGTTTCATATTTTCCGCATCCTCATACTTCATACCATATAACAGTTATTCTTTTATATGACCAACCATTCATTGAAAATAGGAGAGCGGCCCATACAAAAAAATTTGAAAAAACCGATTATTCAGGTAGCATACCATGAGAGAACTATTTTAATAGATATACTTGTTCTTTGGTTTGCAACCTAAAAACTGTGACACCGCATTATTTAATGGAAAGTGATACACTATGATAGAAATAAATGTACAAAATATTGTAGCATCTACCTCTTTTGCAGAGAAGTTAGACCTTGATGTGATAGCACAATCTTGGGATGAAGCTGAATACGAACCTGAGCAGTTTCCGGGGCTTGTGTATCGGTTGAGCAGTCCGAAAACCGCTACCCTTCTCTTTAGAAGTGGGAAGGCGAACTGCACTGGTGCAAAGAATATTGAAGACGTCAAAACCACAATTACTATCATTGCGGAAAAACTGACGAAGCTGGGTGTAACGGTCTATAAAGACCTTGGGATCATCATTCAGAATATTGTCGCAACAGCTGATCTGGGCGGAGAACTCAATCTGAGTGAAGTAGCAATCTCTCTTGGTTTAGAAAATGTGGAATATGAACCTGAGCAGTTCCCCGGGCTGGTCTACAGAATAAAAGAACCTAAGGTAGCTATGTTGCTGTTTTGTTCTGGTAAAATAGTCTGTGCAGGTGCAAGAAAGATGGAGGATGTGTCATTAGCTGTAGATAAATTATCAAAGGAGCTTTCTTCGTTAGGGCTTCTGCATAAGAAAAACCTTTCTCGTACTATATGAGGAAACGAAAAAAACAAGAGGAAGCTAGTTTGTTTAATGAAAGTTTAAGAGAAGATAAAGAATTTTGGCGAAAAAGGGATTCTGTAGAGATGAATTAAAAAAAGAAGAAAAGAAAAATTTATTTCTTTTTCAGATATGGTAATTTAGTTCGTTTGTTGATACCAGTAGTATACCCATCGGGCATATCGCAAGGTTTGCCACTTTTTGGTTTGTTTCCTACTTTACAAAAATAGTATATTTTCTGGTTTCTTCCGCCTTTCAGCTGGACTTCACGTGTGTGTAGGACATATCCATCTTTTTCAAATGCCATATTATTTCCTCAGAGTAGCGTAAGAAGGGGACGTTATATAAAGGTTCCCTGACCGATGGAAACTCAGCGACTACCTGTACACAAAATAAGTGAGGTTGAGATTTTTAGGTTTTTAAAGAAATAATCAACTATGTTTTTTTTTATTTTTCTCATCGTGATGATTTCATAGAATAATGTAGTTTTCATTTCTTTAATTAAAAGGGTTAATTTTTGTTACAAATGTTATGAAAAATATAGAAAATTTTTAATATGTGGTGAAGTTATGTCTAGTTGGAGAAAAAGAGGAAAGGCAACGACTTTCATAAGTATTATCCCTTTAATATTTCCCATTTTCCCCAATTGTCTTGAAGGAAACGGAATGAGAAACGGAGGAAAGGTGGTGGTTGTTCATATTTTATTTTTGGTTTGTGTATACATTTTTAGTTGCCTCAAAAATCCACCTTTCCCCCTATTATCTAATCAGAGATGAAAAAAGAATTGAACCCTTATTTCATTACGTAAATAAATGGTTTCTAGAAGAAATTTATATTCTCAGGTACATTTTTTTTAGAAAAAAGAAAAGAAAGTAGGGGTGTCTAGAACCCCAATAGTTGTCGTAGCAATGGGAACGAATTTGGAAAACGCTCGAAAAGATGCTCAAGAAGCTGCAGGAACAGGAATCGGAATTGATAGGAACTATCCTTTGGCATCGTAATCGATAAGGGATCTGACCAGTCGCTCTCGCCACCATAGACATCTTTTGCTTTTACTTTCACACTGTATGTCCCTTTGGTGCTCCATGATTTCTGTGCACCTCCTTGGGATCCTGAAGCAAACGGTCCGATCCATTCGCTGATATTCCCATCACCCCAGTCCCACATGTAAAACACAGAGTCCCCCTCCTTGTCAACGGTGCTTGTTCGGTAGAGGTAGAGTGAGCCTGGTTTGCCTTTTGCTGGTCCACTGGGTTTCTCAGGTGTATTCGGTGCTTCGTTCGGTGACTTGACGGTGACATGCAAGATTGGGCTGTACCACCAGGTTTGCCCAAAGAGTTCTTCCTTGCCATCGGTTCCTTGGAGTGATTCGTAGTAGGTGTCATTGGTCCGTTCTTTGATCATTCTCAGATAGGGGTCATTCCCATAAACATCTGGTCGGAGGACGTTGCCATAAATTTGGTCGACTTGTGCTTTTGCGACGAAATAATATTCTCCCGGGGTGGTAAATTCAATTGTTTCCTTATAGGTAGTGCCTGCTGTTTGTCCATTCATTGCGTTATCCCATCCAGTCCCGCCAAGGTAATCGCCGCTGTGTTCATCATGATCTGTTGTGGTGTACGTCCATGTTTGGATCGGATCTGGGTTGTTTCCATATTGGAGATAGGTATGATCAACGACCATGCTGCCATTCACCTGCCAGGTGATGTTGACTGGTGTATTGGTTAAAACAACAGCATGATTTTCGACACTGTCAGATTGCCAGCGAAGGTAGGGTTGTGCTAAATCAGTTTCGTGTAAGATGATACGGCGGATTTCAGCACCATAGCGAGCAACGGTATCGTTCCCAAATGTATCTTGGCTAGGATTCTTTGTATTTGACATTTCCGGTGAAAGCCACAAGACTCCAGCTCCATAGTAATTCCCCCATGTTTCATCAGCAACATATTGGTCTTCCACAGGGTTTTTCTCGACATCAGCGCCATAAGCCCATGGGCAGATTCCACCACCTACTGTATATCCGACGGTGTCAGGGATAGTCCCGATGCTATATTTATCGAGGTTTCCCCCGTAATCACCGATGAAGTCACCTAGTCGAAGGCTAGAGGCATCATGGAAGTAGAAATCTGGTGGGGCATAGTTATATGAATTTCCTGTGATTGGGCTGGTTCCGACGATGTTGCTGTGCATGTTGCCCCAGGAATATAGTAACATTCGTGCGCCACCATGGAAGTCAGCTCCGAGTCGAATGGTATGATTATCAACAAATGCATGAAGGGTTTTTCCATTCACACTTGCCCAGATGCCTCCAGTTGGTTCACCAGGATCCCAGTTCATATCTGCCTCTCGGTTCAGATCCCAACCATGGGAATCGTACCGTTGGTCATGATCAAATCCATAGGGGTTGTGTGATGCCTCGAGGTAGATTTCTCTGTTGTCGATAAGCCAGCTGAGCCAATCTTTTGAATAATACGGGCTTGGTTCGTCGGTAAACGCCATCCGCATGAGCCAATCCGTAAACCAGAACATTCCAACAGTCCCAACGGTTTCATCACCATGAGGACCACCAAGGAAGAGGACCTCTGGCTTGTGTAATCCAAGAGATTCGTTCGTGATACGGATATAATAATCATCATAGCCAGTTGGGATCGTCCCAGTGTTATACAGAACGTTTGCTTTGAAGACTTCGATATAGCCTGGATATTGGGTTTCAAGCGCTTGATACCAGCTGATAAGTTGTGCGTACGTAGATGGTTTGTTATACCAACTTGGACCGAAATTAGTTATTTCTTCGGTTTGCGTGTTGAGTTGTGTATCAGGTGTTTGTTTTTGCATATCATGAGAATATGCAGAAGTCGGCAGGATAGTGGTAAGCAGCGTGAGAGCCACAATACCTGAGATTATTGTTTTTATGAAATGTTTCTTCATAATATCCCCATTTGTAAATATACCCCCTCCTGATATAAAACTTTCTATAAAAGACGTTGTTGAACCATCTTTCAGTGTTCATTTCTATGTTTTCTTCTGGTTCATTTCTTTTTGTTGTGTTGTGTATTCCTGTATTAATCGATGTAACGTAATCTCTCCAATGAGACGTTCTGAATCATCAACGATGGGGAGTTGTTTAATCTGATGTTGTTTCATTTTCATGATGACATCTGCTATTGTCTCCTCAGTATGTGCAGTAATTGGTTGTTTTGACATGATCTCCTCTACAAGGATAGGAAGACCATATTGAAATGATTGCAGTGTTGGTTTGTCATAAGATTGTATAGGAGTATAAGGGGGTGCTAACAGTTGGATTGTGTCTGATTCGGTAATAACACCAACGACGTGTAAAGACGTTTTGTCATCAACCACCCAGATGTGTTGTTTCGTTTCAAATAGCAGAAAGACGTGTTCGATATTTTCAGACTTTTCTACATAGAAGTCTTTTATGGTGATTGGTTCGAGGATATCTTTTACTGTTAGATGATGGAGTGTTGAAATCGCTGAATGGTTTTCACTCATGGTTCTCAGAATGGCAAATCATATGACCGTTATTTATATTCTCTGAGACATCATTTTTCCATGATTTTAAATACCAAGAATTGTTACCCATTTCGGATACACAACTGGTAAGGGATGCATTGGATGCTGCTGGAGATTACACTTGCGATTATTTTTGCAAAGATTTTTAATATTATCTTTGAGAAACTCAAACAACCAGGTGTCATCGGAGAAATTATTGCAGGTATTGTCCTTGGTCCAAGTCTTCTTGGAGCATTATCGGGATCCTCTCTTAATCTTTTTGGGACTTCGGTGTTTCAGCTGAATTTGAATCTTACGTCACCTGAATTCAAAGAAGTCGCGTTTATCGGTGTGGTGTTTCTCCTTTTTATCGTGGGACTTGAAACGAACACCTCAGATCTTAAAAAGACTAGAAAAGCAGGGTTTTTCGTTGGTATATTTGGTGTGATGATCCCGTTTTTGATGGGGTGTCTTTTCGGTATGTTCTTTGGTATGGATGCGATTCAGTGTATGGCGGTAGGCGCTATTCTGCTTGCTACCTCTGCTACTATTGCGATTCGTATCCTTGCTGATATGGACTTATTGTCGACACGTGTCGGGTTGACCCTTCATACTGCGGTTGTCTTAAACGATATTTTTGCTATCATCATCTTTGCATTAGTGTTTGGGAAAGGAAATTCCATGATACTTCTTTTACAGATCCTGCTCTTCTTTGTCTTGACAATCGGAGCAGGTTTTCTTCTTGTCCGCTATACCGCGCATAAGGAATCGACAAGGAAAGCACCGATCATTATCATCACCTCAGGGTTGGTCATCTGTTTTTTGTTTGCGGCATTCGCGGAAAACATGGGGTTGACCGCGATTATCGGTGCGTTCATCGCTGGTCTCTTTATTCGTAAAACACCGCAAGCAGGGATTTTAGCGGATTATATTAAAACAATAGGATATGCATTTTTTATCCCTCTGTTTTTCGTCAGTGTCGGAGCAAGTTTTGATTTTGGTTATCTCATCCAATCAAGTAACATGGAATCGCTATTGATTTTTATTATGATCTTTGTTGTTTTTGGTATTGTTGGGAATTTTTTAGGTGGGGCGATTGGGGCAAGACTTTCTGGCTTACACAGACGGGAAGCAATCAGTGTTGGTATTGGAATGATGCCCGTCATGGGAGTTGCGTTAATTATTGTCTCAACGGGTATAGATAATGGTATCTTCGGGGCTTCTGGTGGAGTACTTGCTAATCAGATTCGTACAGCGACTCTTCTTTTAATTATCATTAGTGCTCTTATCGCACCGCCGCTTCTGAAAAAAAGCATGGCGTCCCCGCTTCTGAAAAAAATTGGGAAAACAAAAACAAAGCTCTCTTTGTATACTCATCCTCATTGTCATGAATGTTTCTCTGCTCTTCGGTTGAATCCTGAGAATAACCAATGGTACTGTGACACCTGTCAAAGATTCATAAAAATTTACAAAAAACCACCGAAACCGACTCTGCATATGACCGATAAAACAGATAAGCACATCCAATACATTATCGGAGCAGGAACTATTCTGTTATGTGGGTATATCATTCAGAGTTCTGTTACGATGAGTTTTGTTGAGAAAGGTACCGCGCTCATCGGGATCTTCCTAGGCACAACCCTTGCGTTTTTTACGATTCGTCTTCTTTTTTCGAAATAAAAAAAACCAATGGAAAACGAGTGTAAGGTCATTTTTTTTAGTTTTTCTTGCTAATGTTTAAATTCGGTGAAATCATTAGCCGTAAAAAGGAGGTTTCCTAATGCTTAATTTTAATTATATGGTTTCAACAAGGGTCTTTTTCGGGAGAAATTCTATTGAG
>Ga0209285_10000175_pt1 | contig 23289 bp, 20 predicted proteins | sample PPLLak3March2015_2_FD_187249 | JGI IMG/M metagenome (GOLD analysis project Ga0209285, IMG submission 187249) | Freshwater sediment microbial communities from Prairie Pothole Lake near Jamestown, North Dakota, USA - PPLs Lake P8 Core (3) Depth... | ecosystem: Environmental > Aquatic > Freshwater... | reverse complement strand
ACATCCTCAAACTGACTTGCCCTTCGGCGAGAACAGATAACCCTGGCCCCAGACCGTGCGGATATAGACCGGGTTGGCCGGGTCATCCTCCAGTTTCTTGCGCAGGCGGGTAACCCGCACGTCAATCGAACGGTCAAACGGATCGCGCTCGTAGCCCTTCAGCCAGTCCATGATCTGATCCCGCGACAACGCCCGGTTGGGGTGCTCCAGGAACAGTTTCAACAGCGTGAATTCGGCCTGGGTCAGCGGAATGTCGGCTCCCTCGCGGGCCAGGCTCTGCGATCCCAGATCCAGCGAGAACGGCCCAAAACGGGCGACCTCGCCACTGCCTTGATCCGTTTTCGCCGCGCCGTTGTTCCGCCGCAACACCGCACGGATACGAGCCAGCAATTCACGCGGGTTGAACGGCTTGGGCAGATAGTCGTCGGCGCCCACCTCGAGGCCGACGATGCGGTCGATGTCCTCGCCGCGGGCGGACAGCATGATCACCGGCACCTCGCGGGCCGCCTTGACCCGCCGTGTAAGGGCCAGACCGTCCTCGCCGGGCATCATCAGGTCCATGACGATGAGATCGGGATCGAAGCTGGTCAGCCTTTCGTCCATCTCCTTGCCGTCACGCGCCGTGACCACTGTCATACCCTGCTTGGCCAGATAATCTGCCAGCAGATCGCGGATACCCGCGTCGTCGTCCACGACCATTACATGGGGGTTGTCGCTCACAGCCTTACCTCCGAAACACACTGTTACAAATTTATCTGAAGCGGTAACTCCTGTGTTATCGCTTCCACTTATAGTGTGAAGCGTACAAGGAGATTGGCATGAAACCCCGCAACCCGATCAAGTCCAATTTGGTGATAGCCCTGCTGCTCGCATTGGCGAGCGCTCCGGTGCTGGCCAACGACACCCCATTTGGCCTGTTCGGTGCGACGACTAAACAGTATGCCCAATTCACCGCCGAAGAACGTCGTGCCCTGCGTGACCAATGGGAGGAAGCCAGCCCGGCACAACGACTCCAGATGCGTCGTGAGTTTCAGGAGCGCCAGGAACGCTTGCGTCTTCGCGCGCAGGAAAATCAGTCACAGCAGGAACGCAATCAACGCGAGAGCAATTTGCAGCGCGGTGATTTTGCCAGTGAAGGCAGCTTCGGCACCGGATTCGAGCGACGCCGTTCTGAAGGCAGCAAGTTCGAAGGCTATCCGCCTGACTACGTTCCAAGCATTCCCGGTCCGGGCGGTTTTTTTGATGGCCGGGGCAACCGTGGCGGCAAACGCCCCTGAATGATCGCCGCAAATCAACAAGTACTTTGCAAGCATTGGTTCTCGAATATCGGGTAAGGCTGGCAGAGCGTTTGAATTGGGGTTGGGCGGAAGAGTACAGTGCGCACCTCTTAAAAAGGACTGCATGGGGTGTCCGCCCCCTTGTTCCACACAACGTGAACTTCCGCTTTTTCCGCCTTGCCCTGTTCCTGATTCTGGCCTTGGCCACTTCCATCACCACCGTGCAAGCGTCGGTGGAGGCTGACTACCAGAGCGCACGCGAGGCCTATCAGAAGGGCAAATTCGAGCGTTTCTTCAAGATCGCAGCCAAATTCCCGCAGGATCACCCACTGGCGCCTTACATCCAGTTCTGGCGGATGAAAGCCGATTCGGCGTCTAACGCCGAGCAACAGGCTTTCATCCTGCAATACGCCGATTCACCGCTGTCCAACCGCCTGCGCGCCGATCTCGCCCGCAAGTATGGCCGCGATGCAAACTGGCCGGCTTTTCTCGCAACCTATGCGGCCATCGTCAAACCCGATCAGGAATTGCAGTGTTACGAAATGCGGGCCCGCCAAAACCAGGGCGATACCCAGGCCGACGCTGCCGGCATCGCGCTCTGGCGCACCGCGCGCGATTTGCCGTCGAGTTGCGACGCGCTGTTCACCCAACTGGCGGAGCGCGGTCTGCTCACTCTGGAAGAGCGTCTGGCGCGGCTGCGACTGGCCCTGGATGACAACAACCTGCGTCTCGCACGGGAACTGGAAGCGACGCTGCCGGAGGACGCACAGATGGCGGCGGATGCACTCAGCCTCGCGCAACGCGATCCGGAGAACCTGATCGCCGCCATTGCGCCACAGCGTGGACAACGCGAAGCCGCCTTGTATGCGTTGACCCAGATCGCGAAGAATGCGCCCGAGGAGGCCGCACGCGTCTGGGAACAGCACCACGAAAAATATTCGCCGGCTGAACAGCGCTACGGCTGGGGCCAGATTGGCATGCACGCGGCGCGCCGGCACGATGCCCGCGCGATGACCTGGTTTCAGCGCGCCAGTGTTGGGGTTGGAACCGGGGCCAGCGAACTGCAGACGACCTGGAAAGCCCGCGCCGCCTTACGTGCCGGCCAGTGGATCGAGGTCTATCGCAGCATCGAAGCGATGCCGGAACCGCTTCAGAACGAAGCTGTCTGGCGTTATTGGAAGGCACGTGCACTCAAGGCATTGAATGCGACCTACCCGGCCAACTTGCTGTTCGCCAAGTTATCACGCGAGATCCATTACTACGGCCTGCTCGCCGATGAGGAACTGCCCGCCAGGCTGGAAGCGCGTCCGGACGATTACAAGGTGACGCCGGACGATCTGAAAGCGGCGGAATCGCATAGCGGACTCCAGCGCGCGCTGCTGCTGCGCAAGCTGGGCGATGACGGCAACGCCTTGGCGGAATGGGAATGGGCGCTACGCGGCATGCAAGACCATACCCTGCTGGCGGCAGCAGAATTGGCGCGGCGCAATAACTGGTATGACCGCGCCATCGCAACGGCAGAGAAAACCCGGGAAGTGCATGATTTCGATCTGCGCTATATCGCCCCCTTCCGTGACCTGGCGGGCGAATATGCGCAGGAAAACGGCATCGATGAAGCCTGGGTCTATGGCCTGATGCGGCAGGAATCGCGCTTTATGGATTACGCTCGTTCCAGCGTCGGCGCACAGGGGCTGATGCAGATCATGCCGGCCACCGCGAAGTGGATTTCGCGCCAGTTGGGACTGGGGAACAAAGCCCATGCCGGCGTCGGCAAGCCTGAAACCAATATTCGTTTCGGCACCTACTATCTCAAGCATATTTTCGATTCGCTCAGCCAGTCACCGGTGCTCGCCACGGCAGCCTACAACGCCGGCCCCGGACGCGCCCGCAAATGGCAAGCCGAGATCCCGCTGGAAGGCGCGATCTATGTCGAAAACATCCCGTTTTTCGAAACCCGCGAATACGTCAAGAAAGTGCTCACCAACGCCATGTTCTATCGCAACCGTTTTGGCGGCGTCTCACAACCCTTGAAAGAGCGGCTCGGCGTGATTCCCGCGCGCACGATTTCAATACAACCGGCGCAAGCATCGACATTGGCGACAGCGGGCCAAACCGTCCCCAGCGCCGGCGAGCCGCAACAATAACTGCTGCAGCGACTTACGAAGCCGGCGCCCCTCTTGCAGGGACAGCGAAGCTGTTGGCGCTTTAGCGCTTACAGATTCGGCGTCCCCCTTGCGGGGACAGCGTAGTCGTTGCGGCTTCAGCGACTTACGAATCCAGCATCCCTCTTGCGGGGATAAAATCCGGGCTGATTTCCTAACAGCCTTCAGCCAACCATGACCATTCAAAACGTTTGCATCCTCGGCGGCGGCGGTTTCGTCGGCCACCATCTGGCCGCTTTGCTGGCTGCGCGCGGACTTAACGTGCGCATACCAGCGCGGCGACGCGACGCAGTCAAAGATCTGATTGTGCTGCCCACGGTGGAAATCGTGGAAGCCGACATTCATGACCCTGCCAGTCTGAGCAACCTGTTCAGCGGCATGGATGCGGTGATCAACCTGGTCGGGCTGCTGCATGAATCGGGCTCTGGCAAAGGCGATGGTCAGCAAGCGCAGCGCGGCAGTTTCCAGCACGCGCATGTCGAATTGCCGCGCAAGGTCGTGCAAGCCTGCAAGGATTCCGGCGTGCCTCGGCTGCTGCACATGAGCGCACTCGGCGCAGAAGCGAATTCGCGCAGCGCCTATCAGCGCAGCAAGGCCGCAGGCGAGGCGCTGGTCATGCAGGCCAGCGGCGACCTCGACGTCACGATATTCCGTCCCTCCGTCATCTTTGGCCCGGGCGACAGCTTTCTCTCGCTGTTCGCCGATATGCTCAAGTTGGCGCCGGTTGTCCCCTTGGCCGGGGGGAATGCGCGGTTTCAGCCGGTGTTCGTTGGCGATGTTGCGCGCGCATTTGCCGATGCGCTGGACCTGCCGGAAAGCTTTGGCCAGCGCTACAACCTGTGCGGTCCGAAGATCTACAGCCTGGCCGAACTGGTCCGCCTGACCGCCACCAGTCTGGGCATGTGCCGGGTTGTCATGCCACTGGGGGAAACGGCCTCGTATGGATTCGCGCGCCTGATGGAACTGAAACCCGGCAAAAAAATCATGACCCGCGACAACCACTACGCGATGCTCACCGACAACGTCTGCCCGGACGGATTTCCCGCCTTGTTCGGCAAGCCGACCGCGTTGGAAAGCGTCATCGGCTACCTCAAGGAGGCCGATCCGCGCCGCAGTTACGGGGCTTACCGCGCACACGCCGGGCGCTGACCGCGCTTTGCTCCAGACGATGTCCGCCTGATGCGTTTCCCCGCCCACATCCAGGTTTACGTCGTCGGCGGCGCGGTGCGCGACCGCTTGCTCGGCTTGGCCCCGGGTTTGTCATCACACGACCGCGACCATGTTGTCGTCGGCGCGACGCCGGAAGAGATGGTGGCGCTCGGTTTTCAGCCGGTTGGCAAGGATTTCCCGGTTTTTCTGCATCCACGCACGCATGAGGAATATGCGCTGGCCCGCACCGAGCGCAAGACCGCGCGCGGGTACAAGGGATTTCAGGTCTACGCCACGCCCGATGTGACGCTGGAAGAGGATTTGCGGCGGCGCGACCTGACCATCAACGCGATGGCGGAAAACGAAGTCGGCGAAATCATCGATCCCTATGGTGGCCGCGCCGATCTGGCTGCGCGCGTGTTCCGGCATGTCAGCGAAGCCTTCTCCGAAGACCCGGTCCGCATCCTGCGCGTGGCCCGTTTCGCCGCGCGCTTCGCCGAGTTTTCGGTCGCGCCGGTCACGCTGGAATTAATGCGCAGCATGGTTGCCAACGCCGAGGTCGATGCGCTGGTGCCGGAGCGGGTCTGGCAGGAATTGGCGCGCGGCTTGATGGAAACGCGGCCCTCGCGCATGTTCCTGCTGCTGCGCGAATGCGGTGCGCTGGCGAAGTTGTTGCCGGAACTCGATGCCCTGTTCGGTGTGCCGCAGAACCCCAAAAGCCATCCGGAAATCGACACCGGCGACCACGTCATGCGCGTCATCGACTGCGCCGCCGCCGAGTCGCAGCCGCTGCCGGTGCGCTATGCCGCCCTGCTGCATGATCTCGGCAAGGGGCTGACGCCGCGCGAATACTGGCCGAATCATGGCGGCCACGAAGCGGCTGGCCTCGAGTTGGTCAAACAGGTGGGCCAGCGCCTGCGCGCGCCGACGGATTGCACTGGCCTGGCGCAGATCGTCGCGCGCTGGCACGGCCAGGCGCACAACGCCGACAAGATGGGCGCGGCTGGCCTGTTGGAGCTGCTGGAACAGACCGATGCGTTCCGACGGCCGCAGCGTTTTGGCGATTTTCTGCAGGCTTGCGCGGCGGATTTTCATGGTCGCCCGGGTTACGAAGAGCGGGCTTTCCCGCAAGCGCAGCGTTTACAGCAAGCGCTGACAGCGGCGCGCCAAATCGATGCCGGTGCAATCGCTCGACAGTCGGCTCCGGCCGATATTCCGGACGCCATTCATGCTGCGCGCCTGCATGCCATCGAAAGCGCACTGGCATGAGCGATATGAGCCCTGAACTCTCTCAGCTGTTTCCCGTGCTCGATGGACTACCCGCAATGTTGGCGACGGAAGTCGAGCGCCAGGCCATGCCGATGCGCGCGCCTGCCGGAACGGTGCTGTTCGATGCAGGCGTCGCCTGCCAGGCCCTGCCGCTGGTGCTGAGCGGCAGTATTCGGGTCAGCAAACGCGCCGAGAACGGCCGCGAAATTCGCCTCTATGGCGTCAACCCGGGCGAGTTGTGCATCGTCACGGTGAGCTGCCTGCTGGGCGCCAGCGCCTATCCGGCGACGGGCATCGCGGAATCTGAAGTTTCCGCGCTGGCGCTGCCGCGCCCGTTGTTCTTGCGCTTGACGGCGGAACATGCGCCGTTCCGCGACGCGGTATTCACCTTGTTCGCCGATCGCCTGACCGGTTTGATGACGCTGGTCGAGGAAGTCGCATTTCACAAGCTCGATCAACGCCTCGCCGCCTGGCTGGCGGCACGCGGGCCGACCATCCTGGCCTCGCACCAGGTCATCGCGCAGGAACTGGGCAGCGTGCGGGAAATTGTCTCAAGACTGTTGAAACAGTTTGAGGAACAGCGCTTTGTGCGCCTGGGAAGAGAGCGGATCGAAGTGCTTGATCCGCTCAGTCTGAAAAAACTCGCAGAAGGCCAGCAAGGCGCCTAGTCGGCAGGCACCAGGCCGGTGCGAATGGCGTAACGGGTCAAGCCCGCCACATCGTGAATGTTGAGCCGTTGCATCAGTTGCGCGCGATGGCTTTCCACCGTTTTCACGCTGACATGCAATTGGGTGGCGATCTCACGCGTGGCGTAGCCGCGTGCGATCAAATGCAGAATCTCGCGCTGGCGCGGGGTCAGCCGATCATCGCGTCGCGGATTGTGGCCAGGCTCCTCAGTGCGCAGATAATCCTCGATGACCACGACCGCAGCCTTCAGATTCGACAACACGGAGCGATGCTTTTCGCTGGCCTGGCGCAGGCCATCCAACGCCTGCTTGTGACCCGTTACATCCGTGCAGCAGCCGATGTAACCAAGCAGATCGCCGCTCTTCTCGTCAAAGAAGGGCTGCCCGGTTTTGTGCAGCCAGCGATAGCGGCCATCGCTCCGACGCAGGCGACACTCCACGGCAAAGGACTCCTTTGCAGCAAGGGCGTGCTGAATCCGCTCGGACCACGCCGCCGCGTCCTCCGGATGCATGGAGTCTAACCAGCCATCGCCCAGCGAATCTTCAAGAGTACGTCCGGTAAATTCTCGCCAGGCGCGATTGACCAGCAGGCAATGCCCGGCGAAATCGGAAACCCAAATAATCATCGGCACCCAGTCCAGCGCCCGAATCATGTCGGGTGAGAGTTGTGCGCTGGCGTTATTCATAGTCATGACTTTGAGCTCCTTCATCGAGCGGAACACAACATGGCCCATTACTCGAATACCCGTATAGCTTAAGTAATAGCAAATAGGCTAAGTATCAGGGAAACCCTGGTTTTTTATGGGGGAATGCTGACACCACTGACTCCATCGCTCGATTGCCCTGTTGCAAGCTGCTCATGGAGAATGCATGCAGTGGAATCGTTGCGCTATAGCATTGACGAATCCGGCGTACCCCGTGCGGATATCCTTCACCCCTCGCGCCCTGACCTGACCCACAGATGACTGGCTCGGGGCATGAAACCAACTGAGAGTCGCTGAACATGAGCATCAAATCCGATAAATGGATCCGTCGAATGGCGGCCGAACACGGCATGATCGAGCCGTTCGAGCCAGGCCAGGTCAAGAGCGTGAATGGCGAGAAAATCGTCTCGTACGGCACCTCGAGTTACGGCTATGACGTGCGTTGTGCCAACGAATTCAAGCTGTTCACCAACATCAATTCGACGATTGTCGATCCCAAATACTTCGACCCGACCTCGTTCGTTGAAGTGGATGGCGACTCCTGCATCATCCCGCCCAACTCGTTTGCCCTGGCGCGCACGGTCGAATACTTCCGCATTCCACGCAATGTACTGGTGGTCTGCCTGGGCAAAAGCACCTACGCGCGCTGCGGCATCATCGTCAACGTGACGCCGCTGGAACCCGAGTGGGAAGGCCACGTCACGCTGGAGTTTTCCAACACCACGCCGTTGCCGGCGAAGATCTACGCCAACGAGGGCATCGCGCAGATGCTGTTCTTCGAATCCGACGAAATCTGCGAAACCTCATACCGGGATCGCGGCGGCAAATATCAGGGCCAGACCGGCGTGACGTTGCCGAAGATTTGAAGCTTGCAAGCATGCTTTGCCCGGCACCAGGGCAAAGTCGTGTTCAGTCCGGCTCACGCGCCTTCCAAGCTCTCGGACAGACTGATGTAGCGACACGCTTTTCGATGCGCTGCCTGGTGCTGCACCTGCAGGCATCGTTCCAATGCCGGCGGGCCGTCGACAATGACCAGGCCGATGCTCTGGAAACGTTGCAGATAGCGCATGACTTCGGCGCCGAGATCCCCCTCGCCGCTGGCCAAGCGGTAATCAATGCCGGAATGCTCCAGGCGCAGCAGCAGACCGGCAAGCAGAAAGGTCGGCGACTTGGGCGAGTTGAGCAGCAGAATATCCAGGTGATTGCAGAATTGAACGCAGCGTTTCAGCGCGTTAAGCTGGAATTCCGCTGACAGATGGCGACCATCCACCGCAAGCAGCACGCGGCATCTTTTATGCATGGTTAGCGCTTGCGGCACCGCATCGGTTTGAGCCATCTCTTCAGCCTCGGGCCGCGCGGCAATAGGTAACTGCAGCGTTAACTGCGACGGAGTCTGCATCATCGCGACATGGCTCATGTCTCGACGCCTTGCGCCGAAGAATCAGGCGAGCCGGTATCAGAGCAAGCTGTTCTCATGTGCGACGCGATTGCGGCCATCGTGTTTGGCCTGATAAAGCGCGCGGTCGGCGCGCTCGAACAAGCTGGCCGGATCATCCTGATGCTTGCGCGAAGCCACCCCGAGCGACACCGTCAGCGGCACTTGCCAGTGCTGCGAAAAGGCCTGATGGCATGCTTCGATGCGACCCCGAATTGATTCCGCCAGGCTAATCGCGCCTTCCAGCGAGGTATTCGGCAGCAGCGCGAGGAATTCCTCGCCGCCATAACGGAAGGCGCTATCGCCGGCACGAATGCAGCGGCACAGCGTTGCGGCAACCCAGCGGATGACGCAATCACCATCGGCATGACCATAGGTGTCGTTGATCCGCTTGAAAAAATCGATATCCATCACGACGATGGCCAGGCTGCCTGCTTCCGGCGTGGCCCAGATTTCATCCAGACGCTGATCCATGGCGCGACGGTTGTACAACCCGGTCAACGGGTCGGTCAGTGCCTCGCAGCGATGCAGTTCCAACGCCACGCGCAAGCTGGCCGTGGTGAGTCGCTCGGCACTCAAGCGCGAACGCAGCGACCGATTCTCTTCCAGCAAACGCAACATCGTTTCAGCTTGAACAGTGTTGCCCAAGGCGTGGTTGCCTGACACGTAAATGCCTAGCGCGTGGCTGCCCAACACATAGCTGCTCAACGCCTCGGAATCAGCGTTGCAGGAGGCGATCAGACATCCCATCGCAGCCTCGATGGATGCGAAAGATGCATGGGTTCCACAATGGCAATCGGCAAATGGACCCGGCATGGGTTTGGATAGGGCCATCTTCACGTACCCCCTTTTGCTTGGATGATCGTTGTAAGAATGGCCGGAGTTTAAGGAACCGAATGTCTGACAGAAATTGTCGGATTACTTACCAGACTGAAGGTACCTTTACCCTTGCCCGATCACCAGCAAGCTTCAACCGTACTTTCCCTGCGCAATCAGCGATTGCTCGATCTCCGCCAGCAAGGCACTGAGCGTTTCGGGATCAACCGGCTTCACCAGATGCCGATCGAAGCCGACCGCCTGGCTGCGCTGCAACGCGGCGGCATGACCATAACCGCTGACCGCGACTAGCCTGATATCGGCGCAGTCCTCACACGCACGGATGCGCTCGGCCAGCGCGTAGCCATCCTGGCCAGGCAGACCGATATCGATCAACGCCACCTGGGGCCTGAATTCGGCAATCAGTTCCAGGGCGGCCTCCGCCGCTGCCGCGCTGCGTACCTGATAGCCATCGAGTTCGAGGAAGACGACCATGCTCTCAGCGACGACCGGATCATCATCGACCACCATCACCCGCAGCACATGCAGTGCAGACCCTGCACAGGGCGCGGCAGCGGCCGAATGCGATGCGATATCGTCTGCGTCAGCCAGCGGCAGACGCAGACTGAAACTGGCGCCCTGACCGGGCCCGTTGCTGGCAACTGAAACCTGGCCGCCATGCAGCCGCACCAGTTGCCGCACCAGCGTCAAGCCGATGCCGAGGCCGCCTTGCGAGCGGTCCAGCGTGCGATTGCCCTGCCTGAACAGGTCGAACACCACCGGCAGCAATTCGGCGGAAATGCCCATGCCATTGTCTCGCACCACAATCTCGATTTCCGTTGCGTGTAGTTGCCCGAGCAGCTCGATGCGGCCGCCATCCGGCGTGTATTTGGCGGCATTGTTGAGCAGGTTCTGCAGGATCTGCACCAGACGCACCAGATCCCCATCCAGTAACACGGGTGCATCCGGCATGCGCACTTCCAGCCGATGTTTCTTTGCCGCCATGGTCGGCTGCACCGACTCGCATGCCTGGCGGATCAGATCATCGAGTTCGATACGGCCGCGCTTGAGCACGATCTTGCCCTGCACGATGCGCGACACATCGAGCAACTCATCGACCAGATGCGCCAGATGGCTGACCTGCCGCTCGATGATGTCCTGCGCCCAGCGCAGGCGCGGTTCGGCCAGCTCAAGCCGGCCCAGGACATGGGCGGCATTGCGGATCGGCGCCAGCGGATTGCGCAGTTCATGCGCCAGCATGGCGAGGAATTCATCCTTGCGCTGATCAGCCTCGCGCAGCGCCAGCTCGGCCTGCTTCAGCGAGGTGATGTCCGCCATGACGCCGACCATGCGACGGCAGGCGCCGTCCGGCTCGAATTCGTAGCGACCGCGTGAACTCATCCAATGGATCGAAGCATCCGGCCAGACGACGCGGAACTCGACGACGTAATCGGTCCGTTCCAGCATGCTGCGCTGAATTTCGGCCTCGATCCTGGCCAGGTCTTGCGGGTGCACCCTGTCAGCCCAGGCCTGGTAGGACGGCGCAATCTCGCCGACCTGATAGCCGAGAATCTCGTAATGCCCGCGCGACCAGATGATTTCACCACTGTGCAGATTCCAGTCCCAAGTGCCGGAGCGGCCGATTTCGGTGGCGAGCTGAAAGCGATTTTCGCTTTCGCGCAGCGCCTGCTCGGCCAGCTTGATATCGGTGATGTCCTGCGTGATGCCGAAGCCGCCGGTCATATTGCCGGCGGCATCGAACTCCAGCTCGGCTTTCTCGCGCACCCATTTCACCTGGCCGTTGATCAGCAGCCGATGCTCCAGATCGTAGGGCGCGCCGGCCAGACAGGCCTGCCAGGCCTGATCGACGCCGGCGCGATCTTCCGGATGGACGCAGAAAAGGAAGGTTTCATAGGTCACCGCGGCGCCTTCCGGAATGCCGAAGATGCGATGGTTTTCAGCCGACCAGTCCAGACGGTTGGCGCGTATATCCAGGCGCCAGCTGCCGATGTGGCCGAACGACTGGGCGCGGATCAGATCTTCCTCGCGCTCGCGCAGCGCTTGCTCGGCCAGCTTGCGATCGGTGATGTCGTGCAGGATCAGCGCCGCCCCGAGCATCTTGCCTTCGGCTTCCAGCACCGCATTCGAGCCGGTAACGAACAAGCGCGAGCCATCCTTGCGGAACACGATGGCCTCATGGTCGCGCACCATGCCACCCGACTGGTAAACCTGGCACAACGGGCACTCATGCATCGGGAAAAGCCGGCCGTCGCGGTGATGATGGTGGATGAACTCATGCAACAGCTGGCCTTTCAGTTCATCGAGGCTGAAGCCGAACGTCTTTTCCGCCTCCAGATTGAGCGCCGTTACTCGGCCTTCGGCGTCATTGATGAAGATCGAATCGGTCGATTTCTCCATGATGCCGCGAATCAGATCGAGTTGATAACGCAGCTTTTCTTCTGCCAGCATGCGGTCGGTGATGTCCTCGACCGAAATGATGATGCCGCCAATCGTGCCATTGGCATCCTTCCACGGCACCACCGCCCAGCGTGACCAGCGCTCGCGGCCATCGAGGAACCAGTGTTCTGCATCATTCGTCAGCGTCTCGCCGGCGAGGCCGCGCGCATGTGCATGGCGCCAGGCGGCGGGCATGTCGGGCTGATGCTGATAGTGATTGAGGCCGACCAGAGTCTCCGCGCCAAGGCCATAGTCCTGCAGCCAGCGGCGACTGTGCGCGAGATAGTTCATCTCGCGGTCGAACATGGCGATGCTGATCGGCGCGTGTTCGATGAACAGATGCAATTGTTGCTGGCTGCGCCGGACGCGCTCTTCTTCAAGATTGCGTTCGGTAATGTCGCGCACGGTGCTGACCGTGTACTCGACCTTGCCATCGACGCCGCGCACGCACTTCACCGCCAGCGCGACATCAATCGCGCTCTGATCCTTGCGCAGACAGCGCAACTCGATCTGGTAGCCATCGATCTCACCCGCCTGCATGCGCTCCAGCTGGGCGGCTTCCTTGCTGCGGTCGTCGGGATGGATCAATTGCCGCCAGGTGGTTGCGGCAAGCAACTCCTCGCGCGCATAGCCAAGCATCTCGCAGAGCCGGTCATTGACACGCAGCCAGCCCAGGTTGCCGGCATCGATAATCGCCATGCCCATGAAAGGCAGGTCGTAAAACAGGTTCAGCAGCCGGTCCTTTTTCGCGCTGTGGGCGACAAGTTCGAGATCATGGCAGTAAGTCTTGTGGCGCCAGAGGCGGCGCAGCAACAGGCCAATCACGATTAAGGCGACAACAGCGACCAGGTTGACCCAGACGATGAGCTGGTAGAGCGGTCGCAGGATTTCCGCCTCATTCACCTTGGCGATCAGAAACCAGTTGCTGCCTTGTACCGGACGCACCGCGGCAAGCACCGGGATACCGCGATAGTCCTCGCCAGCCAGCGTTTGCACCCGCTTATCGCGCACGGCGATGGCGGCTGGCAAACTGGGCGCATTCAGCGGCAGGCGGTAGTTGAGTGACATGCCACGGCGATGGCGCAGTTCGTTGAGGAAAAGCACCTCTTCCCCGTCACGCCGCACCAGCAGTGTTTCGGCGCTCGGGCTGGCGGTCGGCCAGATCTGGATCAAGGGAAACAGGTAAGTGCTGGCGCGGATGGTAAACACCACGGCGGCAATCGGCTGTTTCACAGCCGGCGCCTGTCTAATCAGCGGCGCCACAATATCCAGGCTGGCCGCGCCCGTTGCATCCAGATAGAAATCGCCGGTTTGTACCTGACCACTGGCGTAGGCCGCGACCAGCAAGGCGCGACGCCCCGGTGGCAGGTTGTCGAGCGGCGCACGTGCATCGACCAGTTCCACCGCTTGATAAGCATAACTGTCCTTCAGCGCAGCCTCACGCCGAGCGATACGCGCCTTGGCAGCGACATCGCCTTGCGAGAACCAGCGCTGGGCATCATCGCTGAACCCCTCGCTGGCCAGGAGTACTTCGGCATCTCCCCGCCGTTCAATCAACCAGTGCTCGATCTGTTCCGCCTTAAGCAGACCAATCGCGGCCAGATTGTGCATCGCCTCTTGGCGAATGCGCGGCTCCTCCAGATAGAGCACGCAATAGGCAAGCAACGGCACGATCAGTGCCAGCGCCAGAATCAGGGCTGTGGGACGCTGTGCGATTGCGGGGGCGGGGGCGGGAGTCACGAGAACATTCCAGAAGCATGCTGGCTGAAAGCTATCACCGATCCGGCCCCCATACGCCGGCACGATTCAGTTTATGAAGTCTCCCCGGCCGCAAACACATGTCTTGTTCAACTCCCTGGCCCACCTGTTGACCAGGCTGACCCCGCCTCTTCTCGCAGGGGTGTTTCAACAAATTCCGAGACGACCAGTCAATGTATTAACCGTACGCCCGGCATTCGATGACCGTCTCGACAGCTTGCCAGAAATGCCTCCGCTCACCAGGCCAGCCTGAGCCCGCGCTGGTCGTTGACGACCACACGCGCATGGTTCGGGCCGCCCGGCACGATGCCAAGCACGTCCTCGACATCCAGCCGGGTGCCAACCGGAAACGAGATCGCGCCTTGCGACAACAACAGCCCTTCCGACATGACCGCCTTCACTCTGTAAAGCCCGGCTCTGCGGCCATTCATCAAGAGCGACACGAAAGAGCCAACGGGTTGCTCGGCCATGCCCACCTGCCAATCAACGATGAAATTCTTGTTCACGCGTTGCCTCCTGCTATTCAATTGATGCATGGATCGACATCGAAATTTGCTTCCCGACTGGTTTACCGATTGGGTTCCCAAACTCCGTCCAGACGGGCCGGAGAGAAGTACTAAATTACCAGAGACAATGCCGCAGAAAAAATTACCAAAGCATTTAGGCCAGACAAAGATTTCTTCAGATGCGACGGCAGGGAAAGAAATGGAAGAGAAACGATGAATCATTTGGCATCCCTGCGAAGGCGGGGATGCAGGTTATTGATTCGACCGGGTTCCTGCCTTCGCGGGACCGACGAAACCGAATAAATCAGCAACGCCACGCTAGATCGAATCACCCACTTCGATACGCAACATGATCAGCTCGGACAGGTTGCGGGTGCCGGTTTTGCGCATGATGTTGAAGCGATGCACATCGACCGTCTTTTCGCTGATGCCGAGATCGAAGGCGATGGCTTTGCTGTGCTGGCATTCCATGATCCGGTCGAGAATCTGGCGCTCTCGCGGCGTCAGCTCGCTGAAGCGCTGCGCGGCCTGTTCGCGGGTCTGCTTGAGGCTTGAGCTCTGATCACTCTGGTTCAGCGAGGCGAGTATCTGGTCGAGCAATTCCTGCTCGTTGAAGGGCTTCAGCAAGAAGTCGACCGCGCCGGCCTTCATCGCTCGCACCGCCATCGCCACATCGCCGTGGCCGCTGATGACGATGACCGGCAGATGAATTCCGCGCGCTTTGAGAATCTGCAACAGTTCCAGGCCGCTCATGCCTGGCATGCGCACATCGAGCACCAGACAGCCGATCATGCCAGGTTCAGCGATCTGCAGAAATTCGTTCGCCGAAGCAAAGGCGAGAGTCGGGATGGAGACTGAACCGAGCAGCGCGCACATACCATCACGCACGGCAGGATCGTCATCGACAACGTAGGTGGTTGCGTTCGATTTCATGGCCTACATCTCGGCAAGTTGAAGTAACAGAAGGCGCACTCCGAATTACAGTGACAGCCAACTTCACCTGAAAATCCCGCGATGATCGAGCGACTGATCGCCAGGCTGAAGCCGAGCGCCGAGTCCGGCCCAGACTCGGGCTGAGCTTCACGCTGCCGAACATCCGCTTCGACCAGGCCGGTTTCCGTTGCCTGCACATCGCCGACGACCTCGACCCAGACCCGTTCCGCATCCGCCCGCGAACGGATCGTCACCTGCCCTGGTGGCAACTTGTCCGCTTCGATCTGGATCGCATTACGCGCCAGATTGAAAACCACCTGCTCGATCAGGATGCCGGTTGCCATCACGAGCGGCAAATCATCTGCAAGTTCGAGTGACAGACCGACATGCCGCGCCGCTGCATCGTGTGTCAACAGCGCAGCGACCTCCCGCAACGGCGTATTCAGATCGAGCGCGACCGGATCCATTTTGCCCGGCCGAACGAAGCGGCGCAGGCTGTCGATGACTTCGCTGACCCGCTTCGATTGCGCATTGATCGTCGCCAGCCAGCCGCGCACTTGTGACGGATCGCCACCGCTGGCCAGGGTGCGTTCAGCTGCGCTGCTGAACATGGCGATGGCGGCAAGTGGCTGGTTGATCTGATGCGCAATCTCGGCGGCGACTTCGCCCACGCTGGCCAGCCGCGAAAGCTGGGCAAATTCCAGAAATTGCTCCTTGTCGCGCCGCTCCGCTTGCTTGCGTGCGGTGATGTCATCGGCCAGCACAAAAAGGCCTTTCACCTGGCCGCCCTCCGCCACGTCAGGCAGATAGGACACGGCCAGGTCGCAGAACGCTGTGCCAACCGGCAGTCGCAATTCAAAATCCACCCGTTGGCCGGCCAGGGCCTGATCAAGATAAGGCTCGACCTGGCGATAAACATCGGCGCCCAGCACATCACGCACGCTGCGGCCGAAATAGGCTGCGTCTGGCTCGGGGCAGGTTGCATGGTGGGCACGGTTGTTGAATCGGTAACAGCGGTTGGCATCGATATAGGCAAACTGCATTGGCAATTTGTTGATCGCCTGCTCCAGTGCATTCGCCAGGGCCTGCTGACGCGCAATCGAGAAAGCTAATGCAATCGACAGCGCAAACGCCAGACAGACAAACAGCACGCCCCACAGCGTCGGCGCGTCGAACAGCAGAAAATCAGCCGGCTGCGAAGTATCGACCCGCTGCTGCACTGCCAGCAGCAACACCAGCGGCAGCGATATCCAGAGGCTGAAAAGTGCGCCCAGCTTGATGACCTGACGCGCCTCGACACGCACAATTCGCGCCAGAGAACCCCTCCCCCCTGCCACCGGATGCGCCGGTGCGGCTTTGCCGAGTTCTTCCGATCCGGGTAGCAGCATCATCGACCCTGTAGTGGATTGAACGAGGCGAATTATCCTTGAAACACTGTTGCGCGCCCGATCAAGCCGCGGCGAGGAAGAAGTGTGCGGGGTTACATACTAGAAAGATTCAGCCGGCCAATGAATTGGCGCTTAATTTAGACGCCTGAAGAACGCTTTAGCCATTCACGAAAGCAATCTGGATAAAACCAAACCTGGCCCAAATCAGCCCGCTATCAAACCCGGCATTCCGTCTTTCCGCAACGCGTCCGATCGGGTCGGTTCGGCCTGCCGGTAACAAGCTTCTTCCGGACCTGATATAAGCCGCGGTGAAACCACCCGAACACGCTTCTGAAACGCCGCGCAGAAAAATAATTTGCATCGCCCGCATTGGGTGCCTCGTTCGCGACCGGCCTCCCTATAATTCGCGCGAATCCCTTTTTCACGACCATGTTTTTCCTGAGGAATAGCCATGCGCTTCCGCTTCCCCGTCGTCATCATTGACGAAGACTTCCGTTCCGAAAACGCTTCCGGGCTGGGCATTCGCGCCCTGGCCAAGGCGCTGGAAGACGAGGGCATGGAAATCCTCGGCGTCACCAGTTACGGCGACCTGTCTTCCTTCGCGCAGCAGCAAAGCCGCGCGTCCGGCTTCATCCTGTCGGTGGACGACGACGATTTCTCGTCCGGCGAGGCCGAAGAAACCATCGCCGAACTGCGCGCCTTCGTGCAGGAAATTCGCCACCGCAACACCGACATCCCGATCTTCCTTTACGGCGAGACGCGCACCAGCCGCCACATTCCGAACGACGTGCTGCGCGAACTGCATGGTTTCATCCATATGTTCGAGGACACGCCGGAGTTCGTCGCCCGCCTGATCATGCGCGAAACCAGGTCATACCTCGATTCGCTGCCGCCGCCGTTTTTTCGCGCGCTGACCCATTACGCGGCGGACGGCTCCTATTCCTGGCATTGCCCCGGCCATTCCGGCGGCGTCGCCTTCCTCAAGTCGCCCATCGGCCAAATGTTCCACCAGTTCTTCGGCGAGAACATGCTGCGCGCCGACGTCTGCAACGCGGTCGAGGAACTCGGCCAACTGCTCGACCATACCGGTCCGGTGGCAGCCTCGGAGCGCAATGCCGGCCGCATCTTCAAGTGCGACCATCTGTTCTTCGTCACCAACGGCACCTCCACCTCGAACAAGATCGTCTGGCACTCCACGGTGGCGCCGAACGATATCGTCGTGGTCGACCGCAACTGCCATAAATCCATCCTGCACGCGATCATCATGACCGGCGCGATCCCGGTATTCCTGATGCCGACCCGCAACAACTACGGCATCATCGGGCCGATCCCGCGTTCCGAATTCAACTGGGAAAACATCCAGCGCAAGATCGCCGCGCACCCGTTCGCGCCGGACAAGAACGCCAAACCGCGCGTGCTGACCATCACCCAGAGCACCTACGACGGCATTCTGTATAACGTCGAAGAGATCAAGGCCGAACTCGACGGCAAGATCGACACCCTGCATTTCGACGAGGCCTGGCTGCCGCACGCCACCTTCCACACCTTCTATCGCGGCATGCACGCGATCGGCTCGGACCGGCCGCGCTGCAAGGACTCGATGGTGTTCTCGACGCAATCGACGCACAAACTGCTCGCCGGCCTCTCGCAAGCCTCGCAGATCCTGGTGCAGGAATCGGAGAACCGCAAACTTGACCGCGACGTGTTCAACGAAGCCTTCCTGATGCACACCTCGACCAGCCCGCAGTACGCCATCATCGCCAGTTGCGACGTGGCGGCGGCGATGATGGAAGAACCCGGCGGCACCGCGCTGGTCGAGGAATCGATCGCCGAAGCCATCGATTTCCGCCGCGCCATGCGCAAGGTCGGCGCCGACATGGAAACCGATCCCGGCACCGACTGGTGGTTCCGCGTCTGGGGCCCGGAAGAACTCGCCGAAGAAGGCATGGGCGACCGCGAAGACTGGATGCTGCGCGCCGACGAACGCTGGCACGGCTTCGGCAACCTGGCGCCCGAATTCAACCTGCTCGACCCGATCAAGGCCACCATCATCACCCCCGGCCTCGATGTCGACGGCGACTTCTCCGATTGGGGTATTCCCGCCGCGATCCTGACCAAATACCTGGCCGAACATGGCGTCATCGTCGAGAAAACCGGCCTGTATTCGTTCTTCATCATGTTCACCATCGGCATCACCAAGGGCCGCTGGAACACCATGGTCACCGAACTGCAGCAGTTCAAGGACGACTACGACCGCAACCAGCCGTTGTGGCGGATCATGCCGGACTTCGTCGCCAAGCATCCGTTCTACGAGCGCATCGGCCTGAAAGACCTGTGCACGGAAATTCACGAGGTCTACAAGGCCAACGACGTTGCCCGCCTGACTACCGAGATGTATCTGTCGGAAATGGTCCCCGCCATGCGCCCGGCCGACGCCTTCGCGCGCATGGCGCACCGCGACATCGAACGGGTCGAGATCGACAACCTGGAAGGGCGCATCACCTCGATCCTGCTGACGCCCTACCCGCCCGGCATTCCGCTGCTGATTCCGGGCGAACGGTTCAACGAAACCATCGTGCGCTATCTGAAATTCACCCGCGAGTTCAACGAAAAATTCCCCGGCTTCGAAACCGACGTGCATGGCCTGGTGAAGGACAAGACAAACGGCCACACGCGATATTTCGTGGATTGCGTGGCGTAAGGGCTGGCAAGGCTGGGCGCGGGGATTGATGACCGCCGATTTCTCAAGCATCCGTCAGCGCTTGCGCCGCCTCCTGCCCGCCCTGGCCTTCTTCGGCGGGTTTCTGTGGGACGCGCTGACCTTGGGCCGCTCCGTGGCGGCGATGGATCTGTGGATTCTCACCGGCTATCTGGCGGCCGCCGCCGGCATCCTGTGGTTTCTCGGCCGGCGCGAAGCCTTGGCGGCAAGCCTGACGGCGGTCGAGCCAGCCACTGCAACGCCAACCGAAACGAAACCCTGGTGGCGCGAATCCGGGCCGTACCTGCTGCTCCAGTTCTGCTTCGGCGGGTTGTTCTCCGCGCTGTTCATCTTCTATTTCAAGAGTTCCAGTCACTTCCTGGCCATCCTGTGGGCTTTGGGCCTGGGCGGGCTGCTGGTCGCCAACGAGTTTCTCGAAGACCGCTATCGGCGTTTCACGCTGACCTGGGCCCTCTTCGGCCTGTGCGCGATGTTGTTGCTGAACTTCGTCGTGCCGCATGTGGTGGGCAGCATTTCGGCGTTCTGGTTCTTCCTCAGCACGCTGGCGGGAGCGGCTTTGGCGCATGGATTGCGTCTGAAGACGCCGGGCCAACCGGGACGCATCAAACCCATGTGGGGCATCGCGGCAGGTTTGATTCTGGCCTATCTGGTCGACGTGATTCCGCCCGTGCCCCTGGTAAACCGCGACATCGCGGTGGGACACGCCCTGGTGAAGGCCGCGGGGGAATACCGCCTGCAACAGGAGAAAACGCCATGGTGGATATTCTGGCGCACCACTAAAAGCGAGATTCACCTGGCGCCTGGCGAGCGCCTGTACTGCGTTGCCGCCATCTTCGCGCCATCCGGGCTGGACACCCGCCTCTACCACCACTGGCGTTATCACGACGAAAAGGCAGGCTGGGTGACTCGCTCGCGCATCGGATTCAACCTGTCCGGCGGCCGCCAGGGCGGCTACCGCGGCATGACCTTCAAGCAGAACCTGGCGCCAGGCGAATGGCGCGTCGCGGTGGAAACCGAGGATGGCCGCACTGTGGCCGTACACCGCTTCGTGATATCTGATGAGCCGCTCGCACCCGATGCGCCGATGTGGGTCCAGTCGTTGTGACCAGGAACTGCCGCCAGGAGAACCTCGAAGCATCGACAAACACATCGAATTTCTTGCTATCCGACTGATTTATAAATAGAATCTCGCGCCTCTCCGAGCCCGCTTCGGTATTTTCCCAAGCGGGCTCGGTTTTTCCGCCTTGCCATACTCCGCACGCACGGAGATGGCCATTGCCCACAAGGAGTTTCGATGCGTCACTACGAGATCGTATTCATCGTGCACCCGGATCAAAGCGAGCAAGTGCCCGCCATGATCGAGCGCTACAAAGCCGTGATCGCCGCCAAGGGCGGTCATATCCACCGTCTGGAAGACTGGGGCCGCCTGCAACTGGCCTACACCATCCAGAAGATGCACAAAGCCCATTACATCCTGATGAACATCGAGATCGACCAGGAAACCCTGGACGAGCTGGAGCACGGTTTCCGCTTCAACGATGCCATCCTGCGCCACCTGACGCTGGTGCGTGATGAAGCCATCACCACCCCGTCGCCGCAGATGAAGGGCGAAAAAGCGCGCAACCTGCTGGTCCCGCAGCAAAACGAACCCGCTGCGGAAACCGCTGCGGCCGCTGCCTGAACCGGTTCGAACTCGTCGGTAGTCTGATGGCGACATCAGGCCCGCGCACAACGCCGGCAGGCATGCCTGTCCTGCGCTTCCAGGTGCAACACACCTCGGTACAGCAGGAAGCAGACAGAACCCGGCCGGTGGAAGTTGAAGCAGAACTGGTGGCTTACGGCAAAGTGGCCCAGGAACTGGCGAAAGCCCAACCTGGCACACAGCTCAAGCTCACCGGCTTCATCGACCGCAAAGGCGTGCGCAATCCGCAACTCGAATTGCATGTAACCGAATTTGGAATACTGGCTCCGGCTTAATTGAAAACCCGCCGGAACCGTCTCGATCAAGGAGTAATGAAATGGCGTTCATCAAACGCAAGCCCCGCCCGAAGAACCCCAATGGCGCAGCCCTGTTCCGCCGCCGCAAGTTCTGCCGCTTCACCGCCGAAAAGGTCAAGGAAGTGGACTACAAGGATGTCGACGTCCTGAAGGACTTCGTCAACGAACTGGGCAAGATCATCCCCGCCCGCATCACCGGCACCAAAGCCAAGTATCAGCGTCAGTTGTCGGTCGCCATCGAGCGCGCCCGCTTCCTGGCCCTGCTGCCGTACACCGACCAACACAACATCTGATCAGGAGCACGACATGGAAATCATCCTGATGGATAAAGTGGCCAACCTGGGCAATCTGGGCGATGTGGTCAACGTCAAACACGGTTACGCGCGCAACTACCTGATTCCTCAGGGCATGGCCAAGCGCGCCACCAAAATCAACGTCGCCGCGTTCGAAGAGCGCAAGGCCGAACTGGAAAAGCAGTCCGCTGAAAAGCTGGCCGCCGCCCAGGCCCGCGCCGACAAGCTCAACGGCGTCACCGTCAAGATCAGCCAGAAAGCCGGCGTCGATGGCCGTCTGTTCGGCTCTATCACCAACGTCGACATCGCTGCCGCGCTGACCGCGCAAGGCTTCGAAGTCGCCAAGGCGGAAGTGCGCATGCCCGAGGGCCCGTTCAAGGCTATCGGCGAATACAGCGTCACGCTGTCGCTGCACACCGACGTCACCACCGACGTCAACGTGGTTGTGGTGGGCGAGCAGTAAGTTTTCACTGTGCAAGCAGAAAAAGGCCGCGCAAGCGGCCTTTTTTTCGTCCTGATGTTTGCTCTGTGCAGGCTTTACAATGCCGCCTCTCCTGAAAAAACCCGCCATGTCCGCCGTCTTCGATCCCGAACTCAACGCCCTGAAACTGCCGCCGCATTCGGTCGAGGCGGAGCAATCCGTGCTGGGCGGCTTGATGCTGGAGAACACCGCCTGGGAACGGGTGGCGGACCTGATCAACGAGCAGGATTTCTACCGCGCCGACCATCGCGCGATCTGGCGTCAGATCACGCGGCTGATCGACGCCAACAAGCCGGCTGATGTGGTCACCGTCGCGGAAGCGCTGGAGTCGTTCGGCAAACTCGATGAGACCGGCGGCCTCGGTTATCTCGCTGCGCTGGCGCAGAACACGCCTTCCGCCGCCAACATTCGCCGTTATGCCGAAATCGTGCGCGAACGCGCGGTGCTGCGCAAACTGGTCGAAGTCGGCGCCGAGATTGCCGAATCCGCGTTCAGCCCGGCCGGACGCAGCGCCACGGAAATCCTCGATCAGGCCGAAGCCAAGGTGTTCGAGATCAAGGAAGCCGGCGCCAAGACCACGCAGGGCTTCCAGGCGGTGCAGCCGCTGCTGATGGAAGTCGTCACCCGCATCGACGAACTCTACAACCGCGACAACCCGAGCGAAGTCACCGGCGTCGCCACCGGCTTCACCGACCTCGACACCAAGACCTCCGGCCTTCAACCGGGCGATCTGATCATCGTCGCCGGCAGACCGAGTATGGGCAAGACCGCGTTCAGCCTGAACATCGCCGAAAACGTCGCACTCGACGCCAATATGTCGGTCGCCGTATTCAGTATGGAAATGGGCGCGGCGCAACTGGTCATGCGCATGCTGGGTTCGGTCGGCCGCCTCGATCAGCACAAGCTGCGCACCGGCCGCATCGGCGAGGATGACTGGCCGCGCCTGACGCACGCGCTCGGCCGGCTCAACGAAACGCCATTCTTCATCGACGAATCTCCCGGCCTGACCGCGATGGAAGTGCGCGCCCGCGCCCGCCGCCTGGCGCGTCAATGCAAGGAAGACCGCCCGCTCGGCCTGATCGTCATCGACTACCTGCAACTGATGTCCGGCAGCAGCAGCGGCCAGAACGAGAACCGGGCGACGGAGATTTCAGAAATCTCGCGTTCGCTGAAAGGCCTGGCGAAGGAACTACACGTTCCGGTGATCGCGTTGTCGCAGCTTAACCGCTCGCTGGAACAGCGCCCCAACAAGCGCCCG
>Ga0209285_10000174_pt1 | contig 23308 bp, 20 predicted proteins | sample PPLLak3March2015_2_FD_187249 | JGI IMG/M metagenome (GOLD analysis project Ga0209285, IMG submission 187249) | Freshwater sediment microbial communities from Prairie Pothole Lake near Jamestown, North Dakota, USA - PPLs Lake P8 Core (3) Depth... | ecosystem: Environmental > Aquatic > Freshwater... | reverse complement strand
TTTTTTTCTCTTTTTTTTTTTTAATTGTTTTTTTTTGGTTTTTTTTTTTTTTTTTTTTTTAATTTTAGTGTTTTTTTTTTTTTTTTTTTTTTTTGACGATGGGTTTTATAATATCTTCCAAACACGCAGACTTTGGGTACTTTGATTGCCAGCGTTATCAAATGCTTTTACCGTCAATAGATAAGGGAAAAAGTTACATATTTGAATCCATGGCCAGATGTAAGGTGATGAGTCATCGGTATATTGTAAATCACCATCGAGATAAAATTCAACCCGATCCACTCCCGACTCACTATCCGATGCGGTCACGATCACATCGATAGGCCCTAGGACAAGAGTCGTGATTAGAATTGGGAATTGTCCTTTGATAGCTCCTGCAAGGAGATTCCAATAGAAGAATCCTTTTTTTGGTTGTGTGATTGCTAATGATGGTCGGGTTGTATCGATTTTCGTAGTAAAAGACCAAAGTGAGCTTGTATTGTTATGTTGGTGATTATCCCATGCGACGACCTTCCAGTAGTATGTCGTTCCATAGGTGAGACTGTCTAATGCAACAGATGTCCCAGATGTGTTTGATTTTATTTTTGTAAGAGGCAACGATGAACCGAACCAGACATCATAGGTGACGAAATCACCGTAATCCGGATCACCCCCCGTCCAGCTCAGATCGGAATTCACAGGCAACTGTGTTGATCCATCCGAAGGACTCGGATTGTACGGTGCATATGGCGGTAAGTTTATTGTCCTGAAATGCCACAGCGGACTCGGTCGTCTCGCATCATGGTTATCCCAGGCGACAATCTTCCAATAATAGTAGGTATATGATGTAAGGATACCAGGATCATAAGTTAAACCAGATTGGTTGTGAACGACAATCTGAGGGGAGCTAGAGGTCCCGAAGTACACATCATAGGTGACCGTATCACCCGGATCAGGGTCACCGCCTTGCCAGCTCAGATCAACATTCAATAACACATTAGTAGAGCAATTCGCAGGATTTGCATTGTAAGGGACATTAGGTGGATTATTATCTTCTACTGCGGTTTTGAAATGCCACAGTGGACCTGGTCTTCTTGCATTATGGTTATCCCAAGCGACAATCCTCCAATAATAATACGTGTCAAAAAACAAATCTACAGGAGGATTATACATAAGAATTGATTGGTTGTGTGATACAATCGATGGAGTACTGGATAAGCCAAACCACACATCATAGGTCACTGTATCACCAGAATCAGGGTCACCGCCCGTCCAACTCAAATTCGTATTGATAGGAATATTCGTTGAGGCATTTGAAGGATTTGGCCCACTTGGTTGATACGGTAAACTATTTGTTTGGAAATGCCAGATGGGGCTAGCCTGTGATCCACTGTTGACATCCCAGGCGACAATCTTCCAGTAGTACATGGTGCCATTCCCCAGATTAGGATCGTAGGTGGTTCCAGTTTGATTGTTGACGACTCTTGGTGGTGAACTGCTGGTTCCAAAAAAGACATCATAGGTAAGTGAATCGCCATTCGGGTCACTACAAGTCCAACTCAAAACAGCATTGATACTAATCCCAGTAGAATCATTTGCCGGGGAAGGATTACCCGGGGGATTTGGTAAATTATTTGTCTGGAAATGCCACAGCGGACCAACTTTTGGAGTACTGTAGATATCCCAGGCGACAATTTTCCAATAATAGAGAGTGTTCGAATTCATCCGGTCAAGAGCATAGGTGGAACTTGTTATATTACTCGCAACTTTTGGTGGGGGATTGCTAGGTCCAAAATATACATCATAGGTAAGTGAATCACCATCAGGGTCTGTACAACTCCAACTGAGATCCGCATTTACCGGTATCGCTGTCGAATTATTGGTTGGAGAAGGTGTGTTCGGTGTGTTTGGTGGATTATTTATCAGACACACAATTTTAAAAGATTGAGGTATCATTGCCGGACAATTAAATGTATACGTGCTATATAACCGCATATTTTTTAAAGGTGTTCCTCCACTTGTACAAAGTCGTATCATAGAATATTCAGTAGAATTAATCGAAGAAGGATTCCAATTAATTGTTATCGTTGTTGGTGAGATATAATTCGTAGGAACCCATTGCACGGTAAGATTCCATGTTTTTGTTGTTGCGGGATACACTCGATAGTCTTTCCATAATAAATCATAAGGTGATGGGAGACTATCATTGAACCAGGTGCGAATGTATGGGGGCATTGGTGCTGGTGGTTTGACCGTATCATACGCATCTGCTGGTGGACCGTCATTGGCGTCTGGTGCTTCACCAAATATCGTATAATCATAGGCACCCCCTGGTTCGTTAAAAATTAATGCAACATCCCAGACAATCGCTCTGTCTTTGTTCTCAACTACCATCAGAGGTTGAGGGTATGCGACACTCAGCGAAGAGACCATGAACAGAAGAATGACACCAAAAGTAGGAATTTTATTTGTAGAATACTTTTTTAATCTAGTGAGGTATTTATACCGTAAAACTTTTGATATCAAGCCTTTCGCCCCCCATATATATGCCTACATGGTACCTATAGATATGAGAACCTAGAATAAAAATGTTTCGTTATATATATAATAATGGAACCGTGGTAAGAATGGGCTCTGTAAATAAGGAATATTATTTAAAACATCTTCTAGTCAGGTGATTTTAATAAAATGTGTAAAGAAAAAGAATTGGTTACAAACTATTCCATACACATATATAGTTCTTGTTTTTCAAGAAGCTTATATAGAAAACAACTGTTCAGGTCATCAAGGTTGAACCCATGGACGCTTTAGAAACAATCCTCACACGAAGAAGCATCAGGAAATACAAAAAACAACCGATCTCACCAGAGCAAGTTCAGAAGCTCTTGCAGGTTGCATGTCAGGCTCCATCCGCAGGCAACCAACAACCATGGCAGTTCGTGCTTCTTGATGACCGGAAGATCCTCAACGTCATCCACACCTTCCACCCCAGTGCCAAGATGCTGACAGACGCAGACAGAGCAATCCTGGTTTGCGGTGATCTGAATCTAGAGAAATTCAAAGGGTACTGGATGATCGACTGCGCAGCAGCAACAGAAAACATCCTGCTTGCTGCCCATAGTTTAGGGCTTGGTGCCTGTTGGCTAGGCCTGTACCCACGAGAGGCAAGGGTCGCTGGCATGAAAAAGCTCTTACATCTGCCGTCCAACATTATCCCATTTGCCTTAGTCGCCCTTGGTCATCCTGCGGAAATAAAAGCAAGAGAGGACCGATACAACCAGTCACGAATCCATCATAACAAATGGTGAGGAAAAAATAACTTCACCTATTAAAACAGGATTTTTCTTCCAGCTGCATCCCTGCGATAGAGCCCGAAATCCTTTATATTTTTCAGGGTCGCCCCATCGAAGATCGGACCGTCAACACAGACACGAAGCCCGTTACCGATGCAGCATTGACCACAGATGCCGATCGCACATTTCATGTACCGCTCCAGCGATGCTTGAAAAGGGATGGTGTTACAAAAACCGAGAAGTGAGCTCATCATCTGCTCTGGCCCACATGTGTAGACCGCATCAATCCGTTCTTTTGTGATAATATCTTTTGCTAGCTCGGAGGCTAAACCCTTGTACCCCATTGACCCATCATCAGTGGAAATAAGGACAGTGGCCCCAGTCCGCTGGAAGCGATCTTCGAAGAACAACTGGTTTTTTGTTTTCACCCCAAGGATGACTGTTGCGGCTTTTTTGTTCTTTTTCGCCTGCTCAACAAGAGGTGCAAGCATCCCGATACCAGTGCCACCACCAACGAAGAGAAGACGTTTTCCAATCAGTGTAAATCCGTTCCCGTACGGTCCTCGTATCCCGATGTGATCTCCTTTCTCAAGGTCATACAGGGCATGGGTCGCGTCTCCGATGTTGCGAAACGTGATTCCTACCATATCTGATGTTATCTGGGAGACGCTCATGGGGATTTCGTCAACACCTGGGATCCAGATCATGAAAAACTGACCAGGTTTTACATCCCCTGTGTATGGGAAGGTGATCGTTTTGATATCAGTTGCTTCTACCGTGCTTGAAAGGACCGTTGTGATTCTAGGACGATTCATTGGAATGCCGCTCCTATCAGCTCAGTGATTGTTGAGTATTCATGGTCCTTCATCCAGGTTTTGATTTCTTCGCAGACGACATTGAACACGTCTGGGCCCCGGTAATAGACGGCTGATCCGATTTGTACAGCAGAAGCACCAGCCATGAAATATTCAATGGCATCCTCCCCAGTGGTGATACCACCGACTCCGATGAGAGGGATTTTGACTGCTTGTGCAATGTCATAGACGCAGCGGACCCCGATGGGTTTAATCGCTTTTCCTGAGTATCCACCGGTCTTGTTTGCTAATAGCGGACGTGTTGTCTCAAGATCGATTTTCATTGCTTTCACTGTGTTGATTGCGACGATTGCATCCGCCCCTGCGTTCTCAATGGTTTGGGCCATCTCAACGAGGTTCATGATGTTGGGTGATACTTTGACAAAGACGGGAATGGAGACGTGGTGTTTTACAAAAGAGACAATTTCATGGAGCAATGCAGGATCAGAACCGACTTCCAGACCGTAGTGTTTTGCATGCGGGCAGCTGACATTAAGCTCAACAGCGTTTGCGCCGAACCGCTGCATCTTCTCAGCAAGCCTTGCGAACTCGTTTGCATCCGCAGCATAGATACTGCCGATGATCGGTACCTTAGTTGCTTGTAGTTTTTTTATTTCTTCACCATAGAGATCGATCCCGGGATTCGGCAGACCCATCGCGTTTAAAATGCCATGGTCAAGTTCAATGACTGTTGGGTTCGCGTATCCGTCTCGTGGTTGTACCCCGATTGATTTTGTGACAATCGCACCAGCGCCACAATCAATCATCCGCTGCATGCTGCCTGCGTCTTCATCCATGATTCCTGAGGCTAGCATGGTTGGATTTTTCAATCGAAGCGGACCGATTGTTGTGCTGATGTCTACCACAAGATCACCACATCGTGAAATGTCTGCGTGTATAAAGTCATTTTCACCGGTATTCAATGACGGAGGGGGAAAAACAACCGATGTTAACAATCGTTAATTATATAAACTGACAAAATATATCATATCTGCATGCAACGGACACCCTGCGAATACATGATCTGGAATGGCGTTCCTGCGATCAGAAAAGAACTAGCTGAAAAACTCATCAAACAGTTTGGACTCAGCCAGCGAGAAGCAGCAGAAAAACTTGGATTAACGCCTGCAGCAATCTGCCAATACCTCTCAAAAAAAAGAGGAAACACAGATGTTTTTGATGAGACAATCATCCAGGAAATCACAATCTCCGCTCAACGTATCTTGAACAACGATGGAACCGATGCGATCATCGAAACCTGCCGCATCTGCCGCCTTGTTCAAAAGAAACAAACGGTCCCGACCAATATCCGCTGAAACTTCCTCATGACGCAGACTCATTCACGGTCACAAAGCACGAGTATTAATCGATATCATCGGTGTTATGAACTAAGATATAGCTTCTATGGTTTTTTTGCACACGCTCGAACACAAGGCTAAGCGTCCCACCGGTGTGAATGATGAAGCTTTGCCCAGCACCATTAACACCCCAACGATTATCGATGAAAATCCCTTCTCGAAATTTAAAAGTCTCCTTTGGCAACCAAATCACTTGTTTACTGCCCCCTTGCACCCTGTAAAAAATCACAGCACCATCTTCAACAAGCCCTGAACTGAACACACCTGTGTTCAAAGGATCAGCATCGCCACCAAACGAAAGATAGATAAGCGAATCCGGCAAGGAGATACTCTGCACCCGTTTCGTACCTTGTGGTGCATTCAAATCGTCCACATCACGAACCGCACCGCTTCCCACCATTGTCGAAAGAGAGGCTTCTATCAACCGACATTGTGTTTCGACCTGCTGCTCAGCAAGAAACGTACGCACAGCACCGGAAGCACCTGCGATAAGGACGACTATCACTGCGACAATCGCAAGACTCATCATGAGTCGAATCGGAAGCTGATCTGCCGCGTCATCATCTCTCTGTCTCATCCGAACACCTCCTCGACAACCCTAGAATGAATGACCTTCTTTGATAACAGGTTCTGCACCCCCATGCCAGCTGACACGCGGACGCAGCTGCACGACATGAACAGACTCTGAGGTATCATCCACCAACAACGCAACTCCTTTCTCAGACCCGATCTTCTTAAGAGAATCCTGGATGTCCCCATGCATATAGACAGGGCGAATCCGACTTAACGCATCAATATCCTCCTGCGCAGTCAACCGATGACACAGGAAAAGATCACAATGGGAGAGCACCTCTGGTTCGACTGCACTTGGCCGTTGTGTCGCCAGAAGAAGAGACAGACCAGGTTGGCGCCCCTGCCGCATCCATTCCTCGATAAGCACTACTTTGCTCAGCGTCTTTTTTTCAGAGGGTAGAAACACCTGGGCTTCATCGACTGCAAGCCAGACGAGCGGGATGCCTTCAGCTTCTACCTTAAAACCCATTTTTTTCTGTTCAGCTATCTTCCGTGACCTGACACGTTCTTCAAAAATTTTTTCACAAAGCACCGCAACGACAACATCCTTGAGAAGCACGCTTGGAAGAACACTGAGATCAAGCACCGTCAGAGTCCCAGGTTGGACGATCTCTGGTATCGAAAGACCATCCTTCTCAAACACACCCCATGAGTCAGCCATGAGAAAAAAATTCTGCACCGCATGTTTCACCATCGCGTCTGTCTGAACATCCCGTTGGATATACGACACGATCTCCTGCATGGAAAAATGATTCTTGGATGATTGTAACCCAAGGATCGCCTGTGTAAGGACTACGCCGACTGGATCTGTCATCTTCACATCGAACAGTTGACACCAATGCAGCGGTGAGAGCTCAGCGATACAAATGGAGAATTGTTCAACCTGAATATCTTTTTTCGAATAACTCCTAGTCGCATGTGCAGGAACCAAGAGACGAATAGGAAAACCGGTAGGTTTTCGCCCCCATCGTTGAAGGTTCTCAAGAGCATCCGTGCTAGGAAACTTCGTGGACCAAAAAATTCCAAGGGTATCCAGAACAACGACTGCAAGATGCTGCTTCATCGAATCATCCAATGATGCGATCTCCTCAAGAAACACCCCAATGGTATACGATTTTCCATACCCACGTTTTCCGCAAATGAACACCATATGAGGCCGTGTCACATCAAGAAACACCGGTGCCCCCAGTGACCCATCAAGAGCATAGTATCTCCCGATGGTAAGAACCCCGCCACCAGTTTTTTCCCTCCGCCCCAAAACATACTGTTTTTCAGAAAGCGATACCGACCTCCCAGTCTTCAATTCTTTCATATTCTACCTCCCGACTTTTAATTTTGTAAATGATAAAATATATATCCTGCTAAATATTATATACTTTTTGCCGGAGGCTGCATTCTCAAAAAAAAAAAAACCTCTGCGCGATTCAACACACCAACATCATCATCGAAAAAAATCATAAGTCTGGGGGAAGATCTATGGATATTACACTATGTCCGTACGAAATTAAAAGAAAAACGGAAAGCAAGACACTTTCCATTAACTGCCGGGCCTGCACCAACGGCAACTCAACGTTTTCTGATGAACACTGTCGAGGCCGCATGATTCATATTCTCCAAAAGGAGCATGGGGTCGATCGACTCATCCTGAATCACGCCATCGTCAAGGTATATACTGGTAAGGAACTCCGTTTCTTACAGGATATCACGAGGTTTGTGGAACACTGCCAATCCTATAGCCAGCTTCGGTTGACTCAAAAGGATTTCCCAAAATGCGATGCATGTAACAAACAAAGAAAAGAGGAGTTATCCGCATGTCTCCAGAATGCTGAGCATAATCCGATTCAAACGTTTTTCCGACTCAAAGAGCTAGAAAATAAAAAACTAAGTGATGATGCATCCTGTGAATCTTGTGAAGAAAAATACAAAAAACTTCTCAGTGAAATAAGCAAAAACGATGGGTTGTCGCGCTGTGTCAGCGACAAAAAATATACCAGTGAAACATTCTATACGACACATATTCGACCGTATGTACGCCCAGGGTTCATCGACTCCTATATCCACCTGGAGCCTCCAACTGACGCCGTGTTTTTGGAATCTTACGAAGTGTCGCGAAAAGCAGGACATCCGTTACAGGTGTCATTGTACATGCTGCGTTCACGACCTGAGAAACTCTACTTTGTCGTCCCACCAGAATACGAGCTGCCTCGTGAAGAACTCTACATCCTTGAGGACGTCCGACTGCATCTCTCAAGACATCGACCTAAAGACGTCTCGTTCATGGACTCAGAGACCGCAGAAGAATATTTCCAACGCCTTGGATCCCAGATCATTGCATCCTGCGCAGAGAAAAACCATCTTGATCTGGATGCAGGGAGAATCGAATACCTTGCTGATCTTTTCTCAAGATACAGCGCCGGGTTCGGCATCCTTGAAGACCTCTTATTCGACCCTCACATACAAGATATTTATGTCAACGCACCGGTGACTAACAATCCATTACATCTGGTTCTTGATGGCGAAGAATACACGTCAAACATCTATTTTTCCGACAGTGACATCGATGCGCTGGCATCACGGTTTCGCACCCTGAGTGGGAGAGCCTTTTCTGAGGCATCACCGGTCCTTGACATGGACCTTGAAAAATATCGTACTCGTGTCACCGCCATCTCAAATCCATTAACACCCAGAGGGATCGCGTTTGCGTTACGCAGACATCGGTCAAAACCCTGGACACTATCACATTTTGTTGCAAATAACTTGATCTCGGCAGCCGCCGCAGGATTTCTCAGCTTCCTCATCGACGGACAAGCATCGCTGTTGGTCGCAGGCAGTCGCGGCTCAGGGAAAACCTCACTCCTAGGTGCTTGTATCTTTGAGATACCACAACGGTTCCGTATCCTCAGCATCGAGGACACCCCAGAGATCCCTGTCGATGATTTCCAAGAATTGGGATATAAGATGCAATCCCTGATCACAAAATCGATCACGACAAGTACATTGTCGACAGAGGTGGACCCGACCGATGCATTGCGCACGGCGCTACGACTCGGAGAATCGGTCTTAATTCTCGGGGAGGTACGTGGCGTCGAAGCAAAAGTCCTTTTTGAAGCGATGCGTGTGGGAGCAGCAGGAAACCTGATCATGGGTACAATCCATGGGTCGACAACAAGAGATGTGTACGAACGGGTCGTCTATGACATCGGAGTACCAGCCACATCCTTTAAAGCAGTCGATGCCGTCATCATTGCAGCACCCATCAGATGCGAGGGAGGGATCGAACGGAAACGAAGGGTCGTGCAAATATCGGAAATAACTAAACTAGGGTGGAGCACCAACCCAGACCCTGAGAAGATCTTCCAGGATGTCATGCTGTATAATACAACGAAAGACGAACTGTGCACCACCGATCTTCTTGACATGGGCCAATCCCAGGTGATCCAGTCCATTGCGAAAAAATGGGGCATCACTGTAGAAAAAGCACTTGAAAACATCCAGTTACGAACAGAGATGAAAAAAACAATCGTCGAACACAGTAAAAATCACAAAGAACTCCTGGAAGCCGTAACGACGAGAGACGTAAATAACATGTTTTGGATGTGCCTTGAGGAAAGCAAACTGCGTCATGGGAGTGTTGATTATGATGAAGTACGGATACGATGGATGAAATGGTTCACCGATTACCTGAGGTGTCTCCCATGAGACCAGAACCAACCTGGTTCATCCACGGAGCACGTTTCGCAAAAAAATATTTTTTTTGGCTTCTGAAGGACAATGAAAAAACAAAACAAAAACTGCTACGACACTTCCCTTCAGAGTATGAGGATCTTCTTTTGTTCTCAGAATTGGAGATGGAACGTTATGATATCTTGTTATTAGCGTATACCAGTGCGTTTCTGTCCTTTGTTTGTTTTTTTGTTTGTGATCTACTCCTCCTCGTTCTTGACATTTTTTTTCTTGGACAGATCGATGGAGCAACAATACTCCTTTTGCTTATCGTGTCGATTGTTGTGCCGTTCGCGGTGATGAATCTCATCGCATATTACCCAAAAACCTACGCCAGATACATCCAGATTCATTCTCTTGGTGACATCCCTGAGATTCTGAGTTATCTGGTAATGTACCTAAAGCTTGTTCCAAATCTTGAAAACAGTGTGAAATTCGCAGCATCAGAATCCTCAACGACCCTGGCAGCTGATCTGCGGAAACTTGTCTGGGACATGGAGATACGAGTATATCATGGGGTCAACGATGCGATTATTCATTTCGCGATCCGCTGGGGTCGATGGAGCGATTATTTCAAACGGTCCCTGCATCTTATTCGCAGTTCAATACAAGAACGAGACGAGGCGTCTCGCATCATCACTTTAGATAGAGCCTTGGATGTCTCGTTAGAGGGGACAAAAGAGACCATGAACCAGTTCGCCAATCGGCTCCATCAACCAACCGTTATTCTGTACTCGGTAGGGATCATGATTCCGTTGTCTCTTGTCGCCATGTTACCTGCCGCGGGCTTGGTTGGATTAAGAATTACCATTGTTCAAATATTTCTTATTTATGATCTTCTTCTGCCATTGTTTGTGTATCTGTATACACGGAAGATTCTTCTTTCTCGTCCCGCCGCTTTTCGTCCGTCAAACATCCCAGAAGACCATCCGGACCTCCGAAATATCAAGAAACGAAAGTCATTTTTTGTCTCAGTAGCTGTTGGCTTTTTTGTTTCGATACCAGGGATTATTTTTCTTCTTATCCCTCTTGTTGCTCCCTTTGATGCTCCAAACGATATACTTCATTTTATCATAAGCAACCAGGGATTGAACCTCTTTTTCCCAGTGACATTATTTTTCATCTGGGGAGCAGCAGCCGCTGTTTCTCTGTACTGTATCGGTGTCTACCGTCCGTACAAAAAAGTACGTGATGAAATCAAACAGATGGAAAAAGAATTCAGCGATGCATTATACATCCTAGGTAAACGGATCTCAGAGGAGAAATCCCCTGAAGAAAGTTTTGCGTATGCAGCGCAGACCATGCAAGGGACCAGGATTGCTGAGGTGTTCTCTCAGACGAGCTATAATCTGACTGCCCGCCATACGAGCTTTTATGATGCACTCTACAGCAATGAATACGGGTCGTTACAACATGTCTACTCGGATCGCATCAGAGCGATTCTGCGGTTGTTCGTAGAAGGCACCAAAAAAAGCCAGCGAGCAGTCAGCGCGTCCCTTATCCGTATCGCTGATCATCTCAAACAATTACAGGAGGTAGAGAAAAAAATAACAGACATGCTTTATGAGTTGACCTCGACATTGCGATCGACAGTGACTGTCTTTGCCCCCTTGATCGCTGGAGTCACCCTCGCGATCACAACGTTGATCTCAACGATTCTTCTATCCATACAGGAGAAACAAACACCTGAGACTATCACCGGTATCCCTGGGACGTTCTCTGCTGCGGCAGGCTCGTTTATGACGGAAAATATCAAACCAGAATATTTCGTTTTAGTCATCGGAGTCTATCTCATTGAGCTCGTAATCCTTCTCACACGATTCACCAATGGGCTTAATGAAGGCGATGATACAGCGACCTTCATGTATAATCTTGGAAAAACTATGCCACTGTCGATTACTGTCTTTTCAATAACCGTGATACTTGGTCAATACTTCTTTTCACAACTTGTGCCTATGACATAACACCAATGAGAGTATCAAAGAAGAAGGAGTGTTCCATTTTTCTTATTTCACACCTCTTTCTTTTTTAGGGAAAGTCATAGGGATATGTACTTGAACATGTAGATGAAGACATACCAGGTATAGTACATAGGAAAATTATTTATTAATAGAACTATCGATGGCTTATAGGAAGGTGGATTGGGATGCAAGTTGAGGGAACGATAGCCTCATTGCTTGAATTTAAACGCCCGCTAGCGGTTCGAGCATTGAGACGAAGTAATGTACGGAAAAAAATAGCGGAGTATCTTTTTGAAATCAGCCCTAATTATAGTTATACAGCTGAGATAGCGTATCATGTGCGGACAACGCCTTCAAACGTGATTGGGGCGATCCGAGGGATGGAAGAACGATACAAGGAAGATGAATCATTGTTGAATCTTGATATCGTTGAAGAAAAAAACTGCGGGAATAATGTTCGTTTATACGGGATTACGGATTTTGGCAAAGAAATGATCAAATCTGTAAAGGACAAGGAATAGGTGAAAAAATGTCCATGGGATCATATCTCTCATCGTTCCATAACGATTGTTTGTTAATGGACGAAGAGTTTTTCTCAACTGAGAAGAAAAAAGAAAACGAGTAAGGCTTCAAGAAATCGTCTCAGAAGAACCAGAGGCAGTGAGAAGTTCTTGCAAGAATGCATTGTACTGCTCAGGTTCGACATTCAGGAGTTTTTTCGCATACTGTTGTAAGAATTCACCATAATCAATTTCTTCTTTGGAATACTTCCATTTTTCTTCGGTACCCTTTCCAAGAGAAAGTAAAAAAGCATACGCGATTGATTTTGCCTTGGAGGTATCAGGGTGATTTTTTATTTCTGCAAGAGCCTTTTTTTCGCCAAACGTCATATATGTCCGTACGACAGCATCAATGAATGTCGCAAGCGGTGGTAGGTTCTTATAGACAGGGAGTCGAGATAATATCACCTGTCGTTGTTGATACTCGTATGAAAGAAGGATGATATTGGATGGTGTATCATCGAGTTGAAACAACGAAGCAGCTTTTTCTTCGTCATCCAGGATTGATTCTAGAAATTCTTTGCCGTAGTGATCCCAGTAACGATCTAAGACTTTACCAGGGCTGGTTTTTGAGATAATTAATGGCTCCTGGCTTTTCGAAAGGAAAAACTCCAGGGCGGCCTTCTCATAGGACGTTGGTTGGAGTGCTTCGACAAAACGATGGACATCGGTCCCATAGGAGACGCCGTCTAACACCAGGATTTTTTCTTCCGCTGTTTTCACAGAATCTTCTTGGCTTTTCGAAATTTTTTTGATAAAATCAGTATCCAGTAGTTTCCCGGAGAGATATTCTTGGAGAGATGCGGTTTTTTGTGTATCGGACAGAGCCTTATGATGTCCGACCTGAGTGATGACCTCGATAGAAAAATCATCTGAGAGATTCCGTTGCAACATGTATTTCGAGATGGTAAACATGGTGTTTTTTGTTGACTTTGTACAATTCTCGCACAGAGCAATGATAATCTGTGCTGGCTTCCACTCAATCCTCAGATAATTCAGCGGGTGATATTCTTTCTTCCTCGCTGTATCTGCAGGGATATGGGGGCAACAGACGATGTCTTTTTGGGAGGGAAAACCAAGTTTATTCTTTATAAAATCAATGAATTCGGTGGGAGGATGTGCCTCATCTCCTGTACAAATATACCCGTCATCCCAGGAATAGACTCGCAAGTTTTTCTTAAAAACAATGTCGGTGATACCACGGAGTCGAAACACAGGGTCATCAAAATGCTGGACCGCAATGAGTTTTTCTCTATCTGCCTTTCCACGTTGTGCATAGGTGATATCACCGGTGGGAAACGTCAGTGCTGCAAGATACGGTGCTTTCTCCGAGATTGCGAGGAGATAGGTGCCTGCCAAAGCACCATCTAATCCTTTTTTATTTGAGAGTTTCTCAAGTTTTTTTTCATCTGAACTAAAACGATGGACTTTTGTTATTTTTTTCCGAAGTTTCTGAAAGTATTTTGCGTTGTCTTCTGTGCAGGTGGGGAGGATCAAAAACGGGTTTTCCTGTAATTTTTTTGCGTTTTCAATAAGGTATTTCTCTTGTGATTTGGGTGCGGTCCGTGCAAAGCTTCTTCGCATTTTATTTTTCTTTGCCATGTGGTGAAACCATAAAAGTGAGGTGTTAAAGTATATTGTGGTAGGAATTAATATATTTCTTACTCTACACCAGTTTGAAGCATCTTGGTAAGAAAAATACCTTACAAGCACTCTCCGTCTGTTTTCCTGTATTTTTTCTGGAGGCGGGGTGAACCAAAAATTTATAAGAAACATCAACTATAAAGAGGTAAATGGGGATAGTATGAAGAAAAATATGAACATACTTTTCAATCGATTACTACAGAAACATGGAAATGGATTCTGCATTGGTATTTTGCTTTGTCTACTGCTAATCCTGGTTCCATTCTCTGGAGCGTCACTTCAATTATCGAAGGAGGCATCTTTTCATTTTCAAGGGCTTTCTTCGCAGAGAGATGGATGGGAGCAAATCGACAGTGGTGTTACCCAGGATATCAATAGTGTTTTTTTCATCTGCTTGAACCGCGGGACTGTCGTTGGAGATGAAGGAATCATCCTGCGCACGGGTGAGGGGGGAGGTAATTGGACCCCGCAAATCTCTGGTGTGATGGAGGCCCTCTATGCAGTATCTTATTATGGGTATAGTAAAATCCTAGCTGTTGGTGCGAGCGGGTCACTTGTTTATACGACGAATAGCGGGATGAACTGGACGGTCTTACAGACCGGGATGATGGGATCATATTTCAGTTGTCAGATGATTAATGAGACCGTAGGTGTCGCGGTTGGTGTCAATGCAATCTTTCAACCATTCTTCACAAGAACAAATGATGAATGGAACACCTGGGATTCTACGAGTTTTTACATCGAACATGAGAGTGTGTTTTATGAGGGAAGACTCAGTGATGTCTATTTCATCAATGCCTCTGTTGGGTTTGCGACAGCGATTGTTGATGTTCCCGCTGCGGGCGCCATTGTTCGAACGATTGATGGGGGAGATACATGGGAGACTGTATTATTCTATGATGAGCCTCTCTTCAGCATTGATGTCACCTGGGAAGGTGTCGGATATGCAGTCGGAGACCATGGTGCTATTGTTCAGACACTTGACGGAGGGGAAACCTGGCAGGAGTTAGAAAGCGGGGTAAATAGCGCACTGAATGGTATCGATTTCTCCTCAGAAACCATAGGAACCATCGTCGGAGACAGTGGAATCATCCTACGAACAGAGAACGAAGGACAAAGCTGGTCTCAGCAGGCCAGCGGAACGACCCAGAATCTCCTTGGACTGCACTGTGTCACAGATATGTTCAGTGTTGCTGTTGGTGAACAGGGAATCATACTCCGGACGATGACGGGAGGATACCCAGAGGATATCACACCACCAGAGACGAACTGCACCCTATCAGGTAACATGGAAGGAGGCACCTTTATCAGTGATGTGCTTGTTACTCTTAACGCGACCGATGATTTTTCAGGGATAGCAACAACGATGTACAAACTCGACGACACCCCCTGGGTTGGTTATACCGGACCTTTTGCAGTGACAGAAAACGGAAACCACCTGCTCCGGTTCTATTCCGTTGACAACGCCGGGAACACCGAAGAGGAAAAAACCTGTGAGTTCACCATTCAACATCCACCAAGCCTACAGATCACGATCACCGGAGGATTTGGTGTGAAGATCCATATTAAAAATCTTGGCAACGTCGCTGTGACAAATGCATCCTGGACGCTCTTGCTTGATGGAGGACTTCTGCTTATCGGAAAACAAAAAACAGGGATTTCTACAATCGAAGCAGGCAATGAAATCACCCTTAACTCTCTGGTGTTTGGATTTGGCAGACCAACAATTACCTTTGCCATTGCCTCGTCTCACCAAATCGTACAAAGCAGTGTCTTTTTGTTCTTCGTACGCATCTGACCAAGTATCCTGCATGTTGATTATGGAATTATACCTTAAAAACAAGAACAGGGTTTGATCCTGAGAACAAATTTTTTTCCGTAAGATTAAAGGACAGATGTTGTGTTTCTGTTATTGTGATACCATGAAGGTGTATGACGCGATCATCTCCCGAAGAAGTATCCGTCGTTTTCAGCAAATACCAATAGATCTTGAGATTTTAAAAAAATGTGTGAACGCTGGACGGCTTGCCCCATCCGCTGCAAATCTCCAACCTCTTGAGTACTGCATTGTCATCGATAAAACACTCTGCACCCAATTGTTTGACGCCCTCCACTGGGCCGCCTATATTCAACCAAAATGGATTCCAAAGGAAACAGAACGACCAACCGCATATATCGTTGTACTGGTCAAAGACACCCAGAATCCCTATTATGAGAGAGATGTTGGGTTTGCGACAGAGAATATTGTCCTTGCTGCAGAGGGAGAAGGTCTTGGAAGCTGTATCTTATGCAAAATCGAACGAGTAAAGATCCAAGATATCTGTCACATCCCATTGACCCTTGCTGTTGATTCGGTGATTGCATTGGGGTACAAAGCTGAAACATCTGTCGTAGAAGACCTCAAGGACTCCGTGAAATACTGGCGCGATGAACAGGATACCCTGCATGTCCCCAAACGGAAATTAGACGATATCATCCACATCAACAAGTTTCAATAATAATTAGCAGGGTAGACAAAACGTTAAAATCGCTCTTATTCTATACCGTGCTTTATGAGAGAATACAAAATTAAAAGAGGACACAACCCAAATCTTGATGCACTTATCACCCAGTATTTTGGAGCAAAAGGCGACATTGGGAAAGGGATGCAATTCGCGGTGGAGGGAATTGGTGCAGTCTCGATAAGACAAGAAAAAAGCTCACTGTTCATTGATATCGTACCCCCTAAAACAGTCTGTGGTGATTATACGATCATTAAAAAATGGAACGAGTTTCTCTTTGACGCAACAGGCAAGGATACAAAAGAACGGAAAAAGGACTTTAGTAAAATTTAGTTGTTAAAACTTTTTTCATTTATTTTGATTGATACCCTGATTAAAGGAGAAAAATGTATTCGATAGTAATCTGTAAACTATCAAAGTAGCATCACAAAAAATGATGATATTTTTGTCATAGGAAGTTATTTTAATCAGCAATGGTTGTATATCGTATATGAAGGGGAGACGAAATTCTATCATAAATATGTATCATTGCAAAAATTGTGACATCAACTTTCTCGTACCATTGAAGATGTCAAAGCGACAAGACCATATCGTGTTTGTCTGCCCAGAGTGTAAGAGCAACGACTGGGGACACATTTGGTAAAACAAAAAGACAACAGTTTATAAGTCATGAACCAATTCTACATGGTTAGGGTCTATGTCAAAAACAAATAACTCTGTTCTTGCCAAACGGGTTTTCGAAGCACTTTTCACGGTTGTAGGACGACGCACTCTTGATAGTTTTGCGGTTCAGATTCTGAAGACCACGCTGGAAAAATTAGAAACAAAATATGATTTTCTTACCCTTGTCACGATTCATGACGATTTCTTTTCAGATGAGGGGATTCAGAGTAGCTTTGATAAAACATTTGATGCCATAGAACCATCTCGATTCGGTGAAGCCATTGATGCGTTGATACGCGTCATCTATCTGGAGTTAACAGAGACGATTGGGAATGATGTCGGTTTGTATTTTATCTCGGAATTAAAGCAGCATCTTGGTGACTCGTCTGTGGATGAACTAAGAGGGTATGGAGTCTACTTTGAGCGCATCCAATCAGAACAACATTTGCGTTATCAGACCAAAGGAGCTCAACCTTTCCCAAAACCACTTCAGAAAGAAGAACAGCAGGAGCCGCTTTACACATGGGATACCGTATCGACATGGAAGTATGACAATAATGTATGTCACTTGTATGACGACCAGGGAAGGTTACTTGACACATTGCTGCTTGATCTCATCATCGAAGAATACGTCGAGCGCGTGACCGAATCACAGAAACAACACCAGACACTGGTTCCAAAGACGACGATGATACAGGTATCAGAAAAAGAACAAGAGTTACTGCATATGATACAACGACGGGATACCGATGTTCAATCTGCAGTGACACTTCTGCATATCTCCCGGCAGAAGTTTGACACCATGATCCAAAAACTCCTTCAGCTGGAGATGTTACAATACCTCTCCGATAACGAAGTAAAACTCACGGAGAAAGGCATTCAGTATCTCTCAGAGGTCCATAAAAAGAAATAGTTTATTTTTTTACTTTCTCCCAGTCTTTTAAGAAACTTTTAATGCCTGCATCAGTCAGTGGATGTTTAATCATTTTTCTGAGAACATCAGGTGGAACTGTTGCGATGTCTGCACCGAGCTGTGCTGATTCGATCACATGAATGGGGTGGCGGATGCTTGCGACGATGACTTCGGTTTGGATATCGTAATTGCAGAAGATGTCCATGATCTCCTCGATGACTCGCATCCCTTCCTGTCCATTGTCGTCCAGGCGTCCGATGAACGGGCTGACAAAGGTCGCACCAGCCTTTGCTGCGAGAAGCGCTTGGTTTGCTGAAAAAATCAATGTGACGTTTGTTTTTATTCCTTCTTTGCAGAGTGCTTTGACCGCTTTGAGTCCTTCGGAGGTCATTGGTATTTTTATAGCGACATTTTTCCGATAGTTCTGCGGTATTTTTGAGACGATCTGCTTTGCCTCTGTGACCATGTCTTCTGCTTTTTCACTGAGCACTTCAAGGCTGATTGGTCCATCTACAAGCTTGAAGATTTCATCAATGACGTCTTGTAATGATCGTCCGCATTTGGCGAGCAATGTCGGGTTGGTGGTGACTCCATCAAGAATCCCCCAGGATGCGATTTCCTTTATCTCATTTAAATCTGCAGTGTCGATAAACAGTTTCATATTGCCTCACGCAATCCTCCGGTAACTGGTGATAATTGATAATGTTTTGGTTTCTGTTCAAGAGAGCAACGGTAAGGTATTCTCGAGAGAAGAGATATGCATCTAGATATATTTGAAAAAACAGAAACATATATATATTTAGCTATACATTACCTACTCTTGCAGGAGGGGATTCATGCCTCTAACAAGGAAGGCACGCGTAGTGGGAAGCAGCCTCGTTATCACAATTCCAAGCCAGCTAGCCAAAGCACACGATATCAACGACGGAGACGAGCTGGAAATAATTCCAACGTTAATCGGGGAATTCAAGATACGTAAACTTAAAAAAATAAAAAACTGATGGTTACACAGTCTTGAACTCCTGGTGCAAACCAGATAAGGTTTCTGGAAAATCTAACAAAGAACTTTTCTTAAGAAAAATTAAAAGAAAATAACACCATATACCCGACGAGAATACAACAGGTGAGGTACTCATGAAAGAAGAGATAATAAAACTAGGACAAGGAAAACTTACCGGCTATTGCATCGATCTTGGAAAAGCCCCGCTCATCATCCTCCAAGCAAAGAAAGGATACATCATGTGCGGGTATCTGAACATGAACACCGCAAATAAACTTGGGGACATCGCTGGAAAAGTCACCGGTGTCAAGACGTTTGATGATGTACTGAAAGCAACGGTCATCGAGGTATCAGAAAACGCAAAAAAAGAAGGGCTGAAGGAAGGAATGAACGCACAGGATTTCTTAAAAAACCTCCTCTGAGGAATCAAACATGGTCACCTTCAAAGACATCAAAGAAGCATACCAGATCCTGCAACCTAAAATCAGAAAGACACCCTTGGAACGATCGAAAACATTTTCCAACTTACTGAAAGCAAACGTGTACCTCAAAGAAGAAAACCTCCAAACCACAGGGTCATTTAAAATCAGGGGAGCCTACAATAAAATTTATCATTTAACAGAAAAAGAAAAAAAACAAGGAGTCGTCTGTGCATCAGCGGGAAATCATGCACAGGGAGTTGCACATGCCTCAACCTTGATGGGCGTAAAAAGCACCGTCTACATGCCTATCTACACATCACCAGCAAAGGTCATCGCAACAAAATCATATGGAGCACATGTTGTTCTTGAAGGAAGCACCTATGATGATGCAGCGGTTGCAGCAATAAAATTCGCAGAAGAAAAAAAATTGACGTTTGTCCATGCATTCAACGATGATTACGTCATCGCAGGTCAGGGAACAATCGGGATAGAAATCTTCGAAGAACTCCCAACAGTTGATGCCGTCATCATCCCTATCGGTGGCGGAGGACTGATCGGCGGTATCGCCCTTGCCCTGAAAACACTCAAACCAACGGTACAGATCATCGGCGTCGAAGCAGAAGGCGCACAATCCATGAAACTCTCGTTAGAACAACATAAGATAATTCCCCTGAAAAGCATTATGACCATCGCAGATGGGATAGCAGTGAAAACACCAAAGGACCTAACGTTTGCTCTGGCTCAGCAATATGTTGATGAAGTTGTCACTGTAAAAGATGAGGAAATCGCAAACGCCCTTTACCTCTTACTGCAACGGACAAAACTTGTTGTCGAACCAGCAGGCGCAGTCGGACTTGCCGCACTCGTAAGCAAAAAAATCTCATATCCCAAAAAAAACGTAGTCGCAATCCTCAGCGGAGGAAACATCAACCTCTCCTTACTCACCCAAATCATCGAACGAGGGATGATGCGCCATAAACTCCTGGTGAAAGTAGCGATTACCGCCCTTGACAAACCAAGAGTACTCAAAGATATCCTCGCCATCCTTGGCAATGTCGGAGCAAACGTAAACTCCATAGAACATGACCGAATCACAACAGCCGTACCTGTCGGATACGTCAAAATCATCATTACATTCCAGACATTAGGAAAAGAACAAATTGAGATGATAAAAGAAAGATTCGATCAGAAAAAAGTACAGTACCATATCGTAAGCTAAAAAAAGTATGAAAATTCTTTTTCTTCGAGAGGTTTCTCCGCGAAATGCGTAACGGTTTGTAATCATCAGTAGAAGAACCTATTTATAGCGATACTTTTTTACGTGCCTTGAACTCTATGCATGACCGATTCTACCTTCGTCTCCTCTCATCACTCTACATCTCAACATTCTTCATCAGAGCCAGTTTTGGGATCATGCTTGCCACACTACCTATCTATCTGAATATCACATCAGAGTATACTGGGTATGGCATTGTCTCTGCAGCATCTCCCCTCTTCGAAATGGGCACCGTGTTGTTCATTGGGGCTGTAGTAGATCGATATGGCAGAAAAATAGTGTTATTATCAGGACTTCTTTCTGCAGCGTTCTTGTTGTTTCTTCTCTCCATTACAAAAAACCTCTATGCGATCTTTTGTATCAATGCAGCTCACGGGATGGCTGCCGGTGCCATTCTTGTCTCCTCATTAGCACTCTTAACCGACTACGCACCAGAGCACAGACGAGGACGGGAAATGGGTGCATTTGATGCATTTAATATGCTGGGATGGGTTGTTGGCTATGCCTTAGGCGCCCTTTTCCTTGAGTTTTTCAAAGGTTCTCTTGGACAAACCTTCCTTTTTGCTGGAGCGATGGCACTCTTTGGGTGTATATACTGTTACATAAATATCACAGAGCCAAAGAAACATGACGTGATTTGCCAGAAAATAAGATTCAATACGATAATAGGGGTGCTCAAACAACGTTCTATACAACTGCTCACGCTCCCATGGTTCATTGTGTTTATGATAATCGGGGCGGTATTGACCTTTTTAACAGTCTCGACAGCCCAGGGAGGCATTCTTACGATCTCACCAGTCATGCTTTCCGGCATCATCTGCGCAGCAGGAGTCGTCCTAATTATAACACAGGTCATCTTTGGGAGGCTCTCTGATAAGTATGGACGTTTACCAATCATGATCATCGGTACGATAGGGTTTGTCGGCGTAATGACAGTCCTAGGAATCGGATATGGTCTCGCACCGACACCCAATGGTGAGGATGTGAAAAACAGCATCATTCAATTCTGGCCACTTCTAGGGATTTTCGGATTCATGGCTCTTGCATTTGGACCTTCTGCACTCTCATCACTAGCAGATGAAGCACAAGAGAAAACACGAGGAGTGACCATGGCAGTCTACAGTATCGTCATCAGCGCAGGGATGTTTGTCGGGGTACCTGCTGTAGCCGCTATCTTTGATACCTACGGCGGACCGGGCGTTCTGATCTTTATGATCGGGTGCGCAATCGCAATGTTACTCCTTATGATCGCTCGTTATGCTCAACTGAAACATCAGAAAAAACAAACAACAACCGAATAAGGAAATTATAGGAAAACCATTGAACCTGTTTTAGTATATGTTAGAAAGCGTTTGTAAGAATAGCAAGTACATCGTGTTTTTCTAGTTTTTTGAATTTCCCAACAGCACCATGGACGACTGTTTTTTCAGCCATTTTCGCAAGAGTGTTTTTCTTTACCCCGACTTCCCGGAGTGTCTGAGGCATACCAAGGTTAGTAAAAAAATTCCTTGTTTTTTTTATACCTTTCTTTGCGACGACCATATCGTTTTTTCCTTCTAATCCCCAGACGTTTCGAGCGTATTCAACAAATTTATATCTAGTTTCTTCGTTGAGAACATACTCCATCCAAGCAGGTGTAAGAATGGCTAAACCAACCCCATGGGTCACATCATCCACAGCACTCAAGGCATGTTCAATCCCATGGGTCGCCCAATCACTCAAACGACCGTACCCAAGAAGACCGTTTAAAGCGATGCTACTTGTCCACATTAACTGTGCCCGTGCCTCATAATTTGCAGGCTCTTGGAGAACAACCGGTCCATAGGCAATACAGGTTTTCAGCAGGGATTCAGCCATTCTGTCCTGTACAAACGCATCTTTTGTTGGACTAAAATATTGCTCAAGGATATGACTAAAAATATCAACGGTGCCTGCTGCTGTTTGATTTTTTGGCACAGAAAACGTATAGGTTGGATCGAGAATGGAAAACCTTGGTCGCAGAATGTCTTTATGGATAGCAAGTTTTTCTTCGGTCTGCTCATTTGAGACCACTGCATTCCCGTTCATCTCAGAACCAGTTCCAGCGAACGTCAGGACTGTCCCAATAGGGAGTGCTTTTTTCACAGAAGAATCACCTAAGACAAATAAGTCCCAGGGATCTCCATCATGATAAACACCAGTCGCAATCGTCTTTGCAGAATCAATGACACTGCCACCACCAACAGCCACAATACATTCAATGTCATGTTCCCTGCAGAGTGTAATACCCTGCCGCACCAGAGATATCCGTGGGTTTGGTTGAACACCAGCTAGTTCATAATAGACCATGTGATTCTTCACAAAAATGTCGATAACGGTATCATATAAACCGGTTTTTTTTATGCTCCCTTGACCATAGACAAACAGAATTCTTTTTCCATACTGCTTGAGCTCTTCACCAAGATGCTCAATAGAATTTCTCCCGAAAAAGACCCTTGTTGAAACCATATAATTAAAATTAAGCATTAGGAAACCTCCTTTTTACGGCTAATGATTTCACCGAATTTAAACATTAGCAAGAAAAACTAAAAATATAACCTTACACTCGT
>Ga0209285_10000164_pt1 | contig 24028 bp, 18 predicted proteins | sample PPLLak3March2015_2_FD_187249 | JGI IMG/M metagenome (GOLD analysis project Ga0209285, IMG submission 187249) | Freshwater sediment microbial communities from Prairie Pothole Lake near Jamestown, North Dakota, USA - PPLs Lake P8 Core (3) Depth... | ecosystem: Environmental > Aquatic > Freshwater... | reverse complement strand
AACGCTGGCTACAATTCCAGCTCTGGTGAATGGATCAATGAAGGATATCTCACCGTGTTCAATATCGATGGGACTACTCTTCCTGGCTGGCCAAAATACACCGATGGAATCATCTTCACCTCCCCTGCAACTGGAGATATCAACAACGACGGTAAAGTCGAAATCCTCGTCGCACTCCAGTACGCAGGCAGCGCCCCAGACTATCGCTATGGAGGTTTATACGCTTACGATGAAAACGGCAATGTCCTTCCTGGTTTTCCTTTCGAGAAAGGCTGGAACTTCTGCTCTGCCCCGGGTCTTGCTGATTTCGACAAGAACGGTGATTTGGAGATCGCATGCAGCCGTCTTGGGTTCTTTTCCTATGTCATCCATCATGATGGGACCTTGGCTCCTGGATGGCCGCAACAAACCACCTGGAATGATTATTACTCCAGCATCATCGGGGACATCACCAACGACGGTGTCCCAGACATCCTTTGCACCGCAGGAGACGGGTTCTACCCAAGTTCATCGAATCATGGAGGAGTCTACGCCTGGGAATTTGATGGCACTAGTATCTCGGGATTCCCCAAATCAACTGAGGTGGATGCACAAGCTCCAGCTACCATCGCAGACATGGACAATGATGGTCAAGTGGAGATCATCGCAAGCTCTAATTGGGATCATGATTTTGAAACAGGCCAGGATAAATATCGAGGAAGTCTCTACGTCTGGGATATCGACGCTGAAATGAATCAATCTACCATGGAATGGCCAATTTTCCACCATGACTTGCTCCGCACGGGGATGTACCCCTTTGTCGGACATTTCATGTGTGACGCAGGTGGACCGTACATAGGTGAAACCGAACAAGCGATACAGTTCACAGGCTCTGCTCGTTATGGTACACCACCCTATTCCTGGGCATGGAGCTTTGGCGATGGGGCAACCTCTGCAGAACAGAATCCATCCCATATCTATACAGCCATAGGAACCTATACAATCACCTTGGTTGTCACCGATGTGGTCTCCGAAACAGCAACAGATTCCGCAACCGCAACTATTATACTGAAACAACAAGAACTAGGGATCGGTAACATCACCGGAGGACTACTCAAAATAAAAACGACGATCAAGAACATAGGTACTCTGGTGGCGAACAATATCTCATGGAACATATCGTTGGTCGGAGGATTCATCCTTACTGGAAAACAGACAGTCGGTTCTCTTCCATCCCTTGACCCTGGTGAGGAACAGACCATTACCTCAAAACCAATTATAGGGTTTGGGAAAACTGTGATAAAAATCATCGCAACAATCCCAGAGACCAACGTATCAAAGGACCAAAACGCGACGGTTTTGTTCTTCTTCATCAAAATGAAGTAAGACTTAACCTGAGGTTTAACTCCACCATTAACGTTGACCTAAAAGAGGGTCATCCCTTCTTTTTTCTTTTTATTAATCATTTTGATTCGCACAAAGACCATGAAGACTTAAAACCGTGTCAATGCTTGACCGCTACCGATAGATAAAGATTTTTTTTCCAAGAAATAGATGATTTAGACTAAAAACTATTTCGAAATCGAGACCTAACTCTCTGACTTGTTGAAAAAGTACGTGCCTAACCCCATAATGATGATACAAAGAACCAAGATGATACCAAGATCTATTACTGGGGGAAGAACATTATTGACACCCGTAAGGCTCCCCCGTATACCATCGATCATGTAGAACAACGGATTGCAATATGAAAGAACTTGTAACCACCTTGGTAATGAATCACTGATAGGGTAAAACGCTGATGACAAAAACAACAAAGGCATCAATATCAGACTCATAAGAGATTGAAACCCTTCGAAGTCTCGCATCTTTGAGGCAATGATCAGACCAAATCCGACAGCGGTAAACGACAGCAACACCATGATAACAATAGTGAGCAGTAATCCTGGAATATCAATGATAGGCACACCGAGAAGAAGGGCAATGATCATGATAATAAATCCTTGAAACAATGCAATTGTTGCACCCCCAAGGGTCCTACCGATGACAATCGACAGCCGACTCACCGGTGCCACCAGTACTTCTTGTAAGAACCCAGACTGTTTATCCCACAGGACTGACACACCCGTAAACATAGAAGAGAACAGAATCGCCATCGCGATGATCCCTGGGGCGAGAAAATTGATGTAGGATCCTTCCATGTCTGGAAATAGTGCGATGTTAAACCCAAATCCAAGGATAAGAAGGAAGAACAACGGCTGAACAATAGTTGAAAGAACCCTGCTTTTCGCACGAAGAAACCGTTTCATCTGTCGAAGCCATAACATATAGATGGCCTGGAAATCCTTCTGATTCATTCTTACCGTCTCCTCAGATGGAATCCTGATGGTTTGATTGCTTTAGATCCAGGGGCCTCAGGGTTCTGCTCACGCATACTTCGCCCGGTGTAATACAGAAACACATCATCCAGAGTCGGTTTCCGAACATCCACTGATGAGATCGAGACATTAATTGTCCGTGCGATATCAAAAATCGTCGGTATTTTTTCTTCGCCTCGCTCCACGCCTAATGTTAAAAAAGAAACATGCGGGGTGATGTTACTCACCCATGATTCCTGTTCCAATCTCTTCTGTAATTGTGCAATATCCGAACAGGATAACGTAATCACATCATGCCCAACTGATTTCTTCAAAGTATCAACTGTGTCAATCACCAGTATTTTCCCATGATCAATAATCCCAATGCGATCACATAAAAAATCAGCTTCATCCATGTAATGGGTTGTCAAAAATATCGTCGTTCCCTCTTCTTTGTTTAACTGTTTGATGTACTCCCAGATCGCTCTTCTTGTCTGAGCATCCAGACCCAATGTTGGTTCATCTAAAAAAAGCACTGTTGGGGAATGCATCAGACCTCTAGCTATCTCTAACCTGCGTTTCATTCCACCAGAGTACTGCTTCACGAAGACATTTTTCTTATCTGATAAATCGACAAGGCTGAGAACCTGTGTTATTCGTTTTTTCCTGGTTTCTTGTGTCAATCCATACATCCGTGCATGAAAATCAAGGTTCTCTTTGCCGGTAAGCTCAGTGTCCAATGCTGGTTCTTGGAAGACAACTCCGATGTTTTCTCGTACGTTTGCCCGCTGTTTCAGGATGTCAAAGTCTGCGATGGACGCAGAACCGTCACTTGGGTACAGTAAGGTTGTAAGCATTTTAATGGTCGTTGTCTTTCCAGCGCCATTCGGACCTAGGAACCCAAAGATCTCCCCTTTCTCAACAGAAAATGTAATATGATCAACTGCTAAAAAATCATCGAATTTTTTTGTAAGATTCTTTGTTTCGATAATACTCATACATCTACCTGACTTAATTTGTGTTACCAATATCATTTGTTTTAATAAATTATTCTTTTTTTACCACCGCAAAATAATTATCAGCAAGTCGCTTCGAATGAATTCGTACAGATTCGATATGCTGGATCTTTAATCCTGCGCGGCGCAGATCCTGCAGAAATTCACCTCTACTGTAGAGATGATAGAACCGGGGGACATTTAGGTTCTGTTGCCTCCACCATATCTCAATATCACCAAAATCACGTTTGCGAACAAGGGCTTCTTTGAGGAAATGGCGGTAGAATTTGTCTTGCCAACGGGACCAGACGCTAATCAATGCAGCTCCCTGTGGTTTTAGGACACGTGCTATCTCTTTTAAGGCAGCGTGTCGATGTTCTTTGCCTTGGATGTTGTGTAATGATGCGATGAATAAGACTGCATCAAGGCTTTGGTCTGCGAAGGGGAGTTGGACGACATCAGCATGTATCAATGAGATGTTCCTTTGGACGGTCTGGTGAAGTTTCCCTTGAATAATATGGAGAAATCTTTGTGATATATCTACTCCAATGACCTGAGAGCATTGTTTTGCACAGGGAAACAGATGGCGACCGTTCCCACAGCCAAGATCAGCTACGACGTCATGGTCGTTAAGCGTATGAATAAAATCCAGACAATACCTCCAGGGTTTTTTCCTGGTTGTATCAAAACTCTCCGCGATAGTATCCCAGGTTTTTTGTGCGGTAAAACGATACTCTGGTTGCATTACTCTCCCTTTGAATAGCTCTGCTATTTGAGACGGTCTGCGATGAGTTCAAATGCGATCACCGGGTGTTCAAGATGGAACGCTTGAATGGTTTTAGGATGTAACTCCCCAAACACGCCGATTTCTTTTTCTTTTTTTAAGACTGTCGCACATCGTCCTTCAATAAAAGCGGCATGGGTTTTTTCTTTTATCACTGGTTTATCTCCGCATTCTCGAAGAACGGTTTCAACTAGTGATTTACATTCAGTGAAGTTAGCTTTTGCGTCTATCTTAAGTGCTGCAAGATGACATCGGTTTTTTGCTGTCTCATCAACAATTATTCCAACTTCAAAAATCTGTTGGGGTAATGGGTGATGTCGGTTTTCGCGAAGGAGTTTTAGCAAGGATGGTAACAGGCTCATCCGCAGTCCACTATATTCTTCACCAATCGGGTTTTCAAGTTCGACCATGGTTCTTTTTTCTAGTCCCATCCGCTGAAACTCGTCTTCTTTATTGGAAATGACGAAGGTCGTGACTTCATTATATCCAAGGCCTATCATCAGCAGTCGTAAGCCTTCAAAGAAGGTTGAACCTGGTAATCTTCCTCCGAATGTCAAGGACTTCGGGATATCTGTTTCAAACTGATCAAAACCATATCCGACAGCGACATCCTCAATAAGGTCAACTTCGTGAAGGATATCGGAGCGCCATGCGGCGATATCGACTGCGACCGTTTCATTGCCTGTATCTTGTGCTTTATGTCCCATTTTTTCTAGATAGAGGATCATGTCTTTTTCTGTAAATGTTGTTCCAAGGATTCTATTGACTGATGAGAGGGATATTGTTCTGCGCATTGGGGTAAAATCAGGTGATACTATTTTTTTTCCTTCATCATGTATTGTTGTTTGATAGATTTTTCCGCCTCGTTCTGCCAGGGCGGTTGTAACGATGTTCAGGGCATAATGAATCGCTTTTCTATCAGTCCCGGTGACGTCGATAAAAATCTCTTTTGTGTACGGGGTCACCTCTGTTAAACTGCCATTAATGATTGGAGGAAATGACAGTACATTATGATTCGCATCGACGATTAAAGGATATTTTTCAGCTCCCTCAAGGAGATAGGCGTAATCAATTCCTTTTTCATGTTTTTTCAATATCTCGCGCAGGCTCATTGTTTCATCTTTTGCTAAAGGGATAAATGACACAGAGTCTGGATCGACTGCTTTGTAGGTGAACGGTGGTTTCACCGGCTCTGCGTTATGGACGCCTATTGCGACTTTCTTTCTATTTCTGCCTAACCCGACATGGAGTTTTTCTTGTAATCCCATTAGTGACGTTATCAGTTCATCGGTCATCGTAATGTTTTTGACTAGCGCGGTGGCGACAAATGGTCTTATTTTTTTAACCGATGCATCGACGTTCAGTGAGACGTCAGAAGGCGTAGTCTCATACGTCTGCAGACCTGTACGAAACCCAAAAAAAGCTCGTGATGCACGCGCGATTCCTTCTACGGATGTGAGATCTGGTCGATTGGGAAAAAACTCAATATTGATCTCATCACCATTCATATGGCTGAAATCTCCTCCGATCATCGGAAGTCTTTCAATGAGAGTCTGCTTGGGTATCGTATGACCTAGTAATTGGATGAAATCTTGATAATTGAAGGTGACAAGTGGCATACAGGTAAGGAAATAGAATGCAGGTATATTTGATTTTGCTGATGTTAGGGAAAAAGGTGGTTTTGTTATTAAATTTTAAAATTGATATCTGAAAAAAAGGAAAAGATACAAATTCTTTTTTACATTTTGTCATGACATTTTCGGCCACACCTTTTTTCATGTTTATTTGTGGTATTTTTATTTTCTTTATATGTGGATTAAACTCATTCATTAGTTTATTTTATTACGATTGTCTTAAATAAGTATATTCGAAAGATTTAAATCATGCTAATGAATATCATTGTTGAACGGGGGAAGAAAATGTGGAAAAATAAAAATATATTAAAAAAAATGCTGGTGGTAGGCATCATTGTATTCCTTATAAGTTCAGTATTCGTTCAGGGAAAAATAAATAACTCAACGCAAGAAATAGAGAACCCGCCTTTAGGATATGAAGGTTCTATTCCTTATCTTGAAGTTGAATTAGCCGGGGAAACAAAGACGTTTACCCCCACGGATGACACCTATGTAGCGAATTATGACCCTTCAGAAGTCAATGGAGATCTTATATATCTTGCAACAAGAAATCGGTATGGTGGAGGATCAGACATCTGGGAGTGCGACATTCTGATTAAATTTGACTTATCTTCGATTCCGCCTTCTACACCTATTCTTTCAGCTTCTCTTAATCTTTATTATTACGACTGGGGGGATTCAAACCCTGCAGGTAGACCATTGACGGCATATAGGATTACAAGTGATTGGGATGAAATGACGGTGAACTTTAACACAAAACCTACGAAAGCCGCGTATGTCAGTACATCAGAGACAGTACCCAGTTCAGTAGACGTGTGGATGAGTTGGGAGTTAACTGAAGATGTTCAACAATGTGTGAACAACCCGGGGAGTGGCTTTGGATGGGAGATCATGGATGAGACCTATTGGGGCTGGTATGATGTTCCCGCTGCGTACTTCTACCCAAAAGAATATGAATATACTCCACCAGTTCCAGAGTTCATTCCGTATCTTGAAGTCATATTAGGAGACGAGACTAAAACCTTCAATCCAACAGATGACACCTATATAGCAAATTACGACCCGTCAGAGATCAATGGAGATCTTGATTATCTTGCCACGAGAAATCGCTTTGGTGCAGGATCCGACATCTGGGAATGTGACATTCTGATTAAATTTGACTTATCTTCGATTCCGCCTTCTACACCTATTCTTTCAGCTTCTCTTAATCTTTATTATTATGATTGGGGGGATTCAAACCCTGCAGGTAGACCATTGACGGCGTATAGGATTACAAGTGATTGGGATGAGATGACAGTCAACTATAACACCAGACCTTCAAAATCCACGAATGTGAGTGCATCGAAGAATATACCTGGTTCTGTAGGGGTGGGAATGAATTGGGATCTTACCCAGGATGTCCAACAATATATTGACAATCCCGGGGTCAACTTTGGATGGGAGATTATGGATGAGACTTACTGGGGATGGTATGATGTTCCCGCTGCGTATTTTAAACCTAAAGGCGGTGAAGGTGGAACTGAAAATAACCCTCCAAATACACCATCGATTACTGGACCATCTCAGGGAAAAATAGGTGTTGTCTATAGTTTTGATTTGAATACGATGGATGTTGATGGCGATGAGGTGTATTACTATATTGACTGGGGTGACAAATCCAATAGCGGGTGGATTGGCCCGTATCAATCAAAAGGTGAGATTACGAAAGCACATTCCTGGATTGTTTCAGGAACCCATCAGGTCAAAGTCAAAGCAAAAGACATCTATAATACGGAAAGTGGTTGGGGAACACTAGATGTCACAATGCCAAAAGGATTTGTTCCATCCCTCTTCCTTGAGATCCTCGGAAGAATTCTCGAACGGTTCCCACATGCGTTTCCATTTTTACGACAGCTACTAGAATAGTAACATATTTCTTTTTTCTCTTTTTTTTCTTCATTTTCTTAAAGTGAAATTTAAAAGACAATCAGAGTATTCGTGAAATTTTATGACTGATAATGTTATAAAACTTTAAATACCCGGATTAGTATTATTTTTGAAAACAATGGCGAAAACCCTGGTGCTAAATATCGATCGTGACGATGATTTCGGTAGAAAGGCCCAGGTAAAAAGCCCGATCATCGGGGTCCAGGATAACATTGATGCCGCGAACAAATTAGGATTTATCGACGCGGAGGATTCAGATTTAAACGCTATTTTTTATGCAATTTCAATCTATGAATCATTAAAAAAAGATGGAAAAGACGTGGAGATAGCAACCTTATGCGGTGATATCAACGTCGGAGTCAAATCAGATCAGAAACTCTCTGAACAACTTGATTTCGTAATCAAAGTAATCAACGCTGAAGACGCAATTTTAATCAGTGATGGTGCTGAAGACGAATATATCCTACCTATCATCCAAAGCAGGCTACGGATTAATTCGATTCAACGGGTGAATGTCAAACAAAGCAAACAACTTGAGGATACCTATTATCGGATCATTAAACTCCTTGATGAGGATAAAGTTAAGAAACAATTTTTCCTCCCGATTGCACTCATTCTGATTGTCTGGGCTATTTTTGCTATCTTCGGGATGGCAGCCAGCGGGTTTGGCGCTATCTTGTTTACCTTAGGTATTTACCTTTTAATCAGAACGTTCAACTCTGAGAAAAAAGTCGCGGTCATCTGGCATGAATTCCGGGATGGGCTTCTTACCGGCAGACCATCATTTTACACCTCTATTCTTGCCATGGTCATTATCGCAGTCAGTCTTTTTTATGCGTACAACAACACATTCAACCAGTATCAACAATTCCTTGACGTTCTTGTGCTGAAATTTCTTGCTGGAATCACCTGGGGTATTGTTGCTGCAGGCTTGCTTGCCGCTTTTGGACGAGTGACCGATCTCTATATCAGAGAAAAAAAGATCCTCTGGTCGTACTGGGTGGTGCCGTTTTCGTTATTCGCCTTTGGTTTCATTGGTTCTATGTTGTTTGACACCTTTGGTCAGGTGATCTGGGAGTTTCGCAACGGCCGCGGATTTATCATCGACCCGTTTTTTACCTTGACGTTCTGGGGGTATATTGCTGCAGGTATTATCATTGTCTTTATCGGGGCAGTCAGCTACCATTATATCAAAGAGGAATTTATTGCAGAGACATATGAACGTACTATTGAGGAACAAACACAAAAAATGTAAAAACATCCGACGAAAGGATTTTAGACCATTACTTTAAAAACTCTTGAGGTATTCAGCGAAAGACACTATGACGATTATTGATAGTATCTTGATTTTTGTAAGCATCATCTTTGTTTACGCATTAATTGTATTTCTTCTTCATAAAAAAGGCATCCTTAAGAAATACAATATTTCGTTTTATGGGCCGGCTCTCATGTGGCGGACCCAGAAGGGAATACAGTTCCTGAAAAACCGTGCCAAACGGACACGATTCTGGAGGATTTACGGAAACATTAGCATAATTTTCTGTTTCATCACCATGGTATTAATGACTGCTTTAATGATCATGACCGCATGGCTCGTTTTTGGATTTACCGCTGAACAGAGAAATGCATTACCAGGACCCGAGGTTGCTTTAGTGCTCCCGGGGATTAACCCAATTCTCCCCCTTGAACTCCTCGGGTACGTTCTCCTTGGACTTATTGTCGCAATCATCGTCCATGAATTCTCCCATGGGATTCTCACCCTTGTTGATAAACTCAAAGTAAAATCACTCGGCATCCTGTATTTGATTGTTCCAATTGGAGCGTTCTGCGAACCTGATGATGAAGAGGTAAAAAAAGCAAGCATTCATTCACGGATGAGGATTTACGCAGCAGGCCCAGCAGCGAACTTCGTTGTCGTTCTCATCTGTATTGTACTGTTTTCCGGTGTATGTATGTCCGCTGTCCAACCAGCGGAAGAAGGAGCGATTATTTTCACAGTTGACCAAGAATCACCAGCATCCCAAATCAACTTGGTACCAGGCGTGATCATTACAGGGATGAACAACACAGAAATTCACAGTGGTCAAGAATATTTTACTGCATGGAATAACACCAGAGCGAATCAAACAATCACTATCACTTTTGTAAAAAATGGTGCCGAATACACATCAGAGGTGCTCCTTGGTGATAAATATCTAGAGTACTCAAAGCGACCGACAATCTACGTAAACAATGAATCCTACCATGGAAAAGGATACCTCGGGGTCCAATCCGTCTTACGAGACTCAGTCTTTAAGGAATATCTTGCTATCTTAAAAAACCCGTTTAATAATTTTCCTCAAGGATTATTGACGTTCTACAGCCTCCCCTTACTTGGATACTTTGCTGGGTACAACCCTATCGTCTCACCCTTTTCTGATTCCTATAGTATTTCAGGTCCTTTAGGTGTGCTACCTGTTCCTCTATTTTGGATTATCGTGAACGCGATATATTGGATTTTTTGGCTTAACCTTGCGGTATCTCTTTTTAATGTGCTGCCAATGATTCCGCTTGATGGAGGTTTCCTGTTCAATGACGGCATCCGTGCGCTCATCATTCGATTTAAAAGAGGGATTAAAGAGGAAACCAAAGAAAAAATCGTTAAAAACATCTCCTTAGCAATCTCATTGTTAATCTTGGGATTGATCCTGATACCCTTTTTTATCAAATATATTTAACCAGGTGGTTTCTAATGGAGAAGCTCTGCGCCTTTTTCAACATTAATAACGCATGGTGCTGAGAGTTTCATCCCTGCTTTCCGCAAGGCTTCTCGTGCGGGAACTATGTACTGTTCTGATGTATCCAGCGTCATTAAAATTTGATCCACTTTCACACGAGCAGCAGTACCTACAGGTTTTCCGTATGCCCGTCGCATTCCTTGGGAGACACGGTCAGCCCCGGCTCCTGTCGCTTGTTTGTTTTCACGGATGACAATATGAGGATAGACCCGGATGTGTAATCGATAATTCGCAGAACCGATGTTTTTCTCAAGGGCTTTGTTCGCTGAGATACGTGCAGATTCTAAAGCATTATGTCGCAACTGGCATTTCTCTTTAGTAACTAATGATAATTGAACAGGAAACTTCGCTGTTTTATTACCAATGACAAACTGTGTAAGTCGAGATGCGGGAACACCGCCCATATACTCTCTTCGAGTCGTAGCCATACCTCTTACTGCACGAATCATTCTTGCTGGTTTCCGTGACATACTTTTTCACCTATCATGAAACTTGATACTTAGGAACATCGAAATAAACATGCCATTTATAAGACTTTTTACTCCAGTATCCCTAATATTTCGTTAGAAGAATACTTCGACCATAACCTTTAAAACATAGATTAGCTTGCCTATTTGGATTTGTGAGAAAACATGAAACATAAATTAGTCATGCCTGGTGATCAACTCTCCACTTCTGAGGAATTATTACCTGGAGAAGGGACATTTGAAGAAAATGGGATCATCCGAGCAGCGCGAATAGGCACCTATGTAGTCGATGAAAAACATCGTACTGCAGAAGTTAAACCAGCATCAAGTACACCTGTAGTCCTGAAACGAGGAGATGTCGTTATCGCAAGGGTGACAAATGCAAAACCAACCATGATTATCGCTGAAGTGGTTCATGTTACTGGGAAAAATAGGTCTATCTCTGGTGAAACTGACGCAACCGTCCATGTAAAAGAGATTGCTCAGGGATTCATCAAAGACGCATCTACAGAGTACAAGTCTGAGGATTACATCCGGGCGAAAGTCATTCAAGTAAAGCCGAGCGTTCAGCTTGAGACAAAAGATAGAAATTTAGGGGCCATTAAAGCTCTCTGTTCAAGATGTCGCCATCCACTCGTTAAAAAAAGCCATGGGCTTGAATGTGAAAACTGTGGGAATAAAGAACATCGGCGTATCGCAGAAGACTATGGAAATCTTGATATAGAACACTTATAAATAAAAAGAAAGGTCTGTGAAAATATGGAATTAAAAACCATCAGAAAAACTAAAACCGAACTTGAATTGGAAATCACCGGTGAAGATGAAACCATTCTTCATCCGATCGCTCATATCCTGCTTCAGAATGATGATGTTGATTACGCTGCGTGTATGGCGGACAACCCACTCGCGGTGCAAAAACGGCTGTTCATCCGTGTAAAAAAAGGCTCACCTGAGGAGGCATTAAAAAAAGCGGTTAAATACCTTGAGGATGAGATTAAACTATTTGGCAAGAATTTTGAAAAATAACAGAGCAGCGCGGTGATGAAAACCCCTGATTTTGAACACGAAATCGGTATCGAGACCTATTGTTCGGACCATCCTGGAATTGAGGGGAAACTTCGTGTCCGTATCGATGATTTTCATGTCACTGAACTGTATTTATACCCGCCAAAGAAAGACGTAGGGAATTTTACTATCGCAGAGATCACCAGTCGAAATTGGGAGACCCATACTCTTGTGCAAGAAATGGCGCACCGATTGCATCTCTCACAAAGACGAATAAGTTTCGCTGGAACCAAAGATAAACGAGCCTGGACGACTCAGCTGATGTCTTTTGACCATGTTCCGCCTGAACAAGTATCTGCACTTACCATCAAAGATGTTTCAATCGAAAACATTTATCAGTCAGATGTACCAGTGCGAATCGGAGAGTTATTGGGCAATCGCTTTGATATCACGATACGGAACATACCCGAAGAGATTGTACCAGAAGACATCATCTCTTTGATTTCCTCTTTTCAAAAATGGGGTGGTTTTCCGAATTTTTATGGGATTCAACGATTCGGGATTATGCGACCCATTACCCATGTTGTGGGAAAATACATTGTTCAAGGGGAGTTCGAAAAAGCGGTGATGACCTATATTGGAAATCCGATGAAAGGGGAAAATGAAACGACCTACGCGCTACGAGCAGAACTTGAAAAAACCCGAGATTACGCAAAAGCATTCCATTCCTATCCTCAGGCATTGAATTTTGAAAAAGCAATGTTGAATAAACTTATTCAGAATCCTTCTGATTTCATTGGTGCGTTCAAGGAGCTTCCAAAGAATCTTCTCATGATGTTTGTCAATGCATACGAATCATTGGTTTTTAATAAAATACTTAGTGAACGAATCCGTCGTAACCTGCCGATTCACCAGGCAGTCATCGGAGATATCATTTACCCTATGAGGAAGAATAGTATTGTAAATGAAATAATCCCGGTCACAACATCAAACATCGATAAAGTCAACGCTCAAATATCAAAAAAAAAAGCAGTCGTCACCGGTCTTCTTGTCGGATACGACAGCATGTATGCGGATGGTGAGATGGGCAAAATCGAACATGCTGTTATTGATGCTCAGAAGATCGACCCAAGGGATTTTATCATCCCTGAGATCCCGTTCCTGTCCTCATCTGGATTAAGACGGCCGTTACTCGCGTTGCTCCCAAGCCTTGAATGGACCTTGCATACTGATGAATACACCATGGATCGTCAAGCTCTCACCATGCACTTTGAGCTACAAAAAGGATGTTACGCGACCTCTCTTATCCGAGAGATAATGAAATCACAAGACCCAAGAAATTATTAAAGGAATCTTTAAAGGGAAACGATTTTAACGACGTTGTGCCATTACCAGGCGACTTAAACATATCTTAAAGCTTATTTGGTGCAGTCCAATGATGCAATCTCCTCAACAGAAATACAACCCAAAAGAAGTTGAAGAACGTATTCAGAAATTCTGGAACGACAACAAAATTTTTAAAAAATCAATAGAACAGCGAAAAGGATGCAAACCATACGTCTTTTTAGAAGGACCGCCCACCGCCAATGGTCTTCCCCATCCTGGCCATGTTCTGACACGAGTCATGAAAGATCTGATCCTCCGATATCAGACGATGAACGGACAGTATATCCTGCGGAAAGCAGGATGGGACACGCATGGGTTACCTGTTGAAATAGAGGTGGAAAAAAAACTTGGTCTTGAGGATAAACAAGCAATCGAGACTTATGGGGTAGCAAAATTTAACGAAGAATGTAAAAAAAGTGTCTTCCGCTATGAGCACGCCTGGGTAGAAATGACCCAGCGGATAGCGTTCTGGCTTGACATGGACGACCCGTATATCACGTTGAAGAACGAATATATCGAATCAGTCTGGTGGTCGTTGCAGCAGGCTTGGAAGAAAAAATTATTATACCGCGGTCATAAAGTCGTCCCGTATTGTCCTCGCTGTGGGACAGCATTGTCTACCCATGAGATCTCTCAGGGGTACAAAGTCGTCGAGGATCCATCCATTTTTGTGAAATTCAAGATAAAAAACGAGGAAGGATATTTTCTTGCATGGACTACGACACCCTGGACGTTAATTTCCAATGTTGCACTTGCGGTCCATCCCAAGGAGCACTATCTGAAAGTACGGTCAAATGGTGAGATACTCATTTTAGCGGAACAACGCGCAGCTGCTCTGCTCAAAGGCCAGGAGTACGAGGTTCTTGACAGATACACAGGGAAAGAACTGGAACATAAGGAATACGAGCCTTTATTTACGTATTCTTCCCCTGAGAAGAAAGCATGGTATGTCGTCCTTGCTGATTTTGTGACCATGGAGGACGGCACCGGCATTGTCCATATCGCTCCAGCGTTCGGTGAAGATGATTATAACATAGGACGCACCTATGACCTCCCTGTTGTTCAACTCGTGAAACTGGACGGGACATTCCCTGAAGAAGTAACACTCTGGCGTGGACAGTTTGTCAAAGACGCAGACCCAAACATCATCCAATATCTCGAGGAACGAGGCTTACTTGCTGGAACAAAGAAACACACTCATGAATATCCCTTCTGCTGGCGATGCGATTCACCCCTGTTATATTATGCGATGGAATCCTGGTTTATCGCAATGTCAAAAGTCAAGGAATCACTGGTGAAAAACAACAATCAGATCGCCTGGTATCCGCCCCATCTGCAACAAGGACGTTTCGGTGATTTCATCAGAGATGTCAAAGACTGGGCACTCTCCAGGGACCGCTATTGGGGCACACCACTACCTATTTGGACATGTACAAACAAGAAGTGTCATCATATTCTCTGTGTGGGCAGTGTCCAGGAGCTTCGAGACCTTAGTGAGAGTTTCCCTGAGAAATACGATCTGCATAAACCCTTTGTCGATGAACTAGTCGTACAATGCCCAAAATGTCATGCAAGGATGCTACGAGAAAAAGAAGTCATCGACTGCTGGTATGACTCTGGTTCATCGTTTTTTGCTCAATGGCATTATCCGTTCGAAAATAAAGAACTCTTCAAAGAAAACTTCCCGATAGATTTCATCAGTGAAGCCTTGGATCAGACCAGAGGATGGTTCTATTCGCTGCTTGCCATCTCCACATTTTTATTTGACAAAAATCCCTATAAAACCGTTCTCACCCTTGGGTTGGTCCTTGATAAAGACAATCAGAAAATGAGTAAAAGTAAGAAGAACTATGTGGATCCGACCATCATCCTTGACCATGAAGGTGCTGATGCGTTACGATGGTATCTGATCTCCGCAAATGCACCATGGATGTCCACACGGTTCTACGAAGAGGCCGTAAAAGACACCCTTGGGAAGTTCTTGCTAACGTTTTGGAATTCTTATAATTTCTTCACCACGTATGCGATCTTAGATGCTTTTGATGCGAAGAACGGGTGTATCCCTCTTGACAAACGAGGGCTGCTGGATCAATGGATCATGAGTCGTTTCAACAAGCTTACCAGGGATGTTCAGGGTCATATCAAAGGATTTGAGACTCATAAAGCTGCCCGGGCGATCGAGGATTTTGTGATTGGTGATTTCAGCAACTGGTACCTCAGACGATCGCGAAAAAGACTATGGACTGAGGAAAAGACCTCTGATAAGATGTCTGGGTATCATACCATGTATGAAATCTTTATTGGGTTATCTCAACTGCTTGCTCCATTCATCCCGTTTATCACAGAGGAGATATATCAAAATCTTAAAACATCGGAGATGCCTGAAAGTGTGCATCTCTGCAAGTATCCTGCTGTTGATACAGATGCTATCCATGAGGATCTTGAGAGCGGAATGGAGCAGATCCGAGCGTTGGTTGAGTCTGGTCGTGCGCTTCGATCAAAAATTAATATCAAGGGGAGACACCCGTTACCTGCTGCGTCCATCGTTTGTTCTAAAGAGATTGAAACATCAACAAAACCATTACTCGATCTGATCAAAGAGGAGCTTAATGTAAAAACTGTTAAGTACGCAAGAGATCCTACCGCGTTTCTCATAAAAACCGTTAAACCAAAATACTCTCATCTCGGTCCGAAATACAAGGAGAAAGCAAAACATATCGCTCAGGCGCTTGAGACGCAGGATTTACATCTTTTATATGAACAACTTCAGAAGAAAAAAGAAGTCCTCCTTGCTGTTGATGGCCAGACCATTCGATTGACCGCTGATGATTTTGAGGTCGTAGAACATGAAAAAGAGCAGTTCGCAAAGGCAACGATTCAAGATGTCACTTTGTTTTTAGATACGACTATTACCCCTGCGTTGGAGGCAGAAGGACTGGCACGAGAGCTGATTCGACGTATCCAATCCATGCGTAAGGAAGTCAACCTTGCTGTTGAGGATCGGATTGTCACAGAAATCGCCTTGGATGCTTCAAAACGAGCAGCATTGGATGATTGGAAGGATCATATCAAAGAGGAAACACGATCGAAATCCGTATCGTTTGTCGAGACACCCTCAGGGGTTTTATGCAAAAAATGGATGATCGATGAACTCTCAGTTGATATCGGCATTCGAAAATAGAACAATATAATGGCACATGCCAACAAAGCTTATATACCTCGAATATGATTTTTATAAGAATTCGGGATGCAGCAAAAAACAACAGGTCATATCAGTTGCGGTAAGAAGAGCGTGTACGTATCTTTTATTCAAATGCTCTTTGTTTTTTGGATTGTTGTAATGATATGTTGTACGATGGTCTTTTGTTCACCAGTCGTTGTATCAAAAACACCGATGTATACCCCGTCTATTCCTCTGGGGACAACGTTTGGTTACGTCGGAATTGATTATGAATATGCCATCGTGACATTGAATCCGGAATCATTCTGGATGTTTGACTGGGGGGATGGAACGAATAGCACTTGGCTTCAGCTTGAACAAAATCAGACCAGTATCACAGAGACACATCATTGGGATGAGGTAGGCACTTATCAATTACATGTGAAATTTAAAAGTGATACTGCTCCGTATGGCATCTGGTCGGATGCAATGATGATTGAGATTACCACATATTCAAATGATGATGTCCCCTTCGCGCCTATCTTACATACTGGGAAGATACAGGGGTTTAACAACACGGTGTATACCTATTCGGCGTTAACAACGAGTCCATATGATTATCAGGTGTGTTATCGTTTTGATTACGGGAATGGTACCTACTCAGAATGGACCCCATATGTACCGTCTGGTACAAGCTCCTATCTATCTTTTTCATGGAAAGAACCAGGTGCGTTTGTGTTACGGACGCAAGCCAGGGACCAATATGGTCTTGAATCAGGATGGTCTGATCCTATTCAAGTGATTATCACTGATAAATCCGCGGCCAATGGGGCATCTATCGATCTTGTTGTCCTGAATAACATCAGCTATCAGATTATTTATACATCCGAGCACGAAGGAACCTTCTATAATCCTGCCAATGCAGCTTCCAATGATATCAAATGGAAGGATGGCGGAGTCTTTTTAATCGATGATGATAGTGATGGACGTTGGGAGTATCTTTACATTCCATCCATGGGACAAATCCAACCGTATGTTGAACCGATCCCATCTGAAGAAAAAGTCTTTTTTGAGATCCCCTGGTTAATTATTTTTATCGTTTTAATAATCATTTTTGGTGTGATTGGTGTGGTGCTCGTCTTACTGAAAACCGGTTATATTTATCTCTATGAAGAAGAAGTCGAAGTCGAAGAATAAAAGATGTTTTGCCTGTAACCAAATGTATTTTATATTCCTTTTATTACCCAGTGATAATGATTTGTCTAGGTATTGAAGGTACTGCTCATTCCATCGGGGTTGGCGTTATTGAAAATGTCAACGGTAGCTGTCGTGTTCTTTCCAATCTCATTAAGACGTATCAACCCGTGAAAGGTGGGATTCATCCAAGGGAAGCAGCGAATCATCATGCCTCCTATATCGCGAGCCTTATCTCTGATTCTGTTAGGATTGCTAATGTGGATTTTGCTGAGGTCGATCTTGTGTCGTTTTCCCAGGGCCCTGGTCTTGGGCCTTGTCTGCGTACCGCAGCAACTGCGGCCCGAGCGTTAGCATTGACCCTTGAAAAACCATTGATGGGTGTGAATCATTGTGTCGCCCATCTGGAGATCGGTCGTGGTACGGTCACGGGGTGTAGGGATCCTGTGTTGTTGTATGTGTCAGGGGCGAACACTCAGGTTATTGCGTTTGCGGAAGGGAAATACCGTGTGTTTGGGGAGACTCTTGATGTGGGGATCGGCAATTGTCTTGATAAATTCGGCAGGGCGATCGGTTTGCAATTCCCCTGCGGACCAAAAATCGAGGAGCTTGCAAAAAAAGGCACACAGTATCTCCCATTACCGTATTCTATCAAAGGGATGGATCTTGCTTTTTCTGGTCTTCTGACCGCTGCAGAAAACTACGTAACCTTAGGAAAACGACTTGAGGATGTCTGTTATTCTCTGCAGGAGACGACCTTTGCGATGCTAACTGAGGTTACCGAACGGGCGATGGCACATACTGAGAAACAAGAAGTCTTACTTGGGGGTGGGGTTGCATCGAACAAACGGCTTCGTGAGATGGTTCAAATCATGGCTCGGGATCGTGGTGCACAATTTTTTGTCCCCTCTAAAGATGTCTGTGTCGATAATGGTGCGATGATCGCATGGCTTGGGTTCTTGATGTATGAGAGTGGTGTTCGGATGAATCTTGATGACAGCTTTATTAATCAGCGGTTCCGGACAGATATGGTGGAGGTCACCTGGCGTGACTAATAAAATATTATACCGGGGTGCTGAAGCAGAAATCCGTTTATCAGAATATATGGGGAAAACAGTTGTTCTGAAGCAGCGGGTGAAGAAAGCGTATCGAATCAAGGAAATCGATCATCAACTTATTTCGTATAGGACGAAAGAAGAAGCTAAATTAATCGCAGAAGCACGCAGCTATGGTGTGTCTGTTCCGCTGCTCTATGATGTTGATCTGATGAAGGGGGCGATAACGATGGAATACCTCGCAGGCAGGCGCGTCAAGGATATTCTCAATGGATTAGAAGGATCAGAACGAAAAAAGATCTGTGTGAAAATCGGAGAATCCATCGCACGACTCCATAATCATGACATCATCCATGGGGATATCACCACATCGAACATGATTTCTCTTGATGATCGGATTCATTTCATTGATTTTGGGTTAGGTTGTAAAAACATTGAGCTGGAGGCTAAAGGAGTTGATTTGCATGTTCTCATGGAGGCTTTTGAGTCAACCCATTCGAAATACTCCTCTTGTTTCAAGGACGTCCTTGAAGGATATACAAAGCAGTTCAAGGGAGACGCATCTGCTGTGGTAGAAAAAATTGAGGAGATCGTTCGGCGAGGAAGGTACCGATGAAAAAACTGTATTTTATCACCAGTAACAAGGGGAAAGTAAAAGAAGCAACAGAGAAGCTGCGACCTCTTGGTTATTCAGTGATACAAAAAGATCTTGGTTATCCTGAGGTGCAAGCAGACTCCCTTGAGGAAGTCGCCCTTCAGGGAATTGCACATATTCAAGCGAAGTATCACCAAGCGTTCATGCTTGAAGACGCAGGATTGTTTATTGACACCCTTCAGGGGTTTCCTGGGGTGTACTCGAAATACGTGTTTTTCACAATCGGATTACCCGGGATATTACGATTACTTGAGAATAAGAAAAACAGGAATGCTGTGTTTCGATCGGTGTACGCTTATAGCGAACCAGGAAAAACGCCTGTGATAGTTGTTGGTGAATGCAGTGGGATGATTTCAGCTGTACCGCGAGGTGAACATGGATTTGGATATGATCCGTTATTTGTTCCTCAAGGTTCAGAAAAAACCTTTGGTGAAATGACAATTGAAGAGAAAAACCAATTTTCACATCGATCCAAAGCTCTTGAAAAACTTGTCACTGAGTTGAAAAACTCACGTTGATTTTTGTTTACAAAATTAATACTGTTCTCTTCAATTATTTTTTGTCATCAATTTTCTAAAGAGATGATCAAGAATGCACTTGAATGATTATTTTAATCCAAGGATAAAGAATATCAGGATGAAGGCGCTGGCTTTTCTTTCTGCAGATATTCCCTCATCGCAGGTAACTGCACCAATGATGGTTGTTTTCCCGATTCCTAAAACAAAGCCAAGGCTTACTTCGTTTGTTTCTCCGACCGATAACGTTTGAATGGTCGCTGTTTTTTCTTTTCCTACAATGATGAGCCCACCGTGTAGGTTTAATGTCACATTCACATTCGTTGCATCTGCATCACCGATGTTTGTTATTGAAAGAGTAATGCCTGGTCCTGTGATGTTGGTGAGGAATTCAGGGATTGGTTTTCGGAAGATATACGCGGCTCCCTTGAGTTCATCATGGTTTGGTGATCCAATGATGACTGTGGTTTTACTTATAGAAACCGAAGTACCAAAAAAACTGTCCTGAGTACCGTCTGATGCTCTCAGGATTGTTTCCTCTTCCCATGTATTCTGAGTGCGTTTGAAGACATACGCTTTCCCAGTATGACTAAACTCCCATGGTGCACCGATAACCGCGTAGTTATCATCGATACTAATGGACCAGCTGAATCCTGTGACTGGCGTTGGATCTGATGCGATAAGCTTTGCTTCCTGGGCCCAGGTCGTACCTGTACGCGTGAAGACATATGCTGCACCAGTCACATTGTCATTCCATGGTGCTCCGATAATCGCAGTATTTCCACTGATGGATACCGAGATTCCAAAGAAGTCGTTCGCTGCTCCCCCTTGTGCGGTTAATCGCGCTTCTTGAATCCATGATTGGTCAGAACGAGTAAAAACGTATGCTGCTCCTCTGCTAGAATCTTCCCCGTACGCTCCGACGATAATGGTGTTTTCATCGTTGGATACCCGCCAACCAAATGCGTCGTTTGGTGCTCCATCTGGAGCGGTTAAAGTAGCTTCTTGAGCCCAGGTTGTTCCCGTACGAGTAAATACGTATGCTATCCCCGTATTGTTATTTTTTTCTGGTGTTCCAACGACTGCGATATTTCCATTGATGGAGACAGAATCACCGAAATTATCAAGAATCACTGCGTCAGGGACCGTCAGTTTCGCTTCTTTTATCCATGTGCTGCCGGTGCGAATGAAGATGTATGCTGCACCCTTCGAACCATTACAGCCTGGTGCCCCGATAATCGCCGTGTTTCCACTGATGCAGACAGATGTACCGAACACGTCAGCTGATATGTTATCAGTTACGGCTATTTTTGCTTCCTCCATCCATTCATCCCCGTTCCAAGTATAGATGTAGGCTGATCCTCGATAGTTATTATCATAAGGTGCTCCAAGTATTGCGGTCGTATCACTAATGGAGACATCAGTGCCGAACATATCATCGGGTCTTCCATCTGAAGCGACGAGTTTTGTGATCTCCGACCAGCCATTATTAACGCAAGTTTTAGGATGCATGGGTGTTGAGAATGAGTGCTGTACAAAGGATTCCTTTTGTTGGGTTTTTGAATGGCTCGCCTCAACAAATGATGTCAAGAGGGTAATCATCAAAAGAGCGCTTAAAAAAATTGTAATCATTTTGTTTTTCATATTTTTCCTTCCTCTTCTTATTTATAAATGAATGTACTATTTTAAACACTTTCTATTGGGTTTACTTATATAATAATTATTTACTCTGGTACATCCATATATTACACAAGTTAGTTATAATCTCCTTCAACCTCTCTGAAACAAGTCTTACTGATGAAAATATTCTTTCATAAATCGTCGTTTTATACCTGAAAAAAGACAGTTGTCTTGACATCCGATAAATGTTTTTTCATGTATTATTGAGTAAAATTATTTCCTCTCTCTGATCGATTCATTACAAGTAAGATGTGAACCAGGCTGATGATTCTCCGATAATATTATATAAAGATTTCTGGTTTGGGGCTCAAAAGACAAAGTACCGCAATAAGGCATTGTTAGGAAATGTTGAATATCTCATGAAACATTGCCCCATTGTCTATATGGCCCGAGTAGTGTAGCCTGGTAACATATGGGACTGTGGATCCTCTGTGCCGGGTTCAAATCCCGGTTCGGGCCTGCCATTCTTTATCATGGTAATGATTGACTGAAATAATTTTGATTAATTGATTGTTAAATCCCTGCTGGGGCTTTCGTCGATACTGAGAATAAAACCTATTTATAGGAGAACCTTGTTATAAAATCATAAGGGTAGGAAACTGATGAAGAAACACCTTATCTCACTACTGGTTCTATTCCTGTTAATGTCGACTTCTTTTGTGGGTGTTTCAAATCAGGTTACTGATGATTCCTCCGTGGTTCAAGAGGACTCCTATCAGTATTTGACTGATTGGTCGGTGCATCTCACAAATCAAACACCAAGTGAAGAGACAAGTGGACCTTCTTACAATTACGTGGAATCAAGAAGTATAGAACCGAGTTCTTTGAATGGTCCCATGGATTCTGCCTGGCCTATGTTTGGACATGATGTGATTCATACCTGCCAAAGCCCATTTAGTACGGAAAATAATACTGGTGTGGAGATTTGGCGAGTTCGTAGTGATAAGATGGGTTCTGTTTGGGGTTCTGCATTAATAGATAACAATGGATTGATTTATTTTGGAACAAAGGCATCTGATGATTCATTATACGCATTATATCCGAATGGAACACGAAAGTGGAAATTCCCTGCCACTGATATAATATGGGGTACTCCAGCTATCTCAGAAGAAGGAATAATATATTTTACAACATGGGGTCCATTTCATTATTTTTATGCTCTGAATCTGGATGATGGGATAGAAGAATGGTCAATAAAAATCGAAGGGGCCACGGTATCTTCTCCATCCATTGCAGAAGATGGGACAATTTATTTTGGTGATAATGACCATATTATTTATGCGTTGAATCCTGATGGCACGGAGAAATGGCGATATACCACTGGTGATATCGTAATGGCTTCCCCAGCGATAGGTCAAGACGGTTCGATCTATATTGGTTCTTGTGATCATTATTTCTACGCATTAAATCCAAACGGAACACTACGCTGGCGGTATGCAACCAGCGGTGAGATTAAAGGATCCGCATCAATTGTACCAGATGGTACAATTTACGTCCCCTCTCTTGGTGGATATCTCTATGCGCTCAATCCAAATGGGACGATGAAATGGACAGCATCTACAGGGAACGATGTTGCAGGAGCTGGAGTTGCTATAGCACAAGATGGAACAATCTATGTTGGGACGGAAATCCTTCGAGCATACTATCCAGACGGGACCCTGAAATGGAGTGTGGATGTTCAAGGTGACATCTATGGGACGGTCCCCGCGGTCTCCGCAGATGGGACGATTTACGTCAGTGCAGGCAACTGTATTGTCGCAGTCAACCCTGATGGGACCGAGAAATGGCGTATCGCCTTATCTGATGAACAATTACGTTCTTCTCCCAGTATCGGTCCTCATGACCGTGTGTATGTCGGTTCTACAAAAAGTGATTATGGGTATCTTCATGCCATTGGTGTCTTGGACCAAAATGCTCCAACAGCCCCGATCATCATTGGGAAGATAAAAGGAAAGGTAGAGAAATCATATGATTATATATTCCGCTCCACCTCACCAATAGGAAATGATATTTTCTATCAAATCGATTGGGGAGATGGTTCCCTCACTGATTGGCTTGGACCCTACGACTCAGGTAAATCAATAACAATGAATCATTCTTGGTCAGATAAAGGAACTTTTACTATCAAGGCACGAGCGAAGGATACTGACAACCTCTGGGGACCCTCGGGTGAACTAAAGGTTACCATGCCTTTTACCTATGAACCGCCTCAGTTCCATTTCATACAGTGGTTGTTTGAACGATTCCCGAATGCATTTCCAATACTACGACAATTATTAGCATATTGAAAAAGAAGGGCTTTCCTGAAAGGGAAAATAAATATTGAACCTATGGAAAGGGAGCCCGGTTCGGGCCATCTGTCATATTTTAGCATGGTAGGTATTATCAATATTTAATATAAGAAAATATCATTATTTCACCTTAGAATCCATATTATTACTTCCCTTACTCTCTTTTTT
>Ga0209285_10000163_pt1 | contig 24122 bp, 21 predicted proteins | sample PPLLak3March2015_2_FD_187249 | JGI IMG/M metagenome (GOLD analysis project Ga0209285, IMG submission 187249) | Freshwater sediment microbial communities from Prairie Pothole Lake near Jamestown, North Dakota, USA - PPLs Lake P8 Core (3) Depth... | ecosystem: Environmental > Aquatic > Freshwater... | reverse complement strand
GGCTGGTTCGCCCCAGGATTCGAGCAGGGAGGCCAGTTCGGGGAGGGGGAGGTCGTAAACCAACGTTTGAAGGTTGGAACGTTCGAACGTTGGCGGGTTGGCGGGCGGGTCGAATGTCATGCGGGGATTCTATCACGCGGCTATTGCACGACACGGGTTTTTACTCTACTGGGGATCATGTGGAAGGCGATAAGGTAAATGGTGTCAAAGTCATGGGGGATAAAATTGTCCAAATGCCCCCGCCGCCTGAACCGGGCAATACCATCGGACACATCCCTCCAGCCAAGGCCGTTACCTATGTTCACCGCGGCAAGATCGAGGAGGATGTGTGCGATTTCCTGGAAAAAGGCAACGGGACCGGCGCCATCGTGGGATTGCACGCCCCTGGCGGCTTGGGCAAGACCGAGCTGGCCAAGCATGCCGCAGAAGAATTGAAGGGCCAATTCGATGGAATCCTGTGGGTGGATGTGGGCGAGAAAACACCCGAGCAGGTTGTGGCCGATATGCTCATCAAGTGCGGCGTGCAACTACCGCCAGGTGCCTCCTACGAACAGCAAAAGAATGAACTGCATTCCCGCTTGCAAGGCTGCAAATGGCTGGTCATCCTGGATGATGTGAGACAGAAAGCCCTGGAAGGGTTGGCGGACTTTCTTCCTTCCAAACCCTGCGCGGCGCTGATCACCAGCCGCATCCAGCAGATCAGCCGGATGAACAAGATCTTCGAACTTGATCACATGACCCCGGAGCAGGCAGCCGAATTGATGGAAGCCGTGCTTGGAGAGGATGTGGTGGCTGCCGAAAAGGAAGCCGCCGAGAAACTGGCCATCCACTGCGCCTACAACCCGCTGGCGCTGGAGATCGCCGCCCGGCGCGTCCGCCAGTTGGAGGGCATCCGTCATCCCATTAACCGCTATTTCGAGATCGTGCAAGGCCGCTTCCCGGAACTGCGCATGGACGGTGACGCCCGCTGGGATATGGAAAAGGTATTTGATATCAGTTACCTCGACCTGGGCGAGGCCGACCGCGGGCGCTTCCGCGCCCTGGCGGCCTTCCACCCGACCGGCTTTGCGCCCGAGGCGGCAGCATATTTGTGGAAGGCAGAATCGACAGATGCCAGGCAGGTGATCTCCCGTTTCATCAACCTGTCCCTGGTCAAAACAGTTGCAGGCGAGCGCGAACGCTACCGACTGCACGACCTGCTGGATGAATATGCCGGAAAGAAGCTGCACGAAGATAAAGAAGAAATTGGTATTCGAGATCGAATGGCGGAATGGATCGGGGCATTATTTACAGAGAACTATGTAACGCGTCCTAGAATAAAAACCACAGACTTCCGAAGTTCCCAACGCTTCGGAAGTCTGCTATTCGACTCCAGACTATCAGACTATTCGATTAACTTCTCCAAATCCTCCGCCATCACATCCACCTTTGGCTCCCACGCTTCCCCTTCTTCCCGCGTAGAAACTCCCGAAAGCACCAGCGCACAGGGCATGCTCGCCGCCTGTCCGCCGGCGATGTCGGTCTCCAGGCGGTCGCCGACCACGAGGGTTTCTTCTTTGGCCGTGCCCAGGCGTTCGCGGGCCAGCTCGAGCAGGTAAGGGGCGGGCTTGCCAGCGTAGATGGGTTCCACGCCCGTGGCGGTAATCACCACCGAAATCCATGCCCCGGCGCCGGGGATCTCACCGCGCGGGGTGGGGAAGGTTTTATCCGGGTTGGTGGCGTAGAATGGCACCCCCTTCCGCACCAGCAGGGTGGCTTCACGCATTTTGTCGAAGTTGATCTGACGGTCGATGCTCATCACCACTGCCCGGGCTTCTTCAGCCCGTTCCACCGGCAGGGTTTCGAATCCCTTTTCGTGCAGGGCTTCCATCACGCCCGCCTCGCCGATGGCGAAGACGGCCCTCACCATCCCCCCCAGCCCCCCTTCCTCTCCCGATTCCGGGAGAGGAAGGGGGGCGCGAAGCGGGGGGTTAGTGAGGGCCTTATCCACCAACTCCGCCACACCTAGCGCCGAGGTCACCACCTGCCAGGCTTCGATTCGCACGCCAAATGAAGCCAGGCGTTCCACGTACTGATCGGGGGTGCGGGTCCCGTTGTTGGTGGCAAAGGTCACCTTCAGCCCGCGCGCCCGGATGCGCTCGAAGATTCGCGGCAGGTCACCGATGGGGGAGTCTGCTTTCCACAGGACGCCGTCCATATCCAGGATGAGGGCTTTGATGGGTTTGGGCAGCATATCGAATCCTTTCGCCAGACTTGCGAAGGTTCCACAATGTATGGCGAAATTAATTTCCCCATACCAGCTGGGTTTCGCAAGGGAGCATAATAGACCCTAAAGGTTTCGCAAACCTTTAGGGTCTATTTGATTTACTGATCACTGTTCACTGACAACTGGCTACTTCTTTTCCGGTATTTCCAGCACCTGGTCGACGATGCCATACTTGACCGCCTCCGGGGCATCCAGGTAGAAATCGCGGTCGGTATCGCGCTTGATCACATCCAGCGGCTGGCCGGTGTGCTTGACCAGGATATCGTTCAGGAGCGTGCGCAGGCGCAGGATCTGCTTGGTCTGGATCTCGATATCGGTGGCCTGTCCCTGCGCGCCGCCCAGCGGCTGGTGCAGGTGGATGGTGGCGTTCGGCAGGGCGTAGCGGCGGCCCTTCGTACCAGCGGTCAGCAGGACGGTGCCGAAGGAGGCAGTCACGCCCACGGCCACGGTGCTGATCGGGTTGGAGATCATCTGCATCGTATCATAGATGGCCAACCCGGAATAAATAATGCCACCGGGTGAATTGATGTACATCTGGATTTCCTTATCCGGGTCTTCACGGCTCAGGAACAACAACTGGGCTACAACCGTATTGGCAACATTATCATCGATCGCCGCACCAAGGAAAATGATGCGTTCCTTGATCAGGCGGCTGAACACGCTGACTTCGCGGTCGCCGTATGGCGAGGATTCATAAACACCGGGATAAACATTGCTTATATTAGGAATGGACATGGATACTCCTGGATTTTCTATTCGGTTTTGGGTTCGGTTTTCTTGCTGGTGCGCTTCTTCGGCCCAGACCCGGACTCCGCTTCGGCCGGCTTCTTCGCAGTCGCTTTGGCCGCGACCGGTTTCTTTGTCGCGGCGGCGGATGCGCTTTTGGCTGTCTTCTTGGGCTTGGCTTCCGCCTCACCTTCCGTTCCGGCGGCTTCCTCAGCCGCCTTCTTCTCAGCAGCTTTCTTTTCTTCTTTGGCTTTGCGGGCGGCCTCCCCGGTGGCGATTTCCTTCAGCCGGTCGAGGGTCAACTGGGTGGCGGCGCGCCCGGCTGATTCCATGGCGATGGCATTCACCACCTCCCTGGATGGTTGCTTGCCGCGCAGGTTTTTCTGGAACTGCTGGTTTGAAGCGATCTCACCGTAGGTTTGCTGGAAGGAGGTTTGCAGCACTTCTTTGCTGACTTGAATATTCTCGGCCTTGCTGATCTGTTCCATAATGAGACCGCGTTCCAGGCGGCGGATGGCGATCGGCCGGACTTCCTCTTCGATGTATTTCTCGCGCTCCATCTCGCGGGACTTGAGATAGGCTTCCATATCCAGTCCCTGGGAGGCCAGGCGTTGTTCCAGGTCCTCCAGCACGTGCTCCACTTCATGCTCCACCACCTGCGGCGGATATTTCATAGTGGCGCCTTCCTTGATCTTGTCAATCACGTTCGTGTAATAATCGTTATCGTATTCGGCTTTCGATTGCTGGGCCAGGTTGGCGCGTACCACATCCCGCAGGGCGGCCAGACTCTCGAAACTGCCGACCGTCTTGGCAAAATCATCATCCAGTTCCGGCAGGCTGATCCCGCGGATGGTCTTGATCGTCACCACGTAATTGACCGTCTGGCCTTTGAGTTCCTCGTCATCATCATCTTTCGGGTATTTGTGGGCGATGGTCTTGCTCTCGCCGGGAGTCAGGCCGATCAGTTGGCGCGAGAATCCCTCGAAGGGCCAGTCTTCCTTGCGTCCTTCCGGGCGGATGAAGACAGGGAAGCCGGGGCGGTCGATCAGGGCCTGCTCGCCTTCAGCGGCCCTGGCCTTGTGGCCGACGATATCCGTCATGACAAAGTCGCCTTCCTGGATCGGGCGCTCCACGGTTTCAGTGGTGGCATGCATCTGGCGTAATTCCTGGATCGATTGCTCGACTTTTTCTTCACCGGGAGCCTGCCACTCATAGGGGATCCGCACGGACTGGTACTTGCCCAGGTCAACGGTCGGTTCGAGCGGAACCTTGAATGTAAACTTGGGCGGCGCAACACTATCCACGCTTTCCAGAGAGCCCGGTGCGGCCGGTTTGATCTTCTCTTCATCCAGAACTTTGGGATAGATTTCATCCACCAGCAGTTCGATGGCTTCCTCGGTCACGGCGCCTTCGCCGGCATAGCGCAGGACAATATCATAGGGAGCCTTTCCGGGGCGGAAACCGGGGATCTTGGTGCGGTTGGCGATCTTGCGAGCCGCCCGGCGCTTGCCGGCTTCCATTTGTTCAGCATCCAGTTCTACAACGATCTTTACCTGGTGGTCATCTAGGGGAAATGTTTCGATTTTCAAATTATTCATCCTTGAATGGGGTTTGTCTGTAGGGACGGTGGGGCTCGAACCCACACGCCTTTCGGCACATGATCCTAAGTCATGCCTGTCTGCCAATTCCAGCACGTCCCCGGGATTTTACGAAGACACATCTTGTGTGCCCTCAGCGAGGCGTGACGATTATAAGCGCAAGGCAAATGGGCGTCAATAAAGACCGGCAGCCCGTTAACAAGACGCTTATAGGATCCATGACGCACATGCGGTATAATCCTGCTCCTGGCTGGCAAAGCAATCCCACAAGTTCCAAGGAGAGATTGCTTCGCTCGTTCTCGATACGCAACGAACGCTAATCGACCATCGTTCGCAATGACATTTTCAAGGGAGCACACATGGGACGCCTCATCAATCCGGAAAGCGCCGGCAAGGAACGCACACGCCTCACCAAGGCGGTTGTGTTAACCATCCGGGAACTGGCGAAACAGGCCGGACCCGGGCCTGCGGCGCGTGATATGGCTGCCTTCATCGCCCTGGCTTTGCAGGCTATCGCCGATACCATCGATGTGACCGTACTCGCCTGGGAAAAACGCGATTACTGGGTCAAGGCCGACCGTTTCCGGATGGAGTGGGCCTGGGCGGAAGTGCTGGGCAAAAAAATGCGCCTGGCCGTTTTCGATGAGGATTGGGCGCAGGTGGCCATGCTCTCGGCCAAGATCGCCGGAAAGTTGAATAAAATCGAGGTGGGGGAGCGGCACCGCCTGGGCACGCCCTGGGTGGGTGCCTGGCAGCAAATCCAAAAGACTCCGCCGTCATGAGCGGAGTCTTTTTTCGCGGGGTTTGTCATTGCGAACCCCGAAGGGATGAAGCAATCTCCCGGTAGGGAAGGGGGGATTACGGCGTGTAAGTGATGATCAATTTCGGCATCCCGAAGCGGATCATATCCTCGATACCATTCCCATCCGATATCATGCCCGGGAATTGCAGGCGAACCTGCAGGCGGGTAGTGCCCAGTTTCCCTTGCAGCAGCACCTTGAAATCGTTCTCCGCCACCACGGTCCCCAGGGCGATTGCGTCGCACCATGCGATCAAGCCTCCCACCGGGGCAGTTAGCTTGTAATCGCCGGCATCCAGGGTGCCGTAATCATCCTGGTAGGCTTGCAGGCAGTGCAGGGTGGTGAACGGTGTGCCAACGATATCGTTACCCTGGGTGAAATCAACCTTTACTTCATTGATCGTTGCCGTGGCCGGGATGCCGGAGATATCGAAACCCAGGAAGACCTGCGAACCCAGGTTTGCAGCCGTATCACCCACGTGCAGCAGGCCGGCCTGGATTGTTCCGTTCGAGCGTACCAGGCCGCTCTCGAGCATCACCGGGTTGAGTGTGACGGTCGTTGTGCCGCCGGGCGTCTTGGTGGGCGTGGCGGTAACCGTCGTGGTAACCGCAACCACATCGATGACCACCCAGAACGGGTTGCCCAGCGTGGAAAAGAAGTTATTCCCATACTGGTCGCGCATCGTCCACTTGCCGGTGTAGCGGCCGGGTATGGCCGGGGCGGTCAGCGTCACAGAGAGGTCCACCATCTGGCTGGGGTTCACGTTCCCCGGCAGGGGGATGGTGGCCGGGCCGCCCATTGAATTATCCTGGTAGAAGGCCAGCGAATAGCCGGTCGTCCAGGTGCAGGTGCCGACATTCTGGATGCGCCAGGTCTTGGTGAAGACTGCGCCCGGTGCATAATCATCCCCATCCTTGACGGTGACATCATCGATGAACTTGAACATGTTGCACGGCAGCGGTGTGCGCGTTGCGGTGGGGAATGGCGTATTGGTCGGGATCGGCGTGGACGAGACGACAACCTGTGGCGTGGCGCTGGGCCAGGGCGTCCAGGTGGGCGCCACGCGCGTCAACTCGGCCTGGATGGTTTCGGCGGCGGATGTGAAAGCCACCTCCGGGCGGGGGGTTGGGCTGGCTTTCGGCAGGTTACAGCCTGCCAGCACCAGAACGATCATGGTTACGAAGATGAACTTCAATTTCTTGTTCATCCTGCCTCCTTTACTCACGAATGATTGGCGTGCGCTCTATTGCGCACGGATATCCATGTTTGATTAGCGTGCGCTCTCCAGCGCATGGTTGTCCAGCAACACGCTCCAGCGCTCGAGAACGCATGGCAAAGCATAGGACGCTTCTCTGCACAAATTAGTTCCCGCTGGCGGGTGTCACCACATCGATAATGACCCACAGCGGGTTGTTGCGGGTGGTGAAGAAGAAGTTCCCGTTCTGGTCTTTCAGCGTCCATTTGCTGGTATATCGTCCGGCGGCAGTTGGGGCGACCAGGTTCACACTCAGGTCGATTGTCTGGCCTGGGGCGACATTCGTAACAAGCGGGATGGACGCCGGCCCGCCCATCGAATTGTCCTGGTAGAAAGCCAGCATATAACTGGTCGTCCAGGTGCAGGTGCCGACATTCTTGATCCGCCAGATCTTGGTGAAAGCGGTCCCAGGTGCCAGGTCATACTCATCCGGGATGGTGACATCTTCGACGAAAGTGATCACGTTCTCGCACGGGACTGCAGTGGGCGTGGCGGTGGCGATGATGAGTGGGGTGGGGGAGGGGGCTGCTTGCGTCAAAACGGCCTCCACAGTCATGGCTGCCGCGGTGTTGGCCGTGATCGGCGGCGGCTGATCATCGGCCGGCAGGTTGCAGGCGGACAGGATGGTGAGGGATATGAATAGGGCGATGGAAGGAATGATGATTCTTGTTCGTTTGTTCATGCAATACTCCTCGGCGCGATTAATCTACCTGAATTGTACAACAAACCGCTTGCATTGCGGGGGGTTTGCATCTAACTTATGGCCAAACCTACCAACCTGCAAACGTGTGACATCCCGGCGGGGTGGGGGTGGGGGAGGGGGCTTTGCAGTATCCAGTGATCAGTGTTCAGTCATCAGTCATCAGTCGTTTGATGCAGATGCTGGAATACGAGCCTGGTGACTGAAAATTGCCAACTGATACTGAACACTGAAAGAGGGGGGCTTGACAGCAGCAGGTTTCACCTGTAAAATAAGAATGCTTTCGATAAGTAACCTTACCGAAATCATGGAGGTTTTTGTGAAACTTGGCAAAATTGTTCTAGAAGGCAAAAATGCGCCAGATCGTGCTGTGATTTACATTATCAGGAACGGCAGCGAAGTTCTTTACATTGGGAAATCCTACGATGCGGGAAACCGCCTAGCCCAGCACTTGGGATACGCTGACCCTCCTTCAGGAGGCTATTTTGACGAGAATGCACGTGCGGCCATTCCCGACTGCTGGAACTGGGATGTAGAGTTCGTAGAACTCCCCCAGGATATTCTTGACTCGGGCAACCAAGCTCTCGTTGACTATTGGATCAGGAATAAAGAGGCTTCTCTGATCAGAGAAATGCATCCAAAATATAATATCCACTATAATGTTGAGTGATAGTGCCATGAGTATGCAACCGCCTTCCATACAGGAAGTTATGTCAGATTTCATCGACATGTTGAAGCGTTCTCGTAGTCGCAACACTGCGTTAAGTTATACGAAAGGCATTTTATTTTTTGCCGATATCCTTAATGACCACGGTCTATCGGTTGAGAAAACAACCATCAATCAACTTACTGAAGATGCCGTTCCCTGGCTCCTGGACGCGCTCAAAGACTTTTCCCCCGCTACAGAGCAACTTTATACCGTTGCAGTAAAACGCTTTTACCGTTACCTTTCTGCCCAGCGGCTTTCTGAAATCAATTTTCCACGCTTGACCGAATTTATCCTCCAACGAACCCGCCGCCCCGGCCAGCGCCTGCCTCAATTTCCGCGCGACTCTATCGAGCAAGTGCTCCTATTTGTGAATAATATCACAATACAATTATCTGACAACCCAAACGAACGGTTACGCGCATTAAGGGATCGGGCATTCCTGCTGACACTGGCCGATACCGGGTTACGCGTCCACGAAGCCTGTAACCTGCGCCGAGGCGATATTGACTGGAACGAAGGCCGGGCAATCATCATCGGCAAAGGTAATAAAGAGGCCGTTGTGCGATTTTCGACCCGTTCGGTGCAGGCGCTCAAAGCTTACCTGGCTGCACGCGCCGAACTGGATGGCGCTTCCGGGCGCCCCCTCCCCTCCCTGCCCCTCTTTGCCCGCCACGATAAAGGTGCAGGGAAAAAGATCAAACCGATCACAACGACAACCGGCAGGAACATTGTCGCCGAACGTGTTCGCCAGGCATTGGGCGACGAAGCTGAAGGAAAGATAACCCCCCACTCATTCCGCCACTACTTCGTGACCACCGTGCTCCGGGCATCCGGCAACCTCAAGCTGGCCCAGGAACTGGCCCGGCATGCCAGCATCCAGGTCACGCAGCGCTACGCGCACTTGAGCGATGATGAGCTCGATATGGGTTATTATGAGATATTCGAAAAGGATCGCTAGTCTCTCTGCTATAATGGGCGGGTTTCCAGTAGAGGCTTTCATTGAATATCCCAAACACCAACCTGTTCCGCCGTTTTATCCGTTTCTACAGCGACCGCGAGTATTATCACCTGCTGGTTAAGTTCGCGCTTCCCATTGCCTTGCAAAGCCTGGTCATGTCTTCCCTCAACATGGTGGGAGTCATGATGATCGGCCAGTTGGGTGAGACCTCAGTGGCCGCCGTTGGTCTCGCCAACCAGGTCTGGTTCCTGCTCAACCTGGTCGTGTTTGGCGTTGTCAGCGGCGCTGCCATGTTCATCGCACAACTGTGGGGCAAACATGACTCAGCCAACATCCGGCGCGTACTTGGGTTGACGATCAAGCTTGGCCTGGTGGCCGCTTTCTTGTTCTGGATCATCGCTGGCTTTTTCCCTGAACAAGCTCTTCACTTGTATACTGATGACTCTTCCGTTATCGAGATCGGCAGCCAATACTTGCGGATCTTCTGCTGGTCTTATGGGTTCTTTGCCATTACCGCATCGTACGGGGTGGCGCTGCGCTCGACGGGGAATGTCCGACTGCCGCTGTTCGTCAGCACATCCGCGCTCGGCTTGAATATCCTGCTCGCTTATCCGCTGATCTTCGGGGTGAAAATCATTGGCTTGCCAGCACTTGGCGTTCAAGGGGCTGCGATTGCTGGCCTGATCGCCCGCATCCTGGAATGTATCGCCATGGTGACCCTGGTTTATCGCGACCGCAGTAATCCAGTGGCGGCAACAAAAAAAGATCTACTGGAATTCGACTTTAAGTTCATGGCTAGCGTGATGAAGCCTGTACTGCCGGTCATTGCAAATGAAATCCTGTGGTCTTTCGGGATCACCACGTACAATGCCATCTACGGCCACATCGGCACCAACGCCGTGGCGGCCATCAACATCGTTTCGACCATCGATCAAATGGCTTTCGTACTCTTCCTCGGCCTTGGGACGGCTACTGCCATCCTGGTTGGCAACCAGATCGGGCAAGGCGAACCAGCAAAAGCTTATGCCTACGCCGGTCGATCGCTCAGCCTGCAAATGTTCGGGGCAATGCTGATGGGTGTTCTGGTTTATTTCTTTGCCGGGAATATTTTTCAATTCTATAAAGTGTCCCCCGAAGTGATCCTTAACGCCCGCCAAATCTTGATCGTCATGGCGCTTGGGATGTGGATCCGGGCATCCAACCATGTGATCATCATCGGTATTTTACGCTCCGGAGGAGATACGCTCTTCTCCCTGCTCCTGGATGGCCTGGTCATCTGGTTTGTAGGCGTACCGGTCACCGCAGCAGGAGCTTTCCTGTTCCGGCTACCCATTCACCTGGTGTATGCCCTGACATTGAGTGAAGAGGCCGCTAAACTCCTGGCCGGCTTGGGACGTTACTTCTCGAAGAAATGGATCCGGGACCTAACCACGAAAGTCGCGGCGGTTGGCGAAATTCCTTGACAAATCATCCCTCAGGATGATAAACTCTGCGGGCATTAAGCTAATTCTAAGGAAAGGAGGCACGTTTCATGCTCAACCGGTTTACACAAATCAGTTTCGTGCGCGTCCGCAAATCTGCTGCGGCTGGCATGATTCTACCTCCTCGGAGTGCGCCTGCTGACCGGTAACGGTCGTTTTGGTTGGTTATAAGCCACGGTGCCTCCGCTACCGTGGCTTTTTTATTCTTTCATATCTCCAGGAAACCACAATGGCTACAACTGCTCCCACAACCTATTTCGATTTCCGTAAAGCCCTGACGAAGAAGAAGCTGGCCGGCTTCTGGCAGATGATGACCGATTATCGGCTTGCCTACCTGGCCGCCAACCTGTCCCTGGCCATCTCCGCACTTGCCAAAACGCTCACCTACCTGCTGCTGCGGAACTTTGCCGATACGGTCATTGGTGAAACGCAGCCCTTCGCCGGCACGCTTTCCCGAACCCTGATCCTGATTGCGCTCGGTTTTGTTGGCCTGGCCCTGGTGGAGGGTGGATTCTCGTTCATTTCCGGCCGCCTGGCTGCCTTTTCGGCTGAAAGCATCACCCGACGCCTGCGCAACTTCCTGTTCGATCACATCCAGCGGTTGAGTTTCGCTTATCACAGCAAGACCCCCACCGGTGATTTGATCGAAAGGGTCACATCCGATGTGGATGCCATCCGCAACTTCTTCAATGAGCAAGCCATCGGCATGGGCCGCATTGTCCTGTTATTCGTGATCAACTTCGTTGCCATCTGGCAGCTCTCCTGGAAACTGGCACTGGCTTCGATTGTGGTCATCCCGTTCATCCTGGTTGTCTCGCTCTGGTTCTTCAAGAAGATCACCAAGGCATATGAATCCTACCAGGAGCAGGAGGCCAAGCTCTCCACCACCCTGCAGGAGAACCTGACCGGTGTACGCGTGGTCAAGGCTTTTGCCCGCCAGAAATACGAGGTGGATAAGTTCGAAGGCGATAACTGGGAGAAGTTCCTGCGTGGCAAGAAATTGCTCCGCATGCACTCGCTCTTCTGGCCGCTCTCGGATATTGCCTGCGGTTTCCAAATGCTCGGCGGTTTCATCTATGCCGCCATCCTGGCCATCAACGGCGAGATCACGATCGGCACCTACCCGGCTTACGTTGGACTGGTGATCTGGCTGATCTGGCCGATGCGCAACCTGGGCCGGCTGATCGTCAACACCTCCACCGGCCTGGTTTCGTTCGACCGGGTAATGGAGATCACCAAGCAGGAGCGTGAGTCCCTCACCGAAGGCAAGATCCAGCCCAACGGTCCGGTGCGCGGCGAGATCGTTTTCGAGGATGTGTCGTTCCAGTACGAAGATGGAAATACCGAGGTTGTTAAGGATATCTCCTTCCATTGCCAACCCGGTCAGGCTATCGCCCTGCTTGGATCGACCGGCTCAGGCAAAACCACCCTGGTCAACCTGCTGCCGCGCTTCCACGAGTACACCGAAGGGCATATCCTGCTGGATGGAAAGGAACTCAAGGATTACCCGCGCGAGTACCTGCGCAAGCAGATCGGTATCGTGGAACAGGAGCCGTTCCTGTTCAGCCGCTCGATCCGCGAGAATATCACCTATGGCGTTGGGCGGCAGGTGTCGGACAAGGATGTGGAGCGGGCCGCCGAGGCCGCCGCCATCCACAATGTCATCCTGACTTTCCCGGATGGCTATAAAACCCTGGTCGGCGAGAAGGGCGTGACGCTCTCTGGTGGACAGAAACAACGGGTGGCCATCGCCCGCACCCTGCTCAAGAACCCGCGCATCCTGATCCTGGATGACTCGACTTCGTCGGTTGACACTGAGACCGAAGCTGAGATCCGGGCTGCCCTGAACGGGCTGATGGAGAACCGCACCACGTTCATCATTGCCCACCGTATCCAGTCGGTAATGAATGCTGACTTGATCCTTGTCATGGATAAGGGAGCGATCGTCCAGATGGGTCACCATGCAGACCTGGTTACCCAGGATGGGATGTACCGGAAGATCTATGATATCCAGACTCGGATTGACGAAGAACTGGAAGAAGAGATTCAATCCGTGAAATAACCCGCAGGGGCTGACCTGCGTGCCTGCTCCAGGGCCAACACATAGATTGGCCCCGACATAGGTCAGCCCCCACAGGAGAAAAGTTATGCCAGACGACATCATCGAACTCGAAGAAGAAGAACACACCAGCCAACTGACTACCCCAACATTCAAGCGCATTCTGGGTTTGCTCAATCCGCACCGGCGCTGGTTTGGCGGATTCCTGTTCGCCATCGCTATAACCGCCGGGCTGGATGCTTTGTTCACCTACATCAACCGGGCCATGATCGACCAGGGGATTGCCAACAAGAGCATCCCCACCCTGCTGAAGTACGCATCTTACTATGGCGGCTTGCAACTTGTGCAGGCGGTGCTGGTATTCACATTCATCTACCTGGCCGGCGTACTCGGTGAGCGCATCCAGTACGATTTGCGCAAGTCGGTCTTCAACCACCTGCAGGACCTGTCGCTCTCTTACTATAGCCAGAACGCCGTCGGCCGGCTGATGGCGCGCGTCACATCCGATACGGGACGGGTTTCGAGCCTGATGACCTGGGGCCTGCTGGATGTGACCTGGGCGATCGTCAGCGTCATCTCGTCCGTTGTGTTCATGATGATCATCAACTGGAAGCTGGCCCTGATGGTCTTTGCCATCATCCCCATCCTGCTGATCATCGCGGTAAATTTCCGCAAGAAGATCCTGGTGGAGTTCCGCAAGTCACGCCGGGCCAACTCGAAGATCACTGGAGAATATAACCAGAACATCCAGGGCGTACGCGTGGTCAAGGCGCTCGGCCGCGAAGATGAGAACCTGAAAGAATTCTCCGTCCTGACCGATAACATGTTCAAAGCATCCTACCGCGCCGCCTGGCTATCAGCGCTCTTCCTGCCGACCGTGCAGATCGTCTCGGCCTTTGCCCTGGGTGCAATCGTCTGGTATGGCGGAATGGAGAGCCAGATTGGCGGGTTCTCGGTTGGGAATATCCACGCTTTTGTTTCCTACCTGACCTTCATGATCTGGCCGATACAGGATCTGGCGCGGGTTTATGCCGAGATGCAGCATTCCATCGCCTCGGCCGAGCGCATCTTTAAACTGCTCGATACCGTTCCCGAGGTTCAGAACCGCCAGGAGGCCTTTCCAGCACAAACACTGCAAGGCGAGATCGAATTTGATCACGTGGATTTCTACTATGAGGACCGCAAACCGATCCTGACCGATTTCACGCTCAAAGTCAAACCCGGTGAAACCATTGCCCTGGTGGGGCCGACCGGCGGCGGCAAGACAACCATCGTCAACCTGCTTTGCCGATTCTATGAGCCAAAGGCAGGAGTCATCCGCATCAACGGAAGCGACTATACCGACTACACTTTGCAAAGCATTCACTCGCGGGTCGGCATCGTCTTGCAGACCCCGCACCTGTTCTCCGGTTCGATCCGCGAGAACATCCGCTACGGCCGGCTGGATGCAACCAATGAAGATGTCGAAATGGCAGCAAAGATTGCTGGCGCGCATGATTTTATCGCGACCTTTGAAAAAGGATATGACCAGGAAGTTGGCGAGGGCGGCAACCTGCTCTCGGTTGGACAGAAGCAGTTGATCAGCCTGGCCCGTGCCGTGCTGGCCAGGCCCGAGATCTTCATTATGGATGAAGCCACCTCCAGCGTGGACACGCTGACCGAAGCCCTGATCCAGCGCGGCATGGAGGCGCTGATGGCCGGCCGAACATCCTTCGTCATCGCCCACCGCCTGAGCACCATCCGCCGCGCCGATCGGATCGTGGTCATCGAAGAGGGCCGTATCGCCGAAATGGGCACGCACGCCGAACTGCTCAGGCAGAGCGGCCACTACTACCGACTGTATACCCAGCAATTTAAGTTCGAGAAGGAACAGGCGTATGGTGTGGCAGTGCCGGAGGTGGTTCCGGTAATCAAGTAACCCGGTATTAACAAGAAAGGACTCGTCAGGAATGGCGAGTCCTCTTTATGTTTCCCTTCTGACTCAAGCTAATTGCTTCTCTTCATTAGGTCGTTAGGCTCCAACGGAGCAGGGATTGGATAGGCAACGATAAACAACCTTCCCCAGCTTGCCTCATCCCCTTTCGCTATACAAGTCTGGAAAGTTACATGGTTGCCGCCCATGTAAAACTGGGTAAAAGTCTGTTCGGCGGTATATTCTGTTCCAGTGGCAAGATCGATGAAATTACTGGTGACACTGAGCGGGCTGATGGCCTGGTAACGGGAGACGGCGGATATCTGGTAATAAGCCACCCGGCCATCCCCGTACACGATCCGGATTTCCTGCCCGGCTTTCAGGCCCTTGAAATTCGACCCGGCCAGGTAATTGTGGGCCAGCAGGCCTGTCACACCGTATTGGCCGGCCATCGAAAACTGCGTGATCGCATCTGCTGCCGGGGAGACATAGCCATCGTTGCCAGGGCTTTGCTGGATAACCCGGAAGGCGAAGAGCCCGGGGACATATACGCCGCGCACCACGCCACTCGCCCCATCCGAGACGGACAAGACGAAGTCAGCAAATTCCGGTAGATCATTGGGCTGGGAAAAAGCGGAAGTTACATCATAATGCCCGGCAGCCTGGACGGGCAGGGTTGGTAGAACAACGGCTATGGCGAAAACAACAATAAAAAATACCTTGAGAAATCTGGTTTTCATTAAATCTCCTGGGCAAGGGCATGCTCTGCCTGGGAGCGCCAGATGTTCAAGGTAAGAAAATGGGATCATTTTCGGCAACCTGGCAATCTTGGTCACGGATGTGACGGTAGACCCATGGCTTTGCGTCCCCGGCTTTTGCCGGGTTTGCCCTTGTCGAATGATGGTGGAATCGAAGCGGCCTGGATAAAACCAGGCCGCCGAATGCTGCGATAGTGCAACGATGTCTATGATGGAACTGCGATGTCTGCGATGCGGGTGCGGTATCTTCGGCGGCCTGGCAGTCATAGTCACTTGCGTGACTGAAGACCCATGGCTGTGCGTCCCCGGTTTTCACCGGGTTTACTATTTATCGGACACGGTTCGGTTGTTAAGGTTACGGGCGCATTATAACGATGATTATCGAATAAACAAGCCACCTTGCAAGCTTGTCGAGTTTCAAAAATGTAAGGGAAAAGGGCTTGTCAAAGACCGCAAGCCCTTATCGTTTTTTTGTTTGATTTATGGCATGGGATCGAAAAGCCTGGAATCAACCAGTAGAAAATCTTTCCATAACGTACTCCCCTATCCGCCTGATCGCCCGGCGCGCTTCCGGGAGCATCCCAACTGCGAATTGCCACTCATGCTGCATGCCATCCCATATTTCCAGGGTAACCTCCACGCCGGCAGCCCTGGCTTTTTCGGTGAAGCTGGTTGCATCGGAAAGCAAAGTTTCTTTCGAACCAACCTGGATGAGGATGGGCGGCAAGCCTGAAAAGTCAGCCTGAAAGAGCGGTGACACGTCAGGTGAGCGCGGATCTTTTCCTCGCAAATAATACGCAATCCCGATTTTCTCTTTATCAAAATCCAACATTACATCTGCTTTTGCGTTTGTCTTCCAGGTTTCGCCGCTGAAAGACAGGTCAATGGCCGGGGAGAGACACACAGCCGCAGCCGGCAGTGGTTTGCCCTCATCGCGCAGGGAGAAAAGCAAGCCTAGTGTCAGTGTTCCACCCGCAGAGTCGCCTGCCACTACGATATCCTTTGCTGGGATCCCGTTGTCCAACAACCACTGGTAGGCAGTCATCACATCCTGCGGACCAGCCGGGAAAGGGTGCTCAGGAGCAAGGCGGTAATCGATGAGCAGGGCACGCGCCTGGGCTGCGAAGGCAATATTGGCTGCCAGGGAACGGTGTGATTTGATGGATCCCGTGATAAATGTGCCGCCGTGGAGGTACAGGATACAGCGCTGTGTTGCGCTTCCGGTTGGAATGATCCACTCCGCCGGCACATCCCCGGCTGAAACAGGCGTACAGGTTACCCCGCTGAACCGACCGAATGATTTGGCCATGGCTTCCGTGCCGGCGCGTTCTTTTTCAATATCCCATTCACCTGACACAGGTGGAGTCAACCGATTCATCAGTCTCAAATAGGCTTCAATCAGGAGAGCTTGCAAGCTTGGCATGGAGTTTCCTTCCAACAAGAGATATTTTCGGAATCGCACTGGTAGAATACCACATTTTCCCAGGAAATATCTACCTTACTTCATTCCCACGAAATAAATCCCCCGGTTTCATCGCCGGGGGAGGTTGTCATTTCTGCCGTTCCCAGATGCGCCGGTCTTCGGGTTTATCGGGATCGAGGTGGGATGGATGAACTTCGCGGATCATTTTGTGCCCATGCGCAGTCCATAAATCTGCAGCCAGTTTTCGCGGGTTCAAAGATAAGCCTTGGTCCATGAAATAATCGCAGATGCGGGTCACGTCGCGCTCGAAGATGCGCCAGGCCAGCGGGTTGCCATCCGGCGGGACAACCTGCGGGAAATCGATCAGCGTGATCTCACCATCCCAATAAAGGATGTTGAAGGCCGATAGATCGGCGTGGATGCGGTCGTTTTCCAGCATCAGGTCGATATTATGGATGACCCGCTCGTACAGGGGCCTGACCTCCTCCGGCTGTAGTTCGACCGTATTGAGCGTAGGGGCTGCAAAATCCACATCCCCGATGTAACCCATCAGGATGGCGTTATTGGCCATCTCGTATGGCTCCGGCACATCCCCGCCAGCAGCATGCAGGATCTTCAACGTCTGGAGTTCATAGGCGATCCAGGATTGGTGACGGATCTGCTCACCATAGGCGGAGCGGTTATGCAAAGCTTTTAACATGCCGTCTTCGATGATGCGGTTGCCGCTCTCATCCAGGTCGGCGCGCCCCAGCCGGTAGAGCTGGTCATTCTTCAAGTTCCGGAACTGGCGCGGGCGGTAAACCTTGGCAGCCAGGTAGGGTGCTTTTGCCCGATTCCCCGACTTGCAGAGGTAAACAGAGGCTTCCTTTCCACCCTTGATCATGCGCAGCACATCGGAGATCCACCTGTTCTCGTAGAATTCCCCAAGGGAATCCAGCAGCCACCCCGCTTCGTGACGGGAAGCGCGGTAGGTGAATTCGAAGTTCTTGGCAGAATCATCCTGTCCAGCAATGAACTGATGCGTTATCTCGGGCGTTTTTTGCGGATGACGCGGCGGGTAACGCTGGCGTCGTTTTTCCGGCTGCAGGAAATTCTTGGTCTGTTCCAGGTCATCCAGTTCTTCGAAAAGATCGATGTAATCTTGTGTCTTCATAGCCTTATCAAAAAAAGAAACCACGGATAGGATGTCGCGTGGCTTTTCGAACGAATCAAAAAGCCGCAGGGCGGCGTCCACCTGCGGCTGGGAGAAATCTGTCATGGCGATAGGAATCGCGTTTACCCTTGCCCTTCAGGAGGCGCGCTGAACATTGGGAGTTGAGCAACCGATGTGACTTTCATGAAATGTCGTGCCTCCTTTCGTCAAGAGTGATGGCGTGAGTTTATCACCATCGGGGAGATGCGTCAAGAAATCAAGGATCAATCAAGTTCTCTAACGCCAGCCGGATGCAGGTATTACTACCCACCATCGACCATGATCAACAGGGCTCCACTGGCAATGAATAACAGGAACAGGCTGAGCGCGCTTGCACCGAGCAGGGCTATACCAGCCAGCCTCTTTTCCCGATGGCGAAAAAGCCTGGCGCCTGCATATAATGCCACACCGACAATCAAACTGCCAAACAATGCCGGGATAAAGACTGCCCGGGTCACATTCCAGGCATATGCAGAGTCGGTAAAGAGCATGGATAGATTACCGCCCGGACTCTGACGCACAATTCCAACTACCAGCAGGTTCCACAGGGAAACTGCAAGGATGCTCCCGCCCAGTGCACCCAACAACAGCAGCAATTTACCCAGGTTCAGGAAAGTGGCCAACCATACGGTTAAGCCAACCACCATGACCGCACACAACCCAATAAGGGCAATGCAAATGTATGTCATCCCTACTGCTCCTGGAAGCCGGTCTGGTACAGTTCGAAATACATTCCCCCGATCTCCATTAATTCAGCATGGGTGCCCTGCTCGACTATCCTGCCATCGTGAATGACAACGATCCGATCCGCGTTGGTGATGGTGGACAGGCGGTGGGCGATCACGAACGAGGTTCGCCCTTTGAGCAGGCGCGCCAGCGCAGCTTGGATAACCTGCTCGGTCTGCGTATCCACGCTGGAAGTTGCTTCATCGAGGATCAGGATACGCGGGTCGGCCAGGAGGGCGCGGGCAAAGGAGAGCAACTGGCGCTGGCCGACGCTCAAGAGAACCCCCCCCTCCTCCACCGATGTATCGTATCCATTTTTCAAGTTGACGATGAAATCATGTGCACCGACAGCCTTGGCCGCGGCAACGGTCTCCTCGTCCGTGGCTTCCAGCCGCCCGAAACGGATATTCTCTTTGACCGAGCCATTGAACAGGAATGGATCTTGCAGGACAACGCCCATCTGGGAACGCAGGGATAACTGGGTAACATGGCGCAGGTCATGCCCATCGACCAGGATACGGCCATCGGTCGGGTCATGGAAACGGGAGAGCAGCTTGACCAGGGTGGTTTTGCCAGCCCCGGTCTCGCCCACCAGGGCAACCGTCTCACCGGGGCGGATGTGCAGGTTGATCTCCTGCAAAACCGGCGTGGGGTCATCCGAGTAATGGAATGAAACGTTATCGAATTCCACCTCGCCCTGGATGAAAGGCTGTTTCGCAGCCTGCGGATCATCCTGGACTTCGATGGCGGTATCCAGCAGCGACAGGATGCGTTCGCCGCCAGCCATGGTCGATTGGAGCGAGTCGAAACGGCGGAAGAGATCTCGGATGGGTTCGAAGAACCGGTCAATGTAAAGAATGAAGGCTACCAGCACCCCGGCTGTTATGGATTCGCCCAACACCGCCGCACCACCCAGCCAGACCACCAGGGCAACGGCGATGGCTCCCAGGATATCCACAACCGGCGCGAAGAAAGAGGCCACCCGGGCAGCGTGCAGGGAACGTTCAAGATGGTAGCGGTTGACATAATCGCGGAAGTTGGCGTAGTTGTGCGGCTGGCGGGAGAAGGCCTGCACCACCCGCACGCCATTGACATTTTCAGCCAGCACCGAGTTGACCCATGAAACCGACGCCCGCACCTTGCGGTAGGCAACCCTGGCGAGGCGGCGCAGGTAATACGTAGCCAGCATCATGAGCGGCAGAACCGAAAAGGTAATCAAGGACAGGCGCACATTCATGGCCAGCATGGCGATGATGATGCCCGCGATGGCAAAAATATCCCGGGCAACAGCCAGCACCGCCCAGGTGACGAAATCGCGCACGGTCTCGACATCGTTGATGACGCGCGTGATCACCCGCCCAACCGAGAAATGGCTGTAGAAACTGAGCGACAGGTTCTGCAGGTGGTTGAAGAGCATCTTGCGCAGATCATAGATCACCGACTGCCCCACCCAAGCCATCAGGTTGACCCGGTAATAGGTAAAGAACCATTGGATAACGGATGCGGCCAGGTAAGCCAGGACGGTGTGGCGCAGGACATTTGCATCGCCTGCATTCAGGCCGGAATCGATCGCGACTTTGACGAAATACGGCCCGGCAACTGCAGCAATAGTTGCCGCCAGGGTGAGCGCCATTGCCAGCAGGAGCTTCCCCGTGTATGGTCGGACAAAGCCAATGATGCGGCGGGCGACGGTGGGATCGAAGCGCTTGTCGTACTGGTCTTCGGACTGTGTAACGTAGGCAGGAGGGACAATTGTGGTCATCGTTGTGTTTTTCATCGTTTCTTCATTATGCCAGGGAGCGGTCGGAGGATCGGCGGCCTTCTATTTTCTTCTCTGTTGCAGCCTCGATCTCCGCCAATTCATCGGCCGACAGCTTGTTCTGGCTCAATTGCAGATCGTGGATCTCCTTGTACAGGCCGCCCTGCGCCAGGAGTTCATCATGTTTACCGGACTGAACAATGCGCCCGTTCTCCATGACCAGGATCAGGTCCGCCCGGCGGACGGTTACCAGCCGGTGCGCAATGACGAACGTGGTGCGGCCTTCCATCAAACTGTCGAGGGCCCCCTGGATCAGCTTCTCGGTCTGGGTGTCCACGCTGGAAGTGGAATCATCCAGGATCAGGATGCGCGGGTTCATCAGCAGGGCGCGCGCGATCGCCACCCGCTGGCGCTGGCCGCCCGAGAGGGTCACGCCCCGCTCGCCGACAACGGTATCATACCCGTTGGTAAAACCGGTGATGAATTCATGCGCCTGGGCAGCCCTGGCGGCCGTAATGATCTCCTCTTCGGTTGCATCCGGGCGGCCATAGGCGATGTTCTCGCGGATCGAATCGGAGAACAGCAAGGAGGTCTGGAGAACGATGCCGATCTGGTGCCGCAGGGAGGAAAGGTCCACCGAGCGGATATCGTGCCCATCCACGAGCACCGCCCCATCGGTGACATCGTAGAAGCGCGGGATCAGGTTGACCAGGGAAGTCTTGCCCGACCCGGTCTGCCCGATCAGGGCGATCACCTGGTTGGGCTCGACTGCCAGGTTGATATCCTCCAGGGCGCTGGTCTTCCCATCCTGGTAGCGCAGGCAGACATCCCGGAACTCGACCCGCCCGGTCAGGGTTGGCAGTACCACCGCCTGTTCGGGGGTTTTGATCTCCGGCTCGGTTTCCAGGATTTCCAGCACGCGCTGTGCGCCGGCGCTGGCTTCCCCGGCTGCGTTCACCAGCCAGGTCAACTGCTGGACCGGGGCGGAGAGCATCAACAGGTAGGCATTGAAAGCCACGATCTCCCCGACCGTCATCCGGCCAGCCAACACGAGATAGCCGCCGAAGAGCAGGATCAGGATGGTGCCCAGGGTGATGAGCAGGTTGGTGGTCGGCATGACCTTGGACCACTCGCCGATGATCTTGATGCGCGATTTGAAATAAGTGCGGTTGGATTGATCGAAGCGATCGATCTCGTGCGGTTCGCGGGCGAAGGCGCGCACCACCTGCGCCCCGCTCACGTTCTCCTGCAACCGGGCCGAGAGGTCGCCCAGGGCGGTGTCGATGGCATAGAAGAGGCGTGTGGCCCGCCCGCCGAAATCGACCGTCATCATGGCCATCGGGATGAGCGGCAGCAGGGCGATGATAGCCAGCCAAAAGTTCGTTGTCACCAGGATGGCGATCACGCCGATCCCCATGACGCTCAGATGGATGATCTCGATGATGCTGCTCCCGGCAAAGTTCTGGATCGAGCGCACATCTTCGATGCAGCGGCTGATCAACTGTCCCGTTTGGGAATGGTCATGGAAAGTGAAGTGCAGGTTCTGGATGTGATCGTACATCCGGTTGCGCAGATCATACCCAATGAAGGCAGCCACCCGTTCGGAACGGTAGCGCAGGCTCAGGTTCAGGAGTGCGGTGAGCACCCCAATGCCGAGCAGGATCAAGGCTGAGCGGATGATATAAGCGATCTCGCCGCGCACAATGCCGTCATCGATGATCTGCTGGATGACGCGCGGTACGATCAACGCCAGGGCGGTTGTAACCATCAGGATGAGCAGGTTAAGGAGAATCTGCCAGAGATAAGGCTTGATGATGCTGCGAAGTTTGAGGAGAGATTTCATAAGGGTGTTGGTGTACGGAAGAGATTATTCTACAAAAGCTTTTTGGAGCACATCCATGGCATCTGTAAGCCGGGAGATTTCCCGGGAGGTTAGGCGGGAGAACTTGCCTGCCAGCCACTGCTCGGTCTCCTGGTAGATGGCGGTCAGGATCCGCTGGCCTTCAACGGTCAACGACAACGGGATATTGCGTCGGTCGTTGGGGTCCTGGCTGCGGGAGACCAGGCCCTTATTGACCAGGCTGTCCACTGCCTTGCTGACCGCCGAACGGCTTGTGCCGCTGGATTCGGCCAGCGCGCTGACCGAGGCAATCCCCCTCCGGATGCGGCGCAGGACCTGGAACTGTTCGACCGTTAAGTTGAACTGCTCGGCGGCCACGCGGCGGATGGTGGCACGCGTGGCGTGCCAGGCGGGCGGGATGGTATCCCAGAACTTGTCGATCGCGGCTTGGAGTGTTTCCTGTTCAGACATGGCGGCCTCATTGAATAGTTGAGATAGTGAATAGTTGTAACAGGAAACTATTATATCCGGGGGGCGGTTTTTGTCAAATTACAGTTGTATAAATGGATTTGTCATATGTTGCTTTGGAAGCAAAACCGTTGTATAGTATGCCCATCATTCAACCATATACAAATTCGAGGAGGAAGAAATGGCTAACCGTCGTGTAACGCTGCGCCCGCGGGTCATGACCGCCCAAGATGTGCGGATTGACCGTGGTCAAGTAGAAGATACCTACCTGGGCAAGGTTTCCCGCTACATCCCGGCCGAGATCGTGGCCGCCTACGTCGCCGCATCGAGCATTGTGCTGGGCGGGGAGAACATCCCGCAAGTGACCCTGCTGTGGATCGTGATCGCCCTCCTGGGGGTGCTGACCCCGCTCTGGCTGCTGTACGCCACGGAAGTGCCCGGTAAATCCAAGGCGGTCTTCCAGGCCGTGATCGGGACGATCGCTTACCTGCTATGGGTCTTTGCTGTTTCGGGTGCGGCGCTTTTCCCGGCCTGGTACAACCCGGTCTATGGCGGGTTGCTGCTGATCCTGTTCACCCTGGTGGTGCCGCTGATCGAGAAGATATTCGTCAAATAAGGTTTCACGGCGTGGATTGTTGCAAGCTGTAGGGCAAAATTAATTTTGCCCTACAGTTGCTCGGATTCTATGCTATAGTAGCCATAGATTTTCGGGCTATTTTCTCTTCCAGGGAGAGCCATGAACAACCACGATAGGAAACTCAAAGTATTTCTCTGTCATGCAAGCGAAGACAAACCCGTCGTGCGGGAACTGTTCGAGCGCTTGAAGACAGATGGTTTCGACCCGTGGCTCGATAGCGAAGCCCTGCTGCCCGGCCAAGATTGGGACCTGGAGATCCAGAAAGCCATGCACGCCAGCGAGGCGGTAATCGTTTGTTTTTCAGACATTTCGGTGGTCAAGGAGGGATTCGTTCAAAAGGAAATCAAGTACGCCCAGGAAATTCAAAAGGAAAAGCCCGAGGGAACGATTTTCTTCATTCCTCTGCAACTGGAAGAATGCGAGATGCCTTTCGGCCTGCGCTCAGTGCACTGGGGTCATTACTACGAGCCGGATGGCTATAAAAAACTGGTCGGGGCACTCAACACACGTGCCGGGCAGGTGAAGGCTGCACAGGGGATCGTCAAGTCAAAGCGAAAGCCTGCAGCCAAAGGAGTATTGAAAAAGATTTCTACCGTTCGAGGCGGCGCAGAATCAACCGTAGTAGGCGGAAATGTTGATCATTCGATCCTCGGCCATACGGTCACAGTGATCCAAACAGGCCTTGCCTCCTGGCATCGGCCTTCTGCGCCGCGCCCCAGCAAGCCGATGATCGGGCGCCACGATGAATTTGATTCGGTTGCAAGGCTAATCCGGGAAGGGAAAACCACTGCCATCACAGCCACAGTTCAAGGGACGCCCGGCGTTGGCAAGACTCTACTTGCCGAACATCTGGCC
>Ga0209285_10000160_pt1 | contig 24283 bp, 26 predicted proteins | sample PPLLak3March2015_2_FD_187249 | JGI IMG/M metagenome (GOLD analysis project Ga0209285, IMG submission 187249) | Freshwater sediment microbial communities from Prairie Pothole Lake near Jamestown, North Dakota, USA - PPLs Lake P8 Core (3) Depth... | ecosystem: Environmental > Aquatic > Freshwater... | reverse complement strand
ATGCTGCGCCGCGCGTTCTAAGGCCGGGACGACCGCATAGCAAATATGAATACGAACGAAACCGAGATAACGGCGCCCAAGCGATCCTTCACCTTTCCGAGTGCGGTGACCACGCTGGCAATCGTGACCGTGCTGGTCTGGGTGGCGGCGCTGTTCATCCCCGCAGGCGCCTATCAGACAGACGCGGACGGCTCGCCGATACCCGGTACCTACCACCAGACTCCCTCGCCGCTGTCGCCCGGCGAGAAGGTCAATCAGTTGGTGCTGTCGCCCATCAACGGCATCTACGGCCTGCGCAGCGTCAGCACCGAAGTCGTCGACACCGAAACGATCGGCCGGATCTTCGGCCAGATCGGCGTCATCGTCTTCATCATGTCGATCGGTGCTTTCATCTCGGTCAGCTTCGCGACCCGCAGTCTCGAGGTTGCCGTCGCGGCGCTGGCCAACCGGCTGCGCGACCGGGGGTGGTTGCTGATCGCGTCCGTGATGCTGCTGTTCTCGCTGCTGGGCTCGACCATGGGATTCTCGGTCGAAACGCTCGGCTTCTATGCCCTGTTTATCCCGCTGATGGCGGCGCTGGGCTACGACCGTTTGGTCACCGCGTCGATGATCATCATCGGGGCACAGATCGGGGTCATGGCGTCGACCGTGAACCCGTTCTCCATCGGAGTCGCAGCGGGCGAGGCAGGCGTCTCGATCGGCGACGGCATCGTGTTGCGGGCGATCCTGTGGGTCGTGCTGACCGCGATGTCGATCGCCTGGGTCCTGCGCTACGCAGCCAGGATCCGCAAGGATCCGGGCGCGTCCCTGGTCGGCTGGGACACGGACCAGGCGGATGCCCCCACGTCCCCTGCCGCGGCCGTTGCTCCCGGACATGCCGACGCTGGCGAGCAGAACCGGCTGACGAATACCCAGAAGTGGGTACTGGTAATCACCGCCTTTGCCTTCGGTCTGATGATCTTTTCCGTCATTCCCTGGTCGAGCGTGATCGGCGGCAGCACGTCCCCGGCCGACGATCTGATTCTCCACGAGGTGGTGGGTGCGCAGCCGTACTGGTTCGAGCTGAACTGGTGGTTCCCGCAACTGGCCATGCTGTTCATTCTGGCCTCAATCCTGGTGGGCATCGTGGCCAGGATGGGCGAGAAGGAAACGGTCCGCCTGATCGCCGCCGGCGCGTCGGACATGATGGGTCCGGCGCTGGTGGTGCTGCTGGCTGGCGGCGTTTCCGCGATCATGAACAACACCCAGACCCTGGACACCATCCTCCACTCGATGGAAACCCTGGTCAGCGGTGCGTCGGCAGGGTTCTTCACCTTCCTGACGATCCTGGTGAACATTCCGCTGGCCGTCCTGATTCCGTCCAGCTCGGGCCACGGCGCGCTGGCGATGCCACTGCTGGCGCCGCTGGCCGACTTCGCCGAGGTGAGCCGCGCCACCACCATCACCGCCTGGGCCATGGGCCACGGACTCGCACTGCTCGTGACCCCCACCAGCGTCGTAGTCGTCGCCGGGCTGGCGATCGCAAAGGTTGGCTACGACCAATACCTGCGCTTCATCTGGCCACTGTTGCTGGCCTTGTTCGTCGTCTCGGCACTCATCATCGGCGCCGCTGCGACGTTCACCTGACGACCCCAACACCGACGCTCGCCTGTTTCCGTTCCGCCGGCTGACGCTGGGCGTGCTTGCGGCATGCGATGCCATGCCGGCCGACTCGAAAGTAAGCCGCGAAGCGCCCGGCGATCGGCCGGGAGTACGGTCGAGCTCAGGCTGCTTGTCAGCCCCGCCGCCCGGCTCAAGCGTGCTGCACGTGATCATCCCGACTTCCCTGGCCGCCATCACTGCGCGCCAGGATTTTCCGCAGCAGCGCCAGCAGTTGACTGCTGCGGATGGGCTTGTAAAGAACCGGATGGCCGAGGGCATCGAGCATCCTGATCGTTTCCGGACGCGTGTCTCCGGTGATGAGGATGGCAGGAATGGCCGTCCCCCAGCGCGCCTGGATAGCCTCGAGGACCGCAAGACCGGTCTCGCCGTCCAGCAGCTGATAATCGGCGAGCACGAGGTCGGGCGCGAAGGTCACCCCGCTCCTGACCTCCTGCAGATTGCCGAACTGCCACGTCTCCATCCCCCACTGCGACAGCAGCGCACGCAGCGCATCCCTGACCGCAGGATCGTCGTCGACGATGACTATGCGGCCTGTCAGCTCGCCGCCGCAATCGACACACTCGCTGTCGACGATAGCCGGCCCGGTGGCGAGCAGCGGAACGTCGAGCGAGAAAACCGTTCCCCGCCCCGGTATCGAACGCAACTGCAGCGGATAGCCCAGCAGCCGGGCCAGACGACGGACGATCGACAAGCCCAGGCCCATTCCCAGATGGCCATGTCCCTGGTGCTTTTCCACCTGGTAGAACTCCTGGAAAACACGCGGCTGGTCTTCCGCCGAGATCCCGCTTCCGCTATCCCACACCTGCAGCCGCAACTGCCCTTTGCAGGGTCTGGCTGACAAAAGTACGCCACCCTGGCGGGTGTGCTCCAGGGCGTTGGACAGCAGGTTGCGCACGATGCGTTCCAGCAATAGGGGATCGCTGTCGATCCAGACATCGGGGCAACGTACCCTCAGCGACAGGTTTTTCCTGTCTGCCGTAGCAGCGAATTCATCCGCGAGAAGCAAAAACAGCTGGCGGATCCGCACCGGCTTGAAAACAGGCTGGACCACGCCTGCGTCGAGTTTGGTGACGTCGAGGATGGCGTTGAAGAGCTCCACCGTGCCGTTGATCGACCGCTCGATCTTGTCGAGGGTGTCGCGGGCCGTCCCCTGCTGCAACTGCGCCTTGAGGCTTTCGACATAAAGACTGATGGCGTGCATCGGCTGGCGCAGGTCGTGGCTCGCGGCAGCCAGGAAGCGCGACTTGGCCAGGCTGGCCTGCTCGGCCTCGCGCTTCTTGTGCTCGAGTTCGGAGGTCGCGATGTGCACCCTGGCTTCCATGTCCTGCTGGTAGGAACGCAAGGACTCGCTCAACTGGTTGACCATGGATTGCAGTTCGCGCAATTCCGGCGAATGGGCGGTCACTTCCATGCGTGCACCGAACGCGCCCGAACTGATGCGCTTGACCGTGGCGACGATGTCCAGCAAGGGCTGCACCCCGCTTAGCGCCAGCTTGTTGATCAGCAGGATGGCCAGCATCAGGCCGAGAAGCGTGATGCTCAGGCTGGCGAGCAGCAATTGCTGCACCAGCGCCCGCTTCTGTTCCAGGTCGATGCTGACGGCGACCCACGCCAGCGGGGCCGTGGCCTCAGGATCGGATTCAATGAAGGGATCACTTTCACCCAGCGGCATCAGTTCGACCGGATAAGTGAACCAGGCGTACTTGTCATCCTGCCACTGGCCAGCCTTCTGCAGGGGCGGCAGCCGCCCGGGCGCATCGCCGCGTTCCAGGCGGGTCTGGTCCGGCCACACCACCATCGCGCTTTTGACGCCCGGCTCGGCCAAGGTCTGCTCGAGGAGTTTTTCCAGGACGGCAGTGTTGCCGCTGAACACACCATATTCCGAAGCGGACGACAGGTGGCGGGCCACGCTCATGCCCTGCTGTGCCACGGTTTTTTCCAGGTCGTTCAGCCGTGAATAGACATGGAAAGCGGTCAGTACCGCCGCCACCAGCAGGGCGGGCAGCAAACCGAGCATGAAGGCGCGGGTACGGATCCTCATTGCAGCGCCTCCAGCTCCCGGGTCAGCACTTCCGCGCTCGGCAGGGCGATATCGAGCGAACGCGCCACGGTGGAATTGATGCTGATGGTGAACCCTTTCGGATAACGGGAGCCGCCAAGGCCGACGCCATTGCCCGACCAGCTCGCCCTGATCCAGCCGGCCGCCTCTTCGCCATGCTGTTCGGGCGTGGCGTAGATCGCCATGATCGCCCCGCTTTTTGCCAGCGGTGCCGAGTAAGCCAGTACGGGGCGCTTGAGGCGGTAGGTGTGAAGGAAGAAATTCTGCAGCGAGCTGCGATGCGCCACCAGCGGATCGGGCAACAGCAGAAAGGCCTGGCTTTCCGCCGCCAGCCCGGTCAGCGCGGGATACAGATCCAAGTTCTTTTCGGCGATGGCGGTATGGACCTGGATGCCCTTGTCGCGCCCGATCGCTTGCAGTTCGCCCTGCAGTTCCCGACTCACCGGTCCCAGCGGTACACCGACATTCTTCAGGTCGGGCAGGGCCAGCGCGAGGAGTTGCAGTTGCCGGTGCAGCGGCTGATCGAGATACAGGGCACTGACCTGCGGCCTGCCTGAAGCCAGGCGTTCATAGGTCGAACGCGGCACGAGCAGCGACAGGACCGGCCTGCGTGTCCCGGCCAGGACCTTTTCCAGGGCCGGGGTGCCGATCGCCACGGTGAGGTCGCTGCCATTCGCCCCATAGCTTTCGGGGGTCGACACGGTGACTTTCCAGCCTTCACGACTCAAGGCCCTGGTCAGGCTGTCGGCTGCCTGCTGGTAGTAAGCCTTGGGCTCTGTCAGCACGACACTGACCCACGGCTGGGCAAACGCCAAATCCGGCAGGAGCATGATGCTGACCAGCATCGCCAGGATCAGTTTTGCCAGGGCAAGGGAACCCCCGAAGGCTGACATACCCGGAAGGCGCAAGCTAGCGAGGGGCTGGATAAGAAGCATCGTCAGGCTATCTGAACTCGTATTTCAGGCTGACGTAGCCGCGGGTGTCGAATACCTGCTCTCCATAACCGGGCATCTGGTCGGCGTCGAAGCTCTCGAACTCGCGGCCGAGCAGACTCTGCACCACGAACGCGCCTTGGAGGCGGCCCGTGGCCATTTTCCAGGATTTCGCCAGGCGCAGGTCAAGGCGGTTGTACTTGCTGTCCTGCTGCGCGCCCCGCCAGCGCAGGTCGCGGATGTGGTAGTAGCCGAGGCTGGCATCGATCCCGCCGAGCCGGTGCGAAGCCAGCAGCGCCGAGGTGAACTCGGGAACGGAGGCTTCGTACTTCTCGTTGGCGGAATCGGCACCGACCCACGCCTGCGACAACGACACCCAGCTGCCTGCCTGCGGCGCCCACCTCAGCTGGTACTCGACACCGGTCTGGGTGACGCTGCCTTCGTTGAAGTAGTAACGGGTGAAGTCGCCCAGCCGCCGCGCATCGACCATGTCGTAGATGTGATTGTTGAACAGTCGCAGGTCAAGGTTCAGATGGTGCCTGGGGTTGCTGTAGAGATAGCCGATCTCGACGCTGTTGTTCTTTTCGGTTTCGAGATCCTGCGTACCGAGCACGAACTGGTAGACAGGCTCGCCGCCGATGCTCAACTTGATGTCCGCATGGTTGGCGTAAAGCCCCACTCCACCGGACACGGCATGTGCGGCACCCAGACGGAAGGCGTGGCCCTCTGCCGGCAGCCAGTTCACGGCCACGCGCGGCGAGACGTTGGTGCCGAGGATGTCGCGGTAATGCTCGACCATCGCCGCCGCATGCACCACCCATTGCGGCGCGGGGTTCCACTCGAGCGATCCCGACAGGCCGTAGATGTGGTTGCGTACCGTCGCGCCGTCGGCGATCAGGTCGGGCGCCCAGGCCTGGTCATTGCGGTATTCGAGCGCAAGCGAGTAGCGAAAGTCGTCTTCGAAATTGTCCAGGTAGCTGAAGCGCAGTCCGCTGCTGCTGACCCGGAAGTCGCCCGTCGTCGGATCGAACGGAGGAAACTGCGGGTAGTCTTCCTCGTTGTCGTTGAAGCTGTGCTGAAGCTGCAGCGACCACTCGCGCGCCGCGCCAAGCGAGCGTCTCCATTCGACGTTGGTGAAACCGCCTAGAAAGTCCGCATCCTGCTCCTCGCTGAAGACAAAACCGACGTTGGTTCCCCGCCAGTTGCCCTTGGCCGCGCCGAACTGCAGCATCAGCTCGTCGCGATTGCTGAGCTGGTAATCGCCTCTGAAGCTGAGCTGGAGATCGCTCGCAAGGTCCTGCGCAACCGCATGGCGTTCGTCCTCGCGCCCGACCAGCCCCAGTCGCCAGCTGCCGTTGTCGGTCTCGGCGCCGTAGCGCAGATTGACTTCCCGGTAATGTTCTTCGCCGACTGCGGCCTCGCCCATGCCGCCGAGCGTCTCCACCGAATGCCGGGTGAAGATGTGGATGGTGCCGAACAGCGAGTTGATGCCGTCGTTCGCCACGTTGGGTCCCCGCACCACCTCGATGCGATCGACATCGTCCAGCGTGACCGGAATCCCGCGCCAGAACGTGTTGCCATAGGAGGGGCTGTAGACGCTGCGGCCGTCGACCATGATCTGCATCGAACGCGGGAACCCGTCGGCCAGGCCCAGATAGCTGGCTGCCGCGGTATTCCCGCCCTGCCAGCCGACGACCATGCCGGGAACCAGCCGCAGCACGTCGACCAGGTGGCGGAAGCCCGAGGCCTCGATCATCTCGCGGGTGATCACCGTCACCGCCGCCGGCGCGCGGTTCACCGGCTGCGACAACCTCGATGCGGAGAGCACCACGGGTTGTTCGGCGAAGTAGTCAACCTCTGAAAGCGTATCCGCCGCGCCTGCCCATGCATATAGCGAGTGCATCCATGCCAGGCTGGCAAATCAAGTACTTGTGCATCGTTCCCCTCGTGATTATTGCGAGCTTATTGAAAATGCCTGCAGCGGATATAGGCCGGTTGGACTAATCCATGCAGATTATGCCGCCAGCCGATTCCTCGGATAAGCCCATTAAGACTAATAAGATATGGCTATCGATTAGTTTTGCGATATCGGGCCTTTCTATTCAGCGTGTCGCGCAAAATGACAAACTTAGAGGAGACCACCAGCATGAACAAAGAACCGCTCATCTCTTCAGAAGTTTTCGACTACCTGCGCAATCTCGCCATCGAGCCCTACACCAAGCTCAGCTGTAACCCTCCCCTAAAATCGGTCCACGCATAGCTGGAGGTCTCGGGCAAACTATGTTGCCAAGGAGGCCGAGATGCGCAAGAGCAGGTTCAGTGAAAGTCAGATCATTGGGATATTGAAAGAGGTCGAAGCCGGCAGGCAGGTCAAGGACGTCTGCCGCGAGCATGGCATCTCGGATGCCACCTACTACCAGTGGAAATCGAAGTTTGGCGGGATGGAGGCCTCGGACATCAAACGCCTACGTGAGCTGGAGGACGAGAACCGCAAGCTCAAGCTGATGGTGGCGGACCTGAGCCTGGAGAACCGGGCGATCAAGGAAGTCCTGAATCTAAAGCGCTGACCCCCGACGAGAAGCGCTGGGCTGCCTCGCAGCTGCAACAGCAAGGCCTGAGTCAGCGAGCCGCCTGCCGGGCAGTCGCACTGTCCCGTTCGGTGTACGCGTACACGCGCCAGGCAGAGCCAGACGAGCCGATCATTGCGGTGTTGCAGGAACTGGCGGAGCGCTTTCCGGATCGGGGGTTCAGCAAGTATTACAAGCTCATCCGGCGACGCGGGCATGGCTGGAACCACAAGCGGGTTTACCGCGTGTACTGCGCATTGGGGCTGAACCGGCGCCGGTTGGGCAAGAAGCGTCTGCCGCCACGCGATCCGGCGCCGCTAGCTGTGCCGGCCTTGGCCAACCACAGTTGGTCGATGGATTTCATGAGTGATGCGCTGTGGTGTGGAAGACGGTTTCGCACGTTCAACGTTGTGGATGACTTCAACCGTGAAGTGCTGGCAATCGAGATCGATCTGAATCTGCCCTCGGCAAGGGTGGTGCGGGTGCTGGAAAGGATCGCCGCCTGGCGCGGCTATCCGGCGAGGATACGAATGGACAACGGCCCCGAGTTCGTCGCTGCTGCCTTGGCGGACTGGGCGCAGCAGCATGGCGTTGCCCTGGAATTCATTCAGCCAGGCAGACCGATGCAGAACGGTTTCATCGAACGGCTCAACCGCAGCTACCGGGAAGCCGTGCTGAACATGTACGTGTTCAAGACCCTGGAGGAAGTCCGGGAGCGGACAGAGAACTGGATCGCGGATTACAACGAGGTACTACCGCACGACGCACTCGACGATTTAACCCCCGTCGAGTATCGCGTGCTACACCACCCCGAAACCTCTAGTAATGGGTGGCACTGATTTGGGGGTGTTTACACAAGCGCATGGGCAAAGCCGGGTACCCGGAGGGTCCATCGTCTTGAATACTCAACCGCCCTGGATTGGGAGTGCGTAGATTCAACCTTTGCTTTGAAAAAAGCCGCAGAGTGGAAGTGGGGCCTGGTCAGCGCTCACGCTAAAACCTCGCCTGAAGGATCTCAGATTAGTCCGAATGGCTTAGTCCATCCGCAGCGGACTAGGCCATCTGCGCTGCTCGATTAGAGCATCTGAACGATTACGTTCCACTGCCAACCGACGACAATGCATGGGACAAACATACCATGACTTGGATCGTAGGCATGACCAATCAAATCTGTGCTGAAGGCGAAGTGAAAGCGGTCATCACGCAAGCGGCTCAAGCCGGCAGCGGGACTGCCAAACATGACCGCAGCCTGGCCCGCATGACGGGAACAGGAGTGTCAAAAAGATCCGGGAGCGCCCCATGGTGCATCTGACGGCAGAGGGTCTGGACGCCTTCTTTCTCCAGCATCCCCACGCCAGGATGCTGGATGTGCGCTTCGCGTTCGAGCGGGAACACGGCGACCCACCGGCTGCGCATCATGTTCCCTGGTTGCGGCGCGACTGGACACCCGACCCCGATTTTCTGCAGCACGTTCTTCAAAACCTTTCACCGCGGGACCATGTGCTGGTGCTCTGCCATCGCGGCGATTACTCGCATCACGCCGCCTCGCTGCTCGAGGCGGCCGGCTTCAGGCATGTCTACAACCTGCTCGGTGGCTACCAGGACATCCGCAAAATCCTGTCAGCCAGCAAGCCATCGAGCATCGCGGCGACGAGATTCAGCTATTAGCGAGGATGTTGTCATGATCGATACGAGCACTTATGTAGGCAAGCGGGCGACGCCCGGATTACGACGAACGTGCTTGGGCCGCTCCGCCGCCAAACGTATTTGCCAGGTTTGTCTGTATTGCGGAATCTTGGCCCTGACGACCCTGATCGGCACCGCGTCTGCAGCGGCAGATCGTTCACCGGAACTCACCGAACTGCAAAAGTGGCAACTGCGGCGTCTGTTCCTGCCCAACGAACGCGAGCTCGAACATGAGCGCAAGGGCAATGTTTACATCTACGAAGGCCTCAGCGACCGTCAGGTCGAGGACGCCATGAGCAGGCATTTCGACCGCATCGAATACATGCTGTTTCTGGGAACCAAGCGAACCGATGAAAGCGGCAAGGTACTGCGCAAGGAAGACGGTACGGCGGCGAAGGAATCGGCGGATTGCGGACCTTGATCGACGCGAACAGCCGCTTCCAGCTCGTGTCATGCCAGGTCGGCGTGACGTTTTGTACGGCAGATAAGGATCGTTCGCGGCTACCCTTAGGGTCGTGCTGATTTATTCGGTCCGTGGTGAGGCCTTCCACAACCTCAGGGCGAACGGGCCGAATAAATCAGCCTGTCCTTAGCCGCCGCGGCCTTATTGCAGCAGGCCCTTCTGCTTGGCAACGATGGCCGCTTCGGTGCGGTTGGTGACGTCGAGCACCCTGAACACGCTGGCGATATGCGCCTTGACCGTGCCCTCCTCGATATTCAGTTCGCGGCAGATGGCCTTGTTGGGCTTGCCTTCGGCGACAAGGCGCAGCACCTGCAACTGGCGTTCGGTCAACTGGGCCGGCAGGCGCTCGTAACCAACAGGCGCCAGGGCGGGATGTGCAGTTGCCGAGACGGCCGACAGCATCTGTGGCGGGATGTAGGTCCCCCCCGAGAGCACCAGTTGGATGGCGGAGAGCATCACCGCGGGCGTCGAGCTCTTGGGGATGAATCCGGACGCGCCCGCTGACAGCACGTCCTGGATCTGCTGCGGTTCTTCGGCGCCGGTGAGGATGATCACCGGCAGCTTCGGATGCCGTTCCTTGAAACGCCGGATGCCCGCCACCCCGTCCATGCCCGGCATGTGCAGGTCGAGCAGCGCGAGATCGACATCGGGATGCGCCTCGACCTCGGCCAGCGCAGCATCCAGGCCGTCGCCCTCCCATATCTCGCAATTGCACTGCCCCTTGAGCAGCAAGGCCATGCCGTTGCGGAACAGGGTGTGATCGTCGGCGACTACGAGCTTCATTTCGATCTCCTTATCGCGGATGCGCCTTGCGTGCCGGCTTGGGCGGCACGCCGCGGGCGGCACGGCGCGGGCTCGGCGCCATGCCGGCCCATTCCAAGACCTGTGCCACCTGGTCGTCGCCGAGCTCGGCTTTTTGCCCGCGCCGCAGCTGGGGGGGCAAGGTGACCGGGCCGAAACGGATGCGCGTCAGGCGCGAGACCGTCAGGCCGAGATGCTCGAACAGGCGGCGTACCTCGCGCTTGCGGCCTTCGGTGATGACCACCTTGTACCAGCGGTTGGCGCCCTCGCCGCCCGCCGCAAAAATGCTCTGCAGCCGCGCCGGGCCATCGTCAAGCTCGACGCCGTCGAGCAACTGCTTCGCCTTTTCTTCGGTCAGTTCGCCGAGCACCCGTACCGCGTACTCGCGTTCGACCTCGAAGCGCGGATGCATCAGTTGATTGGCAAGTTCGCCCGAAGTGGTGAAAATCATCAGCCCCTCGGTGTTGTAGTCGAGGCGGCCGATGGCGATCCATTTCGCCCCGCGCAGCTTGGGCAGGTTGTCGAACACCGTGGCGCGCCCGGCCGGGTCGTCGCGGCTGACGATCTCGCCTTCCGACTTGTGGTAGATCAAAATGCGCGTGCGCTTCTCCTCGAAGCGCAGGTAGACCCGGCGGCCGCTGACCTTGACTACGTCACGCGATCCGACCTTGGTGCCGAGGGTGGCGGTTTCACCGTTGACCTGGACCCGGCCCTCGGCGATCCATTCCTCCATTTCGCGGCGCGAGCCGAGGCCGGCGGAGGCCAGCGCCTTCTGCAGGCGCTCCTCGGTCGCCAGTGGGGCGGTGGCCTGCTGCAGTCGGCTAGCTGCCCGGCCGGACGGTGGCGCGGCCGGACGGCGGATGGGACTGCGGGGGCGGGTCGTCATGCGGTTTCGCTAACCTTTGAATTGCGCGCCACCTCGATGATGGCGGCGGGAGTAAACGCTGTTTCGATGATGGTCGAGGGAACAAAAGCGGCCACAGCGGAATCGGTCTCGACCAGTTCGGGAATCAGCGCGGTTTCATCCGGGGTGACCAGATTGCCCAGCTCCTCCAGCGGCGGCAACTCGGACAGCGTGCGCAGGCCTAGGTCGCTGAGGAAATGGGCGGTGGTGCCGAACAGCGCCGGTCGCCCGGGGACGTCGCGGTGGCCGATGGCCTCGATCCAGCCGCGCTCTTCCAGGGTCTTGATGATGTGCGGGTTGACCGAGACGCCGCGGATATCCTCGATGTCGCCGCGCGTCACCGGCTGGCGGTAGGCGATGATGGCCAAGGTTTCCAGCACTGCCCGCGAATAGCGCGGCGGCTTTTCGTTCTTCAGCCGCGACAGCCAGGGCTGCATCTCCGGCCGGGTCTGGAAGCGCCAGCCGTCGGCCACCTGCACCAGTTCGACGCCGCGGCCCTGCCATTGCTGGCGCAACTCCTCGAGCGCGCGGCGCAGCATGTCGGCCGACAGTTCCTGCTCGAACATGCGTTTCAGCTCGTTCAGCGAAAGCGGCTCGTGCGCCGCCAACAGTGCCGACTCGAGCACGGTTCTCAGATCGTCCAGATTGTCATTCGGCTGAAGATTCATGCAGTTTCACGTAGATGGGGGCGAAGGCTTCGGCCTGGGAGACGTCGAGCAGGGTCTCCTTGGTCAATTCGAGCACCGCGAGAAAGGTGACGACAAGTTCATGTACCGTGGAAGCTTCCGGAAACAAGTCCTTGAATTCCATATATTCACCGGGCGTCAGGCGCTTGAGGATCCGGCTCATGTGCTCGCGGATCGACAACTCCTGGCGGCCGATTCGGTGATGGGTGCGGTTCTTGGCGCGCGACAGGATCGCCAGCCAGGCGGCGGCCAGCTCTTCAGGATGCACGCTCGGCAGCCGCCTGGATGCGGCAGGCAGGAACACGCTGACGGTGTCGAACTCGCGCCCCGCCTGCGGCAGGCTGTCGAGCTTCTGCCCGGCGAGCTTCATCTGCTCGTATTCGAGCAGGCGGCGCACCAGTTCGGCACGCGGGTCGACACCCTCGCCTGCCTCCTCGACCTGTTCCGGGCGCGGCAGCAGCATGCGCGACTTGATGTCGATGAGCATCGCCGCCATCAGCAGATACTCCGCCGCCAGCTCCAGACGGGTGGCGCGCGCCGCCTCGACGTAGGCCATGTATTGCTTGGTCAGCGCCGCCATCGGGATGTCGAGGACATCCAGGTTCTGCCGGCGAATGAGATAAAGCAGCAGGTCGAGCGGCCCCTCGAAGGCGTCGAGGAACACTTCCAGCGCATCGGGCGGAATATAGAGGTCCTGCGGCAGTTCGGTAAGGGGTTCGCCCCTGATCTTGATGACCGGGACGTGGGGGGCTTCGATGAGCGCGGGCTCGTTCATGTCGGCATTCTACCCGAGGCCCGACCGCTTCCCTACCCTGCTTTCCCGCCCCGGATCAACCGAAAACCATCGCCGCCACATCCTGGTAGCGCTTGGCAAAATGCACGCTGATGCCGGCGCGGATGTAGTCCGGCAGCTTGTCGAAGTCGCGGCGGTTGTCTTCCGGCAGGATCAGTTCGTGGATGCCGACCCGGCGCGCGGCGATGACCTTCTCGCGGATGCCACCGACCGGCAGCACCTGCCCGGTCAGGGTCAGCTCACCGGTCATCGCCAGCGGGCGAGTGATCTTCCTCTTCTTGGCCAGAGACAGCAGGGCCGTGGCCATGGTGACCCCGGCACTGGGACCGTCCTTGGGCGTGGCGCCCTCGGGCACGTGCAGATGGACGAAGCTGGTGTCGAAGAACTTCTCGTCGGCGCCGTAGGCTTTGAGGTGCGAGGCGATGTAGCTGTAGGCGATCTCGGCCGATTCCTTCATCACTTCGCCGAGCTTGCCGGTGAGCTTGAAGCCGCGGTTGAGGGTGTGGACGCGGGTCGCCTCCACCGGCAGGGTCGAGCCGCCCATCGCGGTCCACGCCAGCCCGGTCACCACGCCGACGCCGGCGAGGGGCTTTTCGCGGGTGAATACCGGCTTGTCGAGATAGGTTTCGATCTCCTTGACGCCGATCTTGATCGGTGTCGGCTCGCCGCCGAGGATCTTGACCACGGCCTTGCGCGCCACCCGTCCCAGCTGCTTTTCCAGGTTGCGCACGCCCGACTCGCGGGCGTAGCCCTCGATGACGTGGCGGATGGCGCCCTCGGTGATGGTCAGCTGGTTCTTCTTCAGCCCGGCTTTTTCCAGCACGCGTGGCCACAGGTGATGCTTCGCGATGGCGAGCTTTTCCTCGGTGATGTAGCCGGACAGACGGATCACCTCCATGCGGTCGAGCAGCGGCGCAGGGATGGAGAACTCGTTGGCGGTGCAGATGAACAAGGTCTTCGACAGGTCGAAGCGCACGTCCAGATAGTGGTCGAGGAAATCGGCGTTCTGCTCGGGATCGAGCACTTCCAGCAGCGCCGAGGCCGGGTCGCCGTGGTAGCTGGCGCCGATCTTATCGACCTCGTCGAGCATGATCACCGGGTTGGCCGACCCCGCCTCCTTCAGCGCCTGGACGAACTTGCCTGGCATGGCGCCGATGTAGGTGCGCCGATGGCCCTTGATTTCGGCCTCGTCGCGCATGCCGCCGACCGAGAAGCGGAAGAACTTGCGCCCCAGCGCCTCGGCGATCGACTTGCCGATCGAGGTCTTGCCGACGCCGGGCGGGCCGATCAGCAGCAGGATCGAGCCCGCCATCTCGCCCTTCATCGCCCCCACCGCGAGGAACTCGATGATGCGGTCCTTGACGTCCTCGAGGCCGTCATGGTCGCGGTCGAGGATCCTGCGTGCCCGCGCCAGGTCGAGCTTGTCCTGGGTCAGCACGCCCCACGGCAGCACCGTCAGCCAGTCTAGATAGTTGCGGGTGACGGTATATTCGGGCGAGCCGGTCTCGAGCAGGGAAAGCTTGTGCATCTCCTCGTCGATGCGCTTTTTCGCCTGTTCCGGGGGATCGAGCCTGGCGATGCGCTCGCGGAAGGTGTCGAGCTCGGCGGTCTTGTCGTCCTTGGCGAGGCCCAGCTCCTTCTGGATCGCCTTGAGTTGCTGGCGCAGGAAGAACTCGCGCTGCTGCTCGGTCATTTTCTCGTCGACCTTCTCGCGAATCTGCGACTGCAGGCGCGCGACGTCGAGCTCCTTCTTCAGCAGCACCAGCACCTTTTCCATGCGCTTCTTCAGGGAAAACGCCTCAAGCACCTCCTGCAGGTCATGCTTGGACGCGGTGGTCAGGCTGGCGGCGAAGTCGGTGAGCTGCGACGGCTCGTTCGGTCCGTAGCGGTTGAGGAAGAACTTCAGTTCCTCCGAATACAGCGGGTTGAGCGGCAGCAGTTCCTTGATGGTGTTGATGATGGCGATCGAGTAGGCGCGGATTACCTCGGAATCCGGCTTGCCCGGCTCGTTCGGGTATTCCACCCGCACCCGGTAGGGCGGCGTGTCGGAAATCCACTCGACGATGCGGAAGCGGCGGATGCCCTCGGCGATGAATTGCATCTTGCCCTCGGTCTTGACCGGGTGATGGATGCGCACCGCGGTGCCGATGCTGCGGAAGTCCGAGCGCTTCACGTCGTCGGTGTTGTCGGGCTTGACCACCACCAGGCCGACCATGTGGTGCGTCGTGTCGCCGATGGCCGCCACCGTGGACAGCCACGGCGCCTCGTTCATCAGCAGCGGCAGAGTCTGAGCGGGGAAAAATGGCTTTTCGGTCAGCGGCAGCAAATACAACTCGGTCGGCAACGGCAGCGTGGCCGGAAGCTGACGATTGTCCGAAATGAACTCGCCTTCGAGGGGGATGTCTTGGGGCATGGCTTTATCCGTAAAGGGCGTTGAACCTGTATCGGGACGGAATACGGATTTTCAAGCCATGCAGGAAATTTAAGCTGGCCGCGGCCTTGAGCGATGCGTATCCGACAATTGGCGGATATCCTGCGGAACCTGCCTGTAAGAGCCGCCGGCATCACCCTCTGCCGAATCAGCTCGGAGATTCATCCAGCCCGACCCGCACGCCATGATCCCTGTCACCGACTCCATCGAACTCGACGAAAGCGAAATCCACGAGGTCTTCGTGCATGCCTCGGGTCCGGGAGGCCAGAACGTCAACAAGGTCTCCACGGCGGTCCAATTGCGCTTCGACGTCGCCCGTTCGCCTGCCCTCCCGGACACGGTACGGGCCCGGCTGATCGCCCTGGCCGGCCGGCGCATCACCCGCGATGGCATATTGATCATCGAAGCCGAACGGTTTCGCAGCCAGAAGCGCAACCGTGACGACGCCCTGCAACGCCTGCTGGAGCTGATCCGGGCAGCCGCCACGTTCGACAAGCCAAGGCATGCGACCCGCCCTACCCTGGCGTCGAAGAAAAGGCGGCTGGAAAGCAAGCTGAAGCGCGGCGTGATCAAGAAAGGACGCCAGCCCGTTCAGCCCGAATGAAGATGACGCGCTGCCCGCTACACGGCGGGCAGCCGCTGAAGAAGTACTACGACCCGATCGACGTCAGATAATCGTTGGCGATCTTGAACTGCCGCTGGACGATCTTGTTGTACTCAGTCTCGGCGTTGGAAAAATCGGGCCCTTCGTCCCCATGTGACATGGTCGCGCAGGTCTGGGCCATGCGGCAGTAGTTCGCCACCTTCTGCGCCAGATGCAGCGGGCCGCTGGTAGGGCTGCCCATTGTGCTGCAGGCCATCACAGCCTGGGCGATGAAATGCGTCGCCTGGCATTCGAACCGGACTTCGGACATATCGGACGCTGGAGCATTTTCGACATACACGGAACGGGCAATATCATGCGCCGCCTTGATATCGTCGAGCGAACAGGACGGCTTGTCGAGCAGATCCTGCAGCGGGCTGAGGCGCAGGCTGCGGGAAAGAGGCATGACATCGGCGATGAAATGCTTGGCCAGCGAATGCTGGTGTTCAAGCGGAAGCGAAGCAAGAATGCGGGCAAAGTCCGTGCCGTTTTCAATACGTTGCATGGTGTCGCCTCCTTATAAAATTCTAAAACCACAATGGAAAGCGCCCCACAGGCCCCACCCATAAAAGAATTTATATTAATACCATGTTATCCATTTAGGATGACAAGAAGATTTCAGTCACCACTGCTTGGCAATCCTGGTCCAAAAAAGCAGCTTCTGTCACCCCCAGACTAGCCGCCTATCCCTTCCCCTGCAGTGCCCGCAAACAGGGCGTTCAGAGGGTTCTGCGGACCACGACTACCCGAATGTCAGCCCCATCGACTCGCGCACGTCGCGCATGGTGTCGCGTGCCAGTTCCTGGGCCTTTTCGCAGCCGTCGGCCATGATGCTGCGCACCTGATCAGGGCTTTCTTCGTAGAATTGCGCCCGCTCGCGGATGGGAGCGAGTTCCCGCAACACCGCATCGACGACCGGTTGCTTGCATTCCAGGCAGCCGATTCCGGCGCTGGTGCAGCCATTGGTGACCCACTGCCGCGTGTCGTCGTCCGAATACACCAGGTGGAACTGCCAGACCGGGCAGTTGGCCGGATTGCCCGGGTCGGTGCGGCGCACCCGCGCCGGGTCGGTCGGCATGGTGCGGATCTTCTTCGTCACCATCTCCGGATCCTCGCGCAGGGCGATGGTGTTGTTGTAGGACTTGGACATCTTCTGCCCGTCGAGGCCAGGCATCTTCGAAGCCTCGGTGAGCAGGGCCTCGGGTTCGGCGAGGATCATCTTGCCGGAGCCCTCGAGGTAGCCGTACAGGCGCTCGCGGTCGTTCATCGACAGGTTCTGCGCGTCGTTGAGCAACGCTTTGGCCGATTCCAGCGCTTCCTCGTCGCCGTTCTGCTGGTAGGCGATACGGCATTCCTCGTAGACCCGGGCCTTCTTCGAGCCGAGCTTCTTCACGGCGGCCTGGGCCTTTTCCTCGAAGCCGACTTCGCGGCCGTACAGGTGGTTGAAGCGGCGGCAGATTTCCCGGGTGAACTCGATGTGCGGCACCTGGTCCTCGCCCACCGGCACCAGGTTGGCGCGGTAGATCAGGATATCGGCGCTCTGCAGCAACGGGTAGCCGAGGAAGCCATAGGTCGAGAGATCCTTTTCGCTGAGCTTTTCCTGCTGGTCCTTGTAGGTCGGCACCCGCTCGAGCCAGCCGAGCGGAGTCATCATCGACAGCAGCAGGTGCAGTTCGGCGTGCTCAATCACCTGCGACTGGACAAACAGGGTCGCCTGCGCCGGGTCGACCCCGGCGGCGAGCCAGTCGACCACCATGTCGCGGACGTTGTCCTCGATCGCCTGCGGTGCGTCGTAGTGCGTCGTCAGGGCATGCCAGTCGGCGACGAAGAACAGGCACTGGTATTCGTTCTGCAGGCGCAGCCAGTTTTTCAGCACGCCGTGATAGTGGCCAAGATGCAATCGCCCGGTGGGGCGCATGCCGGAGAGGACGCGGTCGGAATACATATCAGGGAAAGGGAGTCAGGGTCGGGAGGCAGGGTTCAGCCGAGCACGATCTGGATCAGCGCCAGCAGTTTCATGGTTTCGAGTCCGCTCAGCATTGCGATCAGTCCGAGGAAGAGTGAGATCAACGGCCACAGGATCGTGCCGAGCAGGCCGGTGAACAGCAACCCGAGCAGAATGAAGAGGCCATAAGGCTCGAGCTTGGAAAACTGCCAGGCGGCCTTGCGCGGCAGCAGGCTGACGGCGATGCGGCCGCCGTCGAGCGGCGGCAACGGAATCAGGTTCAGGGCCATGAGGATGACGTTGATGAAAACGCCGGCCGCACCCATCAGCACCAGCGGGGTGCTGGCAAAGCCGCTGCCGAGCGCCAGCCCGAGCTGGATCATCAGCGCCCAGAAGACGGCCATGATGAGGTTCATCCCGGGCCCGGCCGCAGCGACCCACAGCATGTCCTGCTTGGGCCGGCGCAGCTGGCTGAAGTTGACCGGCACCGGCTTGGCCCAGCCGAACAGCAGCGCCCCGCCGCCGAGCAGCTTGCTGGCGATGAGGATCGTCAGCGGCACGATGATGGTCCCCACCAGATCGATATGCTTGAGCGGGTTGGCGGTGACGCGGCCGAGCATCCACGCCGTTGTATCGCCGAAGTAGCGCGCGACGTAGCCGTGCGCGGCCTCGTGCAGGGTGATGGCAAAAATCACCGGCAGGGCAAAGATGGCGATTTTCTGGATCAGGGTGAGGTCCATGTGCCTGTGCTCAGGACTCGAAGTCGCTGGCGTCGCCCTTGCCGTAGCGCAGCACGGCCGGAGTGTCGGTGGTCAGGTCGACCACGGTGGTCGGGGTCAGGCCGCAGGCGCCACCGTCGATTACCAGGTCGACCAGATGCTCGAGGCGGTCGCGGATTTCCCACGGTTCGGTCAGCGGCACGTCCTCGCCGTAGAGCAGCAGCGTGGAAGACAGAATGGGTTCGCCGAGTTCCGCCAGCAGCGCCTGGACGATGCCGTGCTCGGGGACACGCAGGCCGATGGTGTCGTGCTTCTTGTGCAGCAACCGCCTGGGAACCTCGCGGGTGCCGCGCAGGATGAAGGTATAGGGTCCCGGCGTATGCGACTTGAGTATGCGGAACTGGGTATTGTTGACCTGGGCATAGCGCCCCAGCTCGGACAGGTCGCTGCATACTAGAGTGAGGTCGTGGCCGCTGTCGAGGCCGCGCACGCTCAACAGGCGCGCGGCCGCTTCCTTGTCTCCCACCTGGCAGCCGAGGGCATAGCAGGAGTCGGTTGGATAAACGATCACACCGCCCTGCTTGAGAATCTGGACGGCCTGCTGGATCAGGCGCTGCTGCGGGTTTTCACTGTGGATGTTGAAGAACTGGGCCATGAGTCGTGTCCGTTCAGGTTGTCGCTGCGAGCGTAGGCGCTGTCTGTTTCAGGGCGATTTCGGGCCAGGACGTCCATACCGGCTGGCAGTAATGCGGCAAGGCTGGCAGGCGGCCGAGGTCGATGCCTTCGCCTGGCGCATGGAAGTCTGCGCCGCGCGAGGCCAGCAGGCCGAATGCACGGGCCAGATCGGCGAACTTGCCATACTCAGAAGGATGGTGGCTGCCGGTCACGACTTCGATCCCCTCGCCGCCCAGCGCCCGGAACGCGTCAAGCAGCAGGTGCAGCTCGCGCGCGTTGAAGGCGTAGCGTCCGGGATGGGCGATGACGGCCATGCCGCCGCTGGCGCGGATCCAGCCGACGGCGTTCTCGAGGGAAGTCCACTGGTGCTCGACATAGCCGGGATTGCCGCGGGTGAGAAAGCGCCTGAAGGTGGTGCGCAGGTCGGGAGCGTGGCCCTGCTCGACGAGCCAGCGGGCAAAGTGGGTGCGGCCGATGATCTGCTTGTTGGCGGCATAGCTGCTGGCACCCTCGAACGCCCCCTTGATGCCGGCGGCAGCCAGTTCATCGGCCATGCGATGGGCGCGCTCGGTGCGTCCGGCGCGGATCGCCTGCAGTCCGGCAGCGAGTTCAGGGTGGCTGGGATCGATGCGCAGGCCAACGATATGTACCGTCTGCCCGCCCCAGCTCACCGAAATCTCCACCCCGGGAATCAAGCTCAGTCCGGCGTGTTCGGCAGTAGTCTTCGCTTCGGCCAGTCCGGCAACGTCGTCATGGTCGGTCAGGGCAAGCACATCGACGCCATTTCTGGCCGCACGTTCGACCACTTCGCGTGGGCTGAGAACACCGTCGGAAACACTGGAATGGCAATGCAGATCGATATTGAGCATCAAACAGCTGCGCGCCGGGAAAGCGCTTGGTGAGGAAGCGGAATCATAGCAAAATAAGCGGAACATGAATTGCCGGGTGCAGTTCGCCCTGACCTAATAATGAAAAAACTGCTGTTCGACCTGTTTCCCGTCATCGTCTTCTTCATCGCCTACAAAGTGGGCGACGCCAACGCCGATGCCACGCGCGAATTCATGGCCGGCCTCGGCCTGCCGCAGCCGGCCGGCGCCGGCGAAAAGCCGGGCATCTATCTCGCCACCCTGGTCGCCATCGTCGCCAGCTTCGGACAGATCAGCTGGGTCAAGCTGCGCGGCCACAAGGTCGAAACCATGCTCTGGGTCAGCCTCGCCATCATCGTGCTGTTCGGCGGCGCCACCCTGTGGCTGCACGACGAAAGCTTCATCAAATGGAAGCCGACCGTGCTGTACTGGGTCTTTGCGGCGATCATCTTCGGCGCCGCAGCCTTCGGCCGCAACGTCATCCGCAGCCTGATGTCGGCCCAGATGGAACTTCCCGACATCGCCTGGAGTCGACTGAACCAGAGTTGGGGCGGATTTTTTTCATTCATGGGGCTTGCAAACCTGATTGTCGCCTTCAACTTCTCCACCGATGCCTGGGTCAACTTCAAGCTGTTCGGCAGCTTGGGGCTGATGCTGGTGTTCGTGATCGGCCAGAGCCTGATGCTGGCCAAATATATGGATAAGGAAGAAAACCAATAATGCTGTACGCCCTGGTCGGGCAGGATGTGCCCGACAGCCTAGACAAGCGCCTCGCCGCCCGTCCCGCTCACCTCGAGCGGCTCCACTCCCTGCAACAGCAGGGCCGGCTGTTGCTGGCGGGTCCTTTCCCGGCCATCGACGGCAACGATCCGGGGGCTGCAGGTTTTACCGGCAGCCTCATCGTCGCTGAATTCGATACGCTCGCCGACGCCCAGTCCTGGGCTGATGCCGATCCCTATGTCGCTGCAGGTGTATACGCCGCCGTCAGCGTCAAGCCGTTCAAGAAGGTTTTACCCGCATGAGCACTGCCGAGTTGATCCGCCAACGCCTTGCTGCGCTGGAACCCGAAAGCATCGTGCTCGATGATGAAAGTGCCCAGCACAAGGGACACGCCGGCGCTGCCTCCGGCGGAGGACATTTCCGCCTGACGCTGGTGTCGCCGAAGTTCCGCAATCTTTCCACCCTCGCCCGCCACCGGCTGGTTTACGAAGCCATGGGCGAACTCATGCAGCGCGAAATCCACGCCCTGTCCATCACTGCCTTGACCCCCGAAGAACTCTGAAAGGAATTATTACAATGCGCGTTGCCTTCCTGCCTGCCCTGATCCTGATGGCCTTTGCCCCCTTGGCGCAGGCTCAAACCACTAATGCGCCGAACGCGCCCGAAGCCAGCGCTGCCAGTGCCAACAAACCGCTTGCGGTAATCAACGGCAGGGAAATCCCCGCCCTCTACGGCGAGCTGCTCAAGGAGGAAATACGCGCTCAGGGCCAGCCTGACAGTCCTCAGCTCGATGCTCGCGTCCGCAATGCCTTGATAGACCTCGAGTTGCTCTCGCGCGCGGCGATCGACAAGGGACTCGACAAGGACCCGCGCCTCACCGCCTTGATCGACATCCGCCGCAAGGACCAGCTGGTCAAGGCTTATCTAAATGACTACCTCAAGTCGCATCCCATCACCGATGCCGAGATCCAGGCCATGTACGACGAAGCCAAGGCCGGTGCGGCCAACGAGATGGAATATCGTGCCCGTCACATCCTGGTCAAGACCGAGGCCGAAGCCAAGAAGCTGATCGCCGATTTGGGCAAGAAGGCCAAATTCGAAGACCTGGCGAAAAAGCATTCCCAGGATCCCGGCTCGGCAAAGAAGGGCGGCGATCTGGACTGGGCCGACCCCAACAACTTCGTCAAGGAATTTGCCGAAGCGCTGACCGGCCTGAAGAAAGGTCAGTACACCAAGACGCCGGTGAAAACCCAGTTCGGCTGGCACATCATCCGTCTGGACGACACCCGCAAGGCAGAAATCCCGCCGCTCGAGGCAGTGCGCGGCGAGATCCTCAAGCAGTTGCAGCAGAAGCGCGTTCGCGACGCGGTGACCGCCGTTCGCGCCGACGCAAAAATCGAATAAGACGGGCATCCGCTCCGCCCCCCCAACCACCTGAAGGGAGTCATCATGGCAAAAGAATACAACCACTTGCAGGACATCTTTCTGAACACCCTGCGCAAGGAACGCATCCCTGTCTCGGTGTTTCTCGTCAACGGGATCAAGCTGATGGGGCGGATCGAATCCTTCGATCAGTTCGTGGTTCTGCTGAAGGGCCAGGACCAGGCGGCACAGATGATTTTCAAGCACGCCATCTCGACAATTTCGCCGTCACGCGAAGTGGTGCTTCCGCCGCGCGAACCTGCTGACGGCTGATATTGGATTGTGGAGTTGTTATAACGACGCAGCCTGCAATGGGCTGCGTCGTTGAATTGGTGCGCTGACGCGCGCAAATGAAGCCTGGCGGAGAGGGCGGGATTCGAACCCGCGTTAGGGTATTACCCTAAACACGCTTTCCAGGCGTGCGACTTAAACCGCTCATCCACCTCTCCGAAGCCGCGCAATCATACCGGAAGCCCCCTTGCGGGGCAAATCAAAAACCGCCTGGACACGGCCTCTGCGGGCGCATTTTCTTAAAAAATCCGACATCCCCTATTGAAAATCCGGCTTTGGCCCCCAAGTCCTCGCGAGAACAATTTGGGAGCCGACATGCAGGAAGAAATCAAACAGGATAATGAGAGCGCAGTCACGGGCAGCCAGGCGGAATCAAGCAAGACCGACACCCTCCCGAGTCTGGAAGAAATGCTCAAGGCAGCGGAGCTTGCCGCTGCCGAGCATCACGATGCCTGGCTGCGCGCCAAGGCCGAGACCGAAAACATGCGCCGCCGCGCAGCCGAGGATGTCGACAAGGCGCGCAAGTTTGCGGTGGAGGGCTTTGCCGGCGAACTGCTGGCGGTGAAAGACAGCCTGGAAGCTGCCCTGGCAGCCGAATCGCCGAGCGTGGAAAACTTCAGGGGCGGCGTCGAATTGACCCTCAAGCAGTTGGCTGCCGCCTTCAACAAGTACAACCTGCACGACATCGACCCGGTCGGCGAGAAGTTCGACCCGCACCAGCATCAGGCCATCCAGGTGGTCGACTCCGACCAGCCCGCCAACACCGTGGTGACGGTGCTGCAAAAGGGCTATCGCCTCAACGAGCGCACGCTGCGACCAGCGCTGGTGATGGTCGCCAAGGGCAAGGACGCTTGAAATAGCGCCGCCTTCCCCCATATCCAATTCAATTCAAACTTTTACAGAAGGAACGCATCATGGGACGCATTATCGGCATTGACCTGGGCACCACCAACTCCTGCGTGGCGGTGATGGAGAACGGCACACCGAAGGTGATCGAGAACGCCGAGGGCGCGCGCACCACGCCGTCCATCGTGGCCTACACCGACGACGGCGAGATCCTGGTCGGCGCACCGGCCAAACGCCAGGCGGTCACCAACCCGAAGAACACCTTGTATGCGGTGAAGCGCCTGATCGGCCGCCGCTTCGAAGAGAAGGAAGTGCAAAAGGACATCGGCCTGATGCCCTACAAGATCGTCAAGGCCGACAACGGCGATGCCTGGGTGGAAGTGCGCGGCCAGAAAATGGCGGCACAGCAGGTGTCTGCCGAAACCCTGCGCAAGATGAAGAAGACTGCGGAGGACTACCTCGGCGAGGAAGTGACCGAAGCCGTCATTACCGTGCCGGCCTATTTCAACGACAGCCAGCGCCAGGCCACCAAGGATGCCGGCCGCATCGCCGGTCTGGAAGTCAAGCGCATCATCAACGAGCCGACCGCGGCCGCGCTCGCCTTCGGCATGGACAAGAAGGAAGGCGACCGCAAGATCGCCGTGTATGACCTTGGCGGCGGCACCTTCGACATCTCCATCATCGAGATTGCCGAGATGGACGGCGAGCACCAGTTCGAGGTGCTGTCGACCAACGGCGACACCTTCCTCGGCGGCGAGGACTTCGACCAGCGCCTGATCGACTACATCGCCGAAGAGTTCAAGAAGGAACAGGGCGTCGACCTGAAGAAGGACGTGCTCGCGCTGCAGCGCCTGAAGGAAGCCGCCGAAAAGGCCAAGATCGAGCTCTCTTCCAGCCAGCAGACCGAAGTCAACCTGCCCTACATCACGGCTGACGCCTCCGGTCCCAAGCACCTGGCGGTGAAGATCACCCGCGCCAAGTTCGAGGCGCTGGTGGAGGACCTGATCACCCGCACCATCGACCCGTGCAAGATGGCGCTGAAGGACGCTGGCCTCACCACTTCGCAGATCGACGACGTCATCCTGGTCGGCGGCCAGACCCGCATGCCCAAGGTGATGGATGCGGTGAAGGACTTCTTCGGCAAGGATCCACGCCGCGACGTCAACCCGGAC